>Ga0207421_10002511_pt1 | contig 22687 bp, 21 predicted proteins | sample SodLakKL_010_SED_4_FD_187542 | JGI IMG/M metagenome (GOLD analysis project Ga0207421, IMG submission 187542) | Alkaline sediment microbial communities from Lake Tanatar, Kulunda Steppe, Russia - 8KL_010_SED (SPAdes) (version 2) | ecosystem: Environmental > Aquatic > Non-marine Saline and...
CGAGACCGAGACAGTTACAGCCACTTACGAAATAGAAGAAGCTGGTGAGCACGAGTTGAAAGTGGAAGGTATGAGCACCACTTTTACAGTCGAAGAGGATACTCCAGACGTTTGGCTGATCTCCGCCATCATAGTCTCGTTCATCCTTCTGATCATTTTCGTCTGGAAAGGGATACAGGGATACCGGAGCGGCGCTGAGAAGCCGGCGGTGCGGGAAAAGGAGAAAGAAGCTAGCGAAACATAAATATTATAGAAAATACCTACTATTAAATCATGCACTCGTCCTTCATGAAGGAAGAGGAAACTTTTCTCAGGTCTTGGCCGGGCTCGAGATGATATAGTCAAGAATTGGAAGAACCAAGCCTGAACCTTAAAAAGCATAGGCAGGACTCTATCTGAACGGGGCGGTTACCGGAAATGATCATCTGCTTATCTCCCTTCGTCCAACATCGTGCCCGAAGATAATAAAAAGTCTCGAACGACGATCTACGAAGTAGATATCGGTGGGAAACCCTTAAATCCTGATTATGTTATCTAGTGGAAAGAAAAAGGGATGGAACCATGGCTAAAATGGAAGATTTCAAAGCAAAGGACATAATGAGAAAAAAATTACCGAGCGCTAGGCCCGACGATACAGTTTCTGATGCTATAGGCATGATGGGTAAACACGACCTGGAAGAGATACCTGTTGTGGAAAACGATCAGGTGGTCGGTATCATGAGCGATTTGATATTCATCGAGAAGAGAAGTCTACCTTTCTCTACAAAACTCAAACACGTTATGAGTCGGTCACCCCAGGTCGATGAAGACGATTCGATAATAGAAGCGAGTGAGATGTTATTATCCTCGGATTACAGAGGCGTCCCAATCACTTCCAAAGATGGTACCTATACCGGCTTCCTATCTAGACGGGATATAATCGAAGTGATACCCTCTCTTGATGAACTCAAAAAAAGCGACGTGAAAGACTTCATGACTCCTTCGCCGGCCACTATACATGAACATGATAATATCAGTAAAGCGAAGATCATGATGAAGAACTACGATCTTAGAGTTCTTCCCGTGGTGGATAAACATGAGAGACTCAGCGGTATGGTAGGCATCAAAGATATCTTGACTGAGATATCCCGGCCGATCAGTAGACAGGAAAAGGGTGTTAGAAGCGGCGAAAAAGATTCTCCATATAAGGATATCGAAGTACGGAGCGTTATGTCGGAACCGGCTATCACCGTAAGACCCAAATCTACTATACCTGAAGCCGCCGATAAGATGAGCAAGCACAAGATATCCACCTTAGTGGTAACCGATGACGGCGAAATAAAAGGAGTTATCAGTCAGTACGATATGATAGAGATGTTGACAAGCTTCCGCGAAGCCGAACAGGTCTATGTGCAGATAAGTGGTTTGGAAGAAAGACCTGAGGTATACGATCAGATGTACGACCTTATACAGAGCTACTTGAAGAAGGTCAATAGGGTCCTCAAGCCTCTAGTCCTGAACGTTCATGTGGTCTCACATCAAAAAGAAGGTAACCAGAAAAAGTACAGTGTGAGGCTTCGCCTATCTACGGACCACGGGATGCTTTACGCCAAGGAATTCGATTGGAACATGATGAAGGCTCTCGACGATGCGCTTGAAAGTTTGAGGAAAAGAGTGTTCCAAGATAAAGAGAAAAGGATAGGTAAACGAAAGCACCCTAAATACCAGAAGATCATCTCCGAGACTGAGCAATAAGAGGATGGGATACGCAGCTTTGTTCTCCGGTGGAAAGGATTCATGCTTAGCAGTTTGGATAGCTCAATCTATGGGACTTTCTATCGACTATTTGGTGACTGTATTTCCTCGTAGAGAGGACTCCTACATGTTTCATAAGCCGAATTTGCATCTGGTCCCCGAAATAGCTGGATCCATGGATATCGATCTGATAAAAATAGAAACTGAAGGGGATAAAGAAGAAGAACTCCTTGATCTTAAAAAGGGATTAGAAAATCTAGACATCTCCGGTCTCATCACCGGAGCTGTGGCATCGAACTATCAGATGAGTCGTATAGAGAAGCTGGCTAGAGAACTCTCTCTCGATGTATGCGCACCTTTATGGAACATGGATCAATCCGAACTGCTCGAGAAGCTTCTAGAAAACGATTTTGTGATCATCATCGTCAGCGTCTCGGCTATGGGTTTAGATAAAACATGGTTGGGAAGAAAATTGGACGAAGAGGCGTTGAAAGAACTTGGAGTATTGAATAAAAAATACGGCATAAATATATCCGGAGAGGGTGGGGAGTATGAAAGTTTGGTCCTTCGGGCGCCGAACTATGGCCAAGGCTTCGTGCCGGTATCTAAAGAAAAGATATGGGATGGAAAAAGAGGTAGATTGATTATAAAAAAAATAAAAAGTGTTTGAGAATATGTTTCATCTCATATGCTCGCGGTCTCCAAAGGCCGAGTCCTGCTCGCTGCCCATACCTTTCCAAAAACTCTCGACGGCCTCTTTAGAGCCCCTTCTTTCTTGGCTGATCTCGCCCTGCATCAGCGCTAGCTCTTCCGAGAGCGATTCGTAGTGGCCTTTTTCCATCAGAGCGAGATATCTAAAGAAAGATGCGTAGTCGTCAAAACGTTCCGACATGTACATATAGATCATCCTAGCGTTTTCCTCGTTCTTTATACCCTTCTCGAGAGAATCGATGGCATTTTTAGCGTTAGTGAAGTCATATGCGGTCTCATGAGGAGGAAGTTTATCGGTATCTGGAACCTCATAATCTCTCGTACCGTACCTTTTCTCATACCTCTTCAAAAGTTCATTTTTGTGGATTTTTTCATCCTTTGCTAGAGCTTTGAACCTCTCCTTCACCAGAGTACCGATCGCCGCATCGGCAAAGTCTGAATAGAATTTTCTAGCCTCCTTCTCCGCCTCTATGGAATAGGCCATCAATTCTTTGAAGCTGAACTCATCTAGTTTTTCCTTCATCATATTATCGAAAGAGAATAATGGAAACCTTCTTTAAGTATTTTCCGTAAAGTATCGGCGAAAAAGACCTTAAGATATAACTGCTTCAATCGATCCTGTCTCTGTCTCTTACGTTGGACCACACATCCCCCATGGACATCCTCCAGGTGTTTCCGTCCTTGATTATGTCCCTTTCAAACAGGTCGTATTCGGCTGATAAAGATTCAGCGTGTCCCTTTTCCATCATAGCTATGTAATTGAACTCGTTAAAATATTTATCCCACCTTTTAGCCATATGGACGTAGATCTTTTTTGCGTTCTCTTCGTTCCTTATAGCTTTCTCAAGAGAATCGACCATGTTCTTTATATTGTCGAATTCGAACTCAGTCTCATGTTTTGGTAGACCCTCGGTTTTTGGTATCACTATTTCGTCGCCGAACTCTTTTTTATGTATCTTCAAAAGTTCTTTTTCGTGGAGTTTTTCATCCCTAGCTAGGTTTTTGAATCTTTCCTTCATCAACTTCCCTATGGCTGCTTCAGAAAAATCATTATAATATTTATTGGCCTTCCTCTCCGCATCTATAGAATACCCTAAAAGCTGCTCTAGACTAAACTCTCCCATATCCTTCCTCATCATATTCACCGTTATAGAAAACACATTAGAGCTATATAAAACTGTCTCAACTGAGAAGCCAAGTTTTTTATATGAGAGGGTATGTTTGTATCTCGGTGCAAACATGAGGGACATAGTAGAATTAGGGATAGGCCTATTAGAAAAGGAAGGTATAGAATACGGCGATGTTCGGTTAAGCCAGACTGAGAATGAAGTGATCAATGTTAAAAATGGCGCCGTTGAATCCATAAAGAGCGGCGAAAGTAAGGGTTACGGTATCAGAGTGATAAAAGGAGGTTGGGGTTTCGCATCCTCTTCTGATTTCAGCGAAAGAGGTATGAAAGAGACCATCAAGAGAGCGCTGAAGATCGCAGGTGCCTCTTCTAAAATTTCTGACAATATCGATCTCGAAAACGTGGAAATATACCAAGAGAGTTATACGACTCCCTATAAAAAGGATCCCTTCAAGATACCTCTTGAAGAGAAGTTAGATTACCTTATGGACGTCGATGAAAGGATGGAAATCGACGACAGGATCAAGGTAAGAAAATGCAATTTCAACGCTTGGAAAACGATAAAAGAATTTGCAAGTACCGAAGGTGCAAGGATCGAGCAGGAATTGATCATGACCGGTGGTGGATTGGGAGTGAACGTTTCCGACGGAGAAGACACCCAGAAAAGGAGCTATCCCAATTCTTTCGGAGGGGATTACAACTCAAGAGGATACGAGTTCTTCGAAGATCTCGATCTTTTGGGAAATGCTGAAGATACCGCTGAAGAAGGTGTTGACCTGCTTGAGGCAGAGCAGTGTCCTGAAGGTGAGATGGATATAATTTTGAATACAAACCAGTTGGCATTACAGGTCCACGAAAGCTGCGGTCATCCCACAGAGTTGGATAGAGCTTTGGGTACCGAGGCAAGCTACGCGGGAACGAGTTTTTTGACCCCGGATAAACTCGGCGATTTCAGATACGGTTCTGATATCGTCAATATCGTCTCCGATGCCACTGCGGAAGGAGGCCTTGGAACCTTCGGTTACGACGACGAAGGAGTGAAGGCGAAGAAGGTCGATCTTATCAGAAACGGCATATTCGTGGGTTATCAAGCTTCGCGCGAGGGAGCCGCTAAAGTAGGAGTAGAAGTGAGCGGTAACATGAGAGCCGACGGATGGAAGAACCTACCGATCGTGAGGATGACCAACATCAACCTGGAACCAGGGGATTGGTCAAAAGACGAGATCGTCGAAGAGACTGAAAAAGGAATAATATTCGATGGGATAAAAAGCTGGAGCATAGATGACAAGAGGCTGAACTTCCAGTTCGGTACGGAAGCGGGTTATCTAATCGAAAACGGCGAGATAACGAAGCTGATAAAGAATCCCACCTATACGGGTTTAACGCCGGAGTTCTGGAATAACTGTGATGCCATAGCGGGTGAAGAGGAATGGAGACTTCACGGAGTACCGAACTGTGGGAAGGGCGAGCCCCCACAGACTATGCAGGTGGGCCACGGATGTGCACCTGCTCGGTTTACTGACATCAGAGTGGGGGTGGGAAAATGGTAGGATCGAAAACACTAAGAAAGAGATTCGATGAAGTTGCGGATAAGATATTGAACGAAGCGAAGGCCGACGAGATCGAAGTAAGGATAATCCAAAGCGATACGGCACTGACTAGATACGCCAATTCACGGATCCATCAAAATATAGGACAGAAAGATACACATCTTTCGATAAGAGCCGTGTTTGGAAAGAAAGTGGGTTCCGCGACAACGAATTCTTTAGAAGACAAGGACGTGAAGAACCTATTAGCCAAAGCGGAAACCATCGCGAAGAACCAAAGGAAGGATCCTGAATTCTATGGCCTTCCAGCCGTGAAGGATAAGATAGATGAAAAAAGTGCATTTGTAAAAGAGACGGCGGAATACTCCCCGGATCAAAGAGCCGAAAAGGTGAAGGAGATAATAGAAATGGCGAGATCCGAGGGCGTTGACAGAGTATATGGAGCCTTCCAGACCGATATGAAAAGCCTGTTCGTTGCAAATTCACACGGCGTAAGAAGATTCTCGACTCTCACCACCGCAAACTTGACAACCAACGCTATAGTGGATTGGGATGATGACCAGGGCTTCGGATGGGGAGAGAGTTTTTCCGCAGACGTTTCCGAGATCGATCACATCGAAGTCGGTAAGACCGCCGTCGAAAAGGGATTGAATAACATAGAGCCAGAAAAGATAGAGTTAGGAGAATACGACGTGGTTTTGGAACCCCTAGCGGTCAAGAGTATATTGATGTACCTCGACATGATGGGGTTCAGTGCTAAAAGTGTCCAAGAAGAAAGGAGTTTCATGAACGGTAGGTTTGGAGAACAAATAATGGATGAAAGGGTCGATATCTATGACGACGTCTCTGAGAAGGACATGGTGGGATTTCCATTCGATTATGAAGGTGTACCGAAACAGCGGGTCGACCTGATAAAGAGTGGAGTAGCCAATGAAGTGGTTTACGACTCCTATACCGCGGGAAGAGAAGGAGATAAAGAGTCTACAGGACACGCTTTACCCATGCCAAACCCTATGAGTCCCCTGGCCATGAACCTGTTGATGGGCACCGGCGACTTTTCAAAAGACGAGATGATAGAAGAAACGGAAAAAGGTATCCTCGTGACGAGATTCAATTACTGCAGACCTATCCATCCTATGAAAGGCATCCTAACAGGTCTTACAAGAGACGGAACATGGTTGATAGAGGACGGCGAGATAAAAAAGCCTGTCAAAAATCTGAGGTTCACACAGAACCTGATCGAAGCCCTAGATAACGTCGAAGCTATAGGTGAAGAAAGGAGATTGTTTCCGATGGGATACTACCCGGCTTATTTCGCCGCACCTGCGGTAAAGATACCGGATTTCAGGTTCACCGGCACCACAGAATTTTAGTAAGGGTCGTGGATAACTAAACGGTAACCACATGGCGATAAAACTACCGGACAGAGTAAAAGTGAAGACTGTAAAAGGTGCATTCGGGAAAGCTTTGGGTTTGATGTTCAAGAGGGATGTAGATCACGCGCTACTGATGGACTTTGAAAAAACTAGGAAGAATATAACGCTTCATTCTTTTTTTGTTTTTTTTAAATTCCACTGCGTTTTCCTAGATGAGGAAAAAAATATTGTGGAGATAGAAAAAGAAGTGGTTCCGTTCACCATGGGGATCTCTACTGAAAAACGGGCACGCTACGTGCTTGAGATACCTGAATGCGTTATGGATATCGACGATCTTGCGGTAGGGGAGAAGTTGATATTTCCGGATGAATGAGAACTCCTCGGCCGTTATTTTCAGACAGGTAGTTCTCTGACTCCTTCGGTCACCAGTTCTATCAGGCCTTTTATATCCCTCCAGTCACCGCACTCCACCGTAGTATGAGAATATCTAACCGGGATACCTATCGCCACGGCCAGACAGCCGCTCTCCTGGAGAGCCATGCCGTCGGTTGTTCCACCAGTGACTCCATACTGGTAAGGAATTTCCATTTTTTCAGCCACGTCTTTAAAATGATCGACCATCTTTGGAGAAGAGATGGCCCTGCTGTCCACCATACGTAGGACCGGGCCTTCGCCGAACATTATGGGTTTGTAAAATTGTTCAACACCGGGCATGTCCGAAGTTGAATAAGTGTCGAGAGCTATGACGTAATCGGGATCCATGGTGTTAGCTACCACCTTTGCCCCTCTCAGACCGATCTCCTCTTGAACGCTCCATATGAAGGAAGGTGAAACATTTGCGGGCGCGTTCTTTGAGATAAAATTTTTCATGACTTCAAAAAGTGCGTAGCAGCCGACCCTGTTGTCTAGAGCTCTTCCCGAGACGACGTGATCGTTCAATCTTCGCAGCTTCTTGTCGAATGTGATAGGATCGGGAACGTCTATGCCCATATCTTTGACTTCTTCCGCCGAGTCCGCTCCCACATCAACGTAAGTCTTAGTCCAAGGTGTGGTCTCATCGTCTTTATCCTTATCCGTGGTCAGATGAGGGGGTTTATGGCCTATGACGCCGTTTACAGAGCCTTCCTTGGTATGTATCTTAACGTGTCTTCCGGAAAGCAGAGGATCAAGAACACCACCTATCTTCTTTATCCTTATATAACCGTCGTCATCTATATTTGAAACCACTAGACCGATCTCATCCATGTGAGCTACGAGCGCAACCTTGGGTTCAGCTTCGGTATTGCCCATCTCATAGATCAAGTTGCCTATGTTATCTTCCCTTATGTTTTCGGGATCATCAGCTTGTTCTGCGATCAATCCTCTGATCTTTTCTCTTATACTGTCTTCATATCCCGCAACACCGGGCGTCTTCAATATATCCGTGAACAAATCCAATCCGTCAAGTTTTTTCATATCATTATACCTCCTATTTGGTTAAGCCGGGGGAGACCCCTTCATTTCAAGTGGAACGTGCAGTGAATCTAGACGAAGGGAGGATTCTTAACTTCCGCTTCTCTTTTATCCTCTCGTATCTTTATCTGTACCGAAGTTCCTTCTTCCTGATAACCAGGATCTAGATAGCCTAGAGCTATCCCTTTTCTCAGCACGGGAGACCTGGTGCCGCTGGTGACTTCACCTATCTTATCCTCGCCGTCGTAGATTCCGTAACCGTGTCTAGGTATCCCTTTTTCCTGCATGAGAAGGCCTTTCAACATCTGGTGATCTTCTTCCTTTATCTCTTCCAACTTTTCTTTTCCTAAAAAATCATGATCCCATTCTACTGCTTGTTCTTCCCATCCTGTTTCTATGGTGGTCCTAGATTCGTCGAAGTCCTGACCGGCTAAAAGGAAACCGAACTCTATCCTTAGAGTGTCTCTAGCTCCTAATCCACATCTTACTGGAGCTTCATCTAGTGCCTGTAATTGATCCCACAGTTCTACCGCAGCTTCATTAGGAAGAGCTACTTCAAAACCGTCTTCACCGGTGTATCCGCTTCGCTGAATTATAGGCGTGTCGGCCATAGGCCAATCTTTATCGAATTTATCCATGATATCGTCATTTATAGGGATCTGTTTTGCCTGAAAGAACTCGATCTCAGAAAGATCCTCGTCAGTCAATTCTTGAAGGACTTTTTCAGCTTCAGGACCCTGTATCGCCAACATCGCGGTTTCGTCTGTGACATCAGTAACGTACTCTTCACCGCCTCTCTCTTTGAACCAGTCATATATCTTTTCATTGTTGCCTGCATTGGGCACGATGTAACATGAATCTTCTGAAAGTTTAGTAACTATAGTATCGTCTATGATCCCTCCGTCTTCGTTGAGTATGTGAGCATACTTTAGTTGGTTGACTTCCGATTCAACTATGTCCATGGTACAGTGTTCACTTATGAACTCTATGGCGCTGTCACCTTCCAAAAATATCTCTCCCATGTGAGAAACGTCGAATACTCCTGCCTTTTCCCTGACGGCTTGATGCTCTTTATTGATGCTAGTGAATTTGAGAGGCATGTCCATGCCTCCAAAGTTTGTCATCCTAGCCCCTGCCTCTACATGTTTTGAATGAAGAACTGTTTCTTTCATGTTACCCGTAACGATTAATTCTTTAAAAGTTTTATTCTTTACTATTCTTTGTTTTACATGCATATAGACAACAGTTTCACCAAAAGATTTACTTATCCGAACATCATTTGTTGTCGAGGGTAAAAAATGAAAGAATATGATCTTATTGTTATAGGAACTGGTTCTGGCATGAGCGTAGTGACTCGAGTCCTTCAAGATGATCCTGCGTTAGATATAGCCGTTATAGAGAATGAAGCTCCAGGAGGCATCTGCCTTACCAGAGGGTGTATCCCGTCGAAGATGCTGCTTTATCCAGCTGAAGTCATCGATCACATAAATAGTTCAGATAGGTTCGGTATAGATGCTAGAGTGGACTCGATAGACTTCAAATATGTGATGGACAGGATGAGAAGTCATATACGACCCCAGAGTGAAAACATAGGAAATAATCTTGAAAAAAGCCGTGATCTTGATTTTTATCATACTACCGCTAAGTTCGTCGATGATTATGTTTTAGATGTAGGTGATCAACGCATAAAAGGTGACAAGATCATACTAGGTATAGGCTCTAGAGTCTTTGTACCAGCTATAAAGGATCTGGAAAAAGTAGGTTATCTGACCAGTAAAACCTTGTTGGATCTTGAAGAACTTCCGAAGAGCGTGGGAGTGATCGGAGGAGGTTACATCGCCGCCGAATACGGCTATTTTCTATCGATGATGGGAGCCGACGTGACGATAATAGGTAGAAATCCTCAGTTCGTACCTTCGGAGGAAACGGAAGTGTCCGATGTCTTGAAAAAGAAATTGTCTCGGCACATGGATATAATCACCAGCTACGGAGTAACTAAGGTCGGTAAAAAGTCGGGAAAAAAAGTGATCGTGGCTGAGGATGGAGAAGAAAAAAAGGTGGTGAGATGCGAGGAGATACTGTTAGCTACGGGAAGGAGGTCAAATGCAGACCTGCTAGACCCTGGTAAAAGTGGAATAGAGACTGATGAAAAAGGATGGATCAAAGTCGACGAAACTCTAGAAACATCTAAGCCTGATATATGGGCACTAGGTGACGCCACCGGTGAACACATGTTCAAGCACGTAGCGAATCACGAAGCCCAGGTGGTCCATGAAAACGCCTTCGGTAATGGAGTCATGAGGACAGATTACCATGCTGTTCCTCACGCTGTATTCACTCATCCACAAGTGGCTTCCGTTGGTTTGAAAGAAGAAGAAGCAAAAAAGATATACGATACATTGATAGGATATTATCCGTTTGAACAAACTGCTAAAGGATCTGCTATGGATATAAAAGATTATTTTGTCAAGGTCATAGTAGAACAGGAGACCTATAGGATTTTAGGCGCTCATATAGTCGGACCCCAGGCGTCGGTTTTGATACAGGAGATAGTGAATCTGATGTATACAACAGAACAGTCCGCTGCTCCTATATACAGAGGGATGCATATACATCCCTCTTTGAGTGAAGTTGTACAGAGGGCTTTTTCTAATCTACATTCACATGATCATCATCCTCACCAACACGATTGAAAAAAATAAGGCACGTAAAGAAAAAATTTAAGTAGAGTTCTCTAAATCCTATTGACATATGTCACTTAAAACAGCTATACGAAAACACGAGTTCCTGATATCAGCTATCGCCGTGATGATAGGCATTTACCTGCTCCTCATAGGTATATTCGGTACGGTATTGAGTGATCACTCTCCAGGATTTTTTGAATTTTTAATAGAGAGGATAGGCGATTGGAAATGGTGGGCCCTGGTCGGCGGTGCCTTTCTGGTATTCATCTTTGCACTGGTGATAGTATTCAGGTACAAAAATTTGAAGGAATTCAAAGAACTTTATGAAACGGAAAGCAAGAGCAAATTTCGAAAGAACATCGCCCGGATAGAGACCTTAGCGTTAAAATTAGGACCAGAGTACGAAGAAAAAGTGATCGAGAAGGAAGAAGAGTTCAATATAAACAGGTAGTTATCAAATAGATCTTATTTCTAGATTCCTCTCGCCCCTTTCCACTTGAAATCAAGGGGTCTCCCCCGTATGAACAGCGGTTGTGGTCTAGACTGGTTAGGACCCAAGCTTCCCAAGCTTGTGGCCCGGGTTCAAATCCCGGCAACCGCATATCATCCTTCCAGCATCATTTTTGCTTCTTCGAATCCAGGTTCCAATTCTAGAGAACGTTCAACCGCCTCTCTCCAACCTTCTTCACCCGATCTTTTCAAAGCTATCCCCTTGTTGTACCAGCTCACAGGATCGGATTCGTCGATATTCAAAGCCTTATCGAAGGTATCCCGGGCTTTCTCTACAAGATTCCTCTCGAGCTGGCAGAAACCAAGGTTGTTCATTATTTTGGTATTGTTTGGATCGAGTTCTAAAGCGTTTTCAAAGTGCTTCGATGCCTCTTCGAACATCTCACGCCTCGCGGCGCTACACCCTAGATTGTTCAAGTGAACAGAGTTCTTTTCCAGTCTTTTACACACATCAAAAAATTCGTAACTCCTCTCATATCCTCTTCCTTCGTAGCAGAAGGCACCTATAAGGTTCAATATCTCAGGATACATCACTTTATTTTCGACTTGATCTAGAGCTTTTATACCTTCTTCTAAACCTTCTCTTTCCACTTCACACCTTGCTTTTGCCATCACAAAATCGACAAGTGGATCGGTCTCCAATCTTTCACCCATCTCATAGTGCCTCACTGCTTCGTCGAATCTCTTTGCTCTACGTAGTGTTTCTCCGCATTTTTCCCAATAACCCAAAAATCTTTCTAGAGATGTTCCCTTGACGGTCTCGTAGGCCTCTCGGTAATTTTCAAGCATGAAATGTAACTCTTCAAGGTTCGTTTTTGCCTCCTTTGAGGGGAGCGCGTCTTCGAACATTTGCTTAGCAGAATCCACATCATTTTTGTCGTAGAAAGACACACCTATCACGTTCAGCGCCTTTTCGTCCTCCACTTTAGGTGCTCTCTCTATTGCCTTCTCGTTCTCATCCATCTTCCACAGCAACAGGGCCTCGTTCATCTTCCTGCCGTGACCGTATACGGTCTTCGTCTTTTGTGTCTTAGGAGTTTCTTCCCTCAGTTCTTGAAGTTCTTCTTCTTTCTTCTCTAGTTTTTCCTTCAAAAGTTCTATCGTTTCGTCTTTTTTTTCTAATTTTTCATACAGATCTTCATCTGTTCCGATCCTTCCTTTCAATGCTTCGAGTTCATCTTTCAAGGCACTCTTTTCATCTCTCAACTCCTCTATCTCGTCTTCACTCTTATCCAATCTGCTTTTGAGATTTTCCCTCTCACCTACTAATTGATCTATACTCTCTTCTTTCTCCTTTATATCCTCCTCTATATCTTTCGTCTCCACGGCGTCTTTTTTCATAGCTTTGACCTTTCTTTCTAGTTCGAACTTTTCTTCTTCTAACTCCCCTATCTTTTCGTCCTTTTCTTCTAAATCTTCTTTTAGTTCGTTCTCTCGATTTGAAAGTTCTTCTACCTTCCTGCTTTTATCCGTGATCCTTTCTTCGATCTCCTCTTCCTTTTTCTCCAGCTTTTTTTTCGTCCTTTCTAGTTCGTCGGAAAGAAATTCGATCTCCTCTTCTTTTTTCTCCAATATCCTTTCAAGATTCTCTTTTTCTTCCTTCAACTGCTCAACGAGTTCTTTTTTATCATCTATTTCGATCTCAAATCTACCGTCACCCTTAGATCTGATACTCAATATGTCCTCGATGCTTCTTCTACCCTCAATCTTTTCTTCTACCTCTCTAGAAGAGATCCTCTGCTTTCCTTCCTCGGCTATAGTGCTTTCGCTGTAATACTTGCCGAGCCTTTCCTGCAGAACGAACTGAAGCTCTTGAGCCCTCTGGTGATTGGGATCCAGTTGTAAGCACCTCTGTATTTCTTGCCACGCCTTTTCATGCTCTTCCATCTGCTCAAGATAGGCACCTTTTATGTAGTGATATTCTGCTGTTTTTGGATATAGATCAACCAATTTTTCTGCTACACGCAGGGCCTGTTGGACCTTATCGAGCTTTTCGAAGATCAACGCCTTGTTCAAAAGGGCGTCTTCGAATTCGGGTGAAATACTCAATGCGCTGTTGATAGAATCGAGTGCATCCTTGAATTCCTCTTTACTGTAATGGCACAGTCCTTTACTGTTCCATGCTTCTTCATCTTTGGGCTCGATCTCGAGTATCCTTTCAAAACAGAGTACCGCCTCGTCGTACATCTCCCTGTCGAAAAGAGCTTTTCCTTTTCCTCTCCAGGCTTCCAGGTGATCTTCGTCATAGTCCAATGCCTTGTCGTAGGTCTCGATAGCCTTTTCTAGTTCGCCGGTCTTTTCGTAGATGTCGCCCAAACAGGCCCAAGCAGCGGGATTTTCGGGATCAAGATCCAATGAATCTTGAAAAGCTTCTTTTGCCTCTTCCAAACTGTTCTTTTCAAAGAAAATCTTTCCTTTTTTGAAGAAAGCTAGAGCAGGCTGGCTCTCTTCCGATATAGCTCTATCATAATATTCTAACGCCGTGTCTATATCTCCTTCGTAAAGATACTCGTCGCCGTCTCTGATCAGCGTACTCTCAATTTTCAACAGATCATCTTCAGGTTCGATCCGTGATAGAAGATCAAATCTTTTTAACAGTTCATAGAACTTATCGCCGCCGGCGACCTCGATATTTTCGTATTCATCATACAATTCGGTTTCTATCCTGTTTGTAGTCAACAGAAGAGCGCTATCTCGAGGCGAGATCATCTTTTTCATACCTTCTACATCGACTTCTATATCGTCGCCGGACCTGGTACATTTTACCACATAGTGCTCTTCTTTACCCTCAGCCCCTCTTTTGACGTTTCCTTCGGCAAGTATATCGCCGCTGATGGATTTGATGTCCGAAAGATCGAATCCCATGCTCTCCAGCAGCTCGATACAGACGCTCTCGAACTTTTTGCGGCTCATCCTTTCAAGGTTCTTCAGACATTTCTGTTGGTCGATCAACGTGTCACCTGACGTTAAAGATTATAATTCGAGAAGTATTAATATATTATGTTGTAGGAGCACTTCCGTCTTGCTTCTCAACTCGCGAGATAACTTCGTCCCAACCTACCATATTTTCCTGCGACCCAAAATGTTCCAAAGCGAATGATGCCCTAGCAGATCCTATGATGCAACTTTCCTTTAATGGATAATCGCGGTACAATGCGGCATAAAACCCGGCTCTAAAGGCGTCTCCAGCCCCTGTAGCTTCCACCTCTTTTTCTACCTGATAAGCTGCTATATGTGATGTAGCTCCAGGTAGATATGCCGTGCTTCCCTTGGAGCCCTTGGTGACCAGGACAAGGTCCAGTCCAAAGTTTTCACGCATGCTTTCCACTGAACCTTCTTTACTATATCTCAGTGCTACCTTCTTCTCTTTCTCGTTGCAAAAGAAAAGATCACTCCGCTCAAGAAACCACTTGAAGGTTTCAGCGTCGTAAACGTATTCGAGCTCCTGAGCTGGATCGAAGGCCACGATTTTATGATCTAGATCACTGTTATCATAAATCTTCTTATAATGTTCCGGCCTTCCCGTGCCTATATGGATGATCTCACATTCTTCTATGGTTTTCGACGCTATCTCGAACTTTGCCATCCCCCCCATAGCGCCCTGATGGATCAGTGTGAACTCTTTTCCCTCCCGGTCGGTCACTATCCAACATCTAGGAGTATCGTGACCTTCTTTTTTCTTCAGATCGTAGGTGTGCACACCTGACCTTTCCAAAGCGTTGAGATAATCTTCCGGAAAGTCGTCTCCAACAAAGGAACAGAGAGAGACGTCGACACCCATCTCGGCACAGATCCTGGCGATGTTGGCGGCGGTTCCGCCCCATCTAACGACCCTTTCATCTATGGCTACGGAAGAGTCTATCTCAGGTAAATAAGGTACTTGTAAAATTATGTCCAAAGCGGTGTGTCCGAATACGCCTAGATATGGTTCCATGCTAACCAAAAAACAATAGAAAAGTAAAAAGGTTTTGACCGTTTTGTTTCAATCGAGATTCATTCCAGTTCGATCTCGTCCACGGTTACTTCTTCTACTTCAGGAGTGTCCTCAGGCTCTTCAAGGTCCTCCTCTACTTCTTCCTCTATCTCTACATCTCTATCTACGACCTCGCCAAAAGCGAGAGTCCTGAGAACTCTTGTGATCTCTATCTCGACTTCATCCCCGACATCCGTATCAGGAACAAAAACCACAAAGTTCTCTACCTTCGCAACTCCATCTCCTTCCTTCCCGATGTCTTCTATCTTTACCTTATACTTTTCCCCCTCTTTTACAGGAGGGGAAACACCTACGCCTTCGCTCATCAATTTACACCTCTTCTATTTTTTATTTATACACACATAACTTACTGTGTGTGAATGATTGAAGGAAATGGGGTTATTTATCTTTTGTCCTCATAATACGAAGGTGGTTTAAACATCCTTCAATACTTTTTACGGTTGCCACATCACTTTTATTCTCAAGAAGCTTTCTGTACAGCTTCACGGCTTTTTTCTCCTCCGTATAGTCCCTTTCCTTTATCTCATGGGGTGATATTAGTATGAGTTCATGATCATCTTTGACACTTCTTTCAACCGCTTTCAAGTTACGTAAGTTTCCGTTGCCTACAGGGAAATCGGTAACCACCACGGCGTCCGCCTTTTTTATCATATCTAAATTATTCTTATATGCCCGGTCAGTGATAGAAGAAAAAGGCGCTTCCGTGACGCACTCTATATCTAAAAAATCCGCTTTTTCAAGATCAGAATCCATCACGTTCAGTACTCCTGCAGTAACCCCGTAGTTCTCTTTTATGAGCTCTCTAAAAAGATCTTTCGAAGATCCTCCTCCACAGATAACGTGTACCCGCATCTTTTTTGCGGCATCATTCGATCTGATATTATCTTCTACCGGTGAGACGTAAAGACTACCGTCTTTAGGATGTCTGTGTACTTCCGCTTCGATACCGTAAACCGCCCGCAGGTTCGTCCGTGTTAAGACTTCCTCCGGCCTTCCAAAAGAGTGTTTTTTCCCTTGATCAAGCAGCAGTATCTTATCACAGTAACGTGCCGCCAGGTTAAGATTGTGATGAACGGATAGAACGCTGAGTCCTTCCTCTCTATTTTTTTCTTTGATGGTATCCATGACCTCTTTTTTATGGCCTATATCGAGGTGTGAAGTAGCTTCGTCTAACAGCAGAAGTTCAGGTTCCTGTGTGAGTGCTCTCGCCACCATGACCCTTTGCATCTCTCCTCCTGAGATCTCATTGATCTTTCTCTCTTTGAACCTGTAGGTCTCGGTGGTTTTCATGGATCCATCAGCGATTCTTTTATCTTCTATACCGTAGTTTTCGAACCTTCCTAGATAAGGACTCCTGCCCATCAAAACCACTTCTTCCACGCTGAAAGGGAAGCTGATGTAAGTATCCTGAGGCACCACTGCTGCGATCTTGGCGATCTGATCTCTGGAAAGATCCTTAACATCTCTACCTTTAATCCTCACTGTACCTTCCCATGGGTTCACAACCTTGGTGATAGTCTTTATCAACGTGCTTTTTCCCGAGCCGTTGGGGCCTACCACGCCGATGAACTCCCCATTATCCATATTTAAGCTCAGTTCTTTCAGGACCGGCTTCTTTTCCGTGTAACCGGTTTTTACATCTTCGAGTTGAAGTATCACCATCCTGTTTCACCTCTGTTCCTGATCAGAAGATAGATGAAGAAAGGCGCTCCAAAGAGTCCGGTGATCACGCCTACCCAGATCTCACCGCTCATCCTGGATACTGTGTCACAAGTGACCAAAAAGATACCTCCTAAAAGAGCGGAGATAGGTATCAGTTTTTTGTGATCCGGTCCAACAAGAAGTCGTGAGGCGTGTGGGATTATAAGCCCGACGAATCCGATGATCCCAGTGAAAGATATAACCACTGCGGCTAAAAGACTGGCAGCGACCAGCTGAATTATTTTGGTCTTCTCTACGTCTATACCCAATTGCTTTGCCGAAATTTCTCCGGTCTGCATGACATTGAGATCACGGGCATAAGCATACACTAACGCTGAACCGATCAACGCAACCGTCAAAGTGATCCATACCTCGTTCCAGATGGTCCCGCTGAGCGAGCCCCAGGTCCATGCGACTATACTCATCCTATCCGTGGGATCACTGTAAAAAAGTATCAAACTGGTAAGCGCGGTCATCATGAAGTTCATGGCTAGACCAGCGAGGAGGAGTGTGGTTATGTCTGTGGTCCCTTTGACTCTACCCAAAAAGAAAACAGTAAAAACCGTCCCCATCGCGAAGATGAAGGCCATCAAGGGCAAGAGGGGCCACCAGATCCCAAAAAATATCCCGACGGCAGTTCCTAAAACCCCTCCTGCAGAAACTCCGAGTATGAACGGTGATGCCATGGGGTTTTTGAATACGCCCTGCATGGAGGAGCCTGAAACCGCTAGAGATATACCCGCGATGAAACCCAACAATATCCTCGGCAGTCGTATGTACAATATGATGGTGGATCGAGCATCAGGATATGAAGGGTAATAGTGTCCCATGTAAGGTAATCTCGAGATCAGTATCTCGACTATGCTCTTGAAAGGTATGTGTACGGAACCCAGGGACAGAGAGATCACTAAAGTGACTAGAGTCAGGGCCGCGAACGCCACCAGTGATTTTTTGAAGTGCTTTTTTAGAGGATGATTCATGTGAAATCCTTTACACATATGACTAAGCTTTTACTTCCTCCTTACAGTGGAAAGACCAAGTATTTATCAGATAGGCGGAGGTTGTTTCTGCAGATTCTAGAAGGTCTACCAATACCTCCTGAGCATCCACGAGTCTCGGACTCGGTCTTGATATAACGTCGCCGTCGACGAAATGGATACGGTCTTCTTCTACTGCGGTTATATTTTTCCAGGAATCCTTTTCAGTGTACTCACTAACCTGCGGCTCTAGATGATCTGGGGCGATGATCATCTCCGGGTCCCTATCTATTATCTCCTCTTCAGAGATTGTAGCCCAGCCGCTTTTATCTGAAGCTATGTTGTTAAATCCCGCATCGGTCAAAAGTGTGTTCTGAAACGTACCTTCACCCGGTGTGTTGATACCCTGGAATATACCTGAGATGTATAAGACGTCGATCCTTTCCTCTTCGGGTATATCTCTAGTATCTTCCGTGATCTCATCCATGCGTGATCTCAGTTCTTGTGCTTTATCTTCCCCTCTTTCTGGGACTCCGCACATCTCCCCTAAGAGTTCCAGGTCGGAGTAAACGTCTTCTAGTGTGTTCCCTCCGGTGACAAAACTTTTCAACCCGTAGTTTTCCAGGTATTCCCTCATGTTTACGACGGCTTCACTGATGACGACCACGTCAGGCTCGAGATCCACTATCTTCTCGTAGTTTACTCCTTCTGAATCGCCCACATTTGGAAGCTCTCTTGCCTCTTCAGGATAGTCGCTGTAATCGTCCACGCCAACGACTCTGTCTCCGACTTCAAGGTAAAAGAGCAGTTCCGTGTTCGACGGCATGAACGAAACGATACGTTCCGGAGGCTCTTCGAACTCTAACTTCTCGCCGGTCTTATCTTCGACCGAATAACTCGGTTCTTCAGACCCGTCCAAATCTATCGTACCGCTCAGCGGCCCTATCAGAGCGCCCATGACCAGTACTACCGCGACCAGGATCCCGATCACTATCAATATCTTTTTACTTTCCATGCTATCCTTTCTCCAACAAACTTTAGAAAACTAAAGGAAATTTTAGTATTTATAATTTGCCCGAACTCCTGCGTTGCCATCTACAACCAGGAAAAATTAAATATCTGTAAATAATAGATGTGAACGAGTAAAGCGGGAAGATACGCATGGTAGATGAAAAAATCGGATTGGATGATGTTGTGGATATGAGAAAAAACCCCTCTACCATCGCCGACGATCTCTCCGAGAAAGAGAGGATACAGCTGTTGCGCAACGAAGGCAGCGATGTACAGAAGAAAGGTATAGAATCGATATTCGGCGGCAACAAGTGGAAGCCTCAAAAGAAAAGAGAGAACATGTGGGTCGAAAAGCTGGACGAGGGGCGAAAACCGGTAAGGGAATTGATCAGATCGCATCTCAGGGATAAGGGAAAAGAGGTGCCTACTACTTTCAATAGGATCTCGAACAGGGTGAAGAAGCAGAGAGAAGTGGAAAAGAAAGCGGCTCAAAAAACATCCGGTCAAAGTAAAAGATCTTCAGTTAAACCGGACGAAAAAGGAATGACCACTTTGGACCAGTTCAGATGATTTTATATAGACCATAGTACTTTTAGTCCATAACAGATGTGTATTTACTGCGCGCTGCGAGTGTTGACACTTACCGGTATGGTCTACTTCCTGAAAGTGAAAGCCGGTTCCATCCGGGAATATCTTTCTGACCGAAGATCTCTTTCCGCAGTGAAATCTTACTTCGATCGGAAGAACACTGAGTCTTGATTTTACTGTATAGAGTCGTAACAAGGATTTATAAACATGTTATACGTTTGGTTAGAAGAGGGTCTAGATGTTATGGTCTATAGAGAAACCGAAAAATGAGATGGAAAGTTTGGTAGATTATTCTCCAGGCAGTGAGAAAAGAGAACGATTGAAAGAAGAACTGGAAAGGATCAAAGACGAAACGATAGAGATCCCCTTAGTTATAGACGGTGAGAAGATAAAGACAGGTGAAACTAAAGATATAAGATGTCCCCACGATCACGATAACGTGTTGGCTCAAGTACATCTAGCCGGAGAAGAAGAGTTACAGAGGGCTATAGAAGCCGCCAAAAAAGCACACGAGGGTTGGTCACAGATAAATTGGTATCATCGAGCCGCTCTATTCAGAAAAGCTGCGGATCTTTTAGCCTGTCCGAAAAGGTTCGAGAACATCGCCGCCATAATGATGAACCATTCCAAAAATCCCTACGAAGCCGAGATAGATCTAGCGGAACTGGTGGACTTCTGGAGACTCAACGCCCATTACATGAGATTCATCTACGAACAGCAGCCCGATCAGATCGAGGGAGAGATGAACAGGCTGGACTGGAGACCTCTAGAGGGTTTCGTACTGGCGATCTCGCCCTTCAACTTTTATTCCATCGCGGGCAATCTGCCGTCTTCTCCCGCTATAGTGGGAAATACGGTGATCTGGAAGCCCTCTCTGAACGTTTCCTATTCTAACTATCATATCATGAAGATCTGGATGGAGGCCGGTTTGAAAGATGGCGTCATCAACTTCGTACCTTTCCCCAGCGATATCTCGGAAGTCGTTACGGAACATCCTGACCTTTCAGGATTGAATTTTACCGGAAGCTATGAGACCCTGACCTACCTTTGGGACGTGATAAATTCTAACGTGAAAAACTACCGCAATTTTCCAAGGATTGTGGGTGAAGCCGGAGGCAAGGACTTCATATTTATACACGAGTCCGCGGATATAGAGAATGCGGTGATCAACATGATAAGAGGTTCCTTCGGTTACCAGGGGCAAAAATGTTCCGCCTCTTCCAGAGTGTACTGTCCCGAGGGTAAATGGGACGAGGTGAAAGAAAAATTGATTCAGGAGATATCCGAGATAACCTGTGGCCCCGTAGACGACCTTAGAAGCTACATGGGAGCCGTCATCGATGAAAAGGCCTTCGAAAAGATAGTTTCTTATATAAGATATGCTGAAGAAGATGATAGTTACCAGATACTACACGGGGGCGATCACGATGATGAAGAGGGGTGGTTCATAGAGCCGACAGTGGTAAAAACCGAGGACCCGAAAGGAAAATTGATGGAGGAGGAGATATTCGGTCCGGTGCTCCCGATATACGTTTATCCGGATGAGGAGTTCGAAGAGACACTAAAACTCTGCGATCGAACTTCGCCCTATGCATTGACCGGGTCTATATTCGCGAAGGACAGCGAGGCGATACATCTCGCAGAGAAGGTACTGAGATATTCGGCCGGCAATCTATACATCAACGATAAGCCTACGGGTGCGGTGGTGGGAAGACAGCCCTTCGGCGGATCGAGAGCTTCGGGAACAAACGATAAAGCGGGATATTGGACACATCTACTCAGGTGGGTGAATCCGCGGGCGATAAAGGAGACCATCCTTCCTCCCGAGGATTGGAGGAGAAAGTTCATGCCGAAAGACAGAAACTGACTAAAAACTTATTAGATAAGCTCGTTATACATAGAACGGTGAGATATATGACAGAACAGAATATGGCGACCTTTGAGGTGGAAGTTGAGAAGATAGAGGGGATGGCATCCGAAGCGAAGATGGGTGATTTTTCCCAGATCATAGATGAACCGAAACATCTAGGGGGAACTGACAAGGGGCCAAATCCACTGGTCCTTCTGCTGAGTTCACTCGGCGGATGTTTAAATATCGCTGGTAACGTAGTGGCCAAGGAGATGGGTCTAGAACTCGGGGACTTTATCATAAATATAGAAGGAGATCTTGACCCTAGAGGATTTCAGGGTAAAGCCGATGTTCCTTCCGGCTTTCAGGAGATACGGGTGAAGATAGATGAGATCGAAGGCGTACCCGAAGAAAAGATGGATGAGTTCATCGAAGAGATAAAAAACAGGTGTCCCGTGGAAGACACCCTTGAAAGGAGTCTAGAGATAGAAGTAGAAAGATGAGATATAACGACAAAATATTCATGTATAACGGAGGATGATAGATGTGCCTAAAGAAGGAAAGTTGATGATATTTTATGGGGAAGAATGCCCTGATTGTAAAAAAGCCCGTGAAAGATTGGATAGACTGGAAGAGGAAGAGGGTATAGAGGTCGAAAGATATGAAGTCTGGCACGATTCGAACAACCAATCTTTGATGATGAAATACGCCGAAGAAAGGTGTGTCGGAGTCCCTTTCCTATTCAACAAAGAGACGAACGAATACATCTGCGGCTCTAGTTCTTACGAAAAGATAAAAAGATGGGCTCAAGGGGAGGAGGTGGAAGGATGAATGTAGAACTCGACGAGCCTGAAAGTCCGGAGATGATACAGATATTGAACAAAGACGGAGAAGTTGTTGGACAAGAACCCGATCTCGACGAGGAGACCTTGAAGGACATGTACTGGTGGATGTTCTACGCGAGGAAGGCGGACGAAAAGGCGTTGAAACTACAGAGACAGGGCCGCATGGGGACCTTCGCTCCCATCGAGGGACAGGAAGCGGCTCAAGTCGGAGCGTCCGTAGCCATGAAAGACGAAGACTGGCTCGTTCCTGCTTTCAGAGAGTTGGGGACTTATCTCGAAAGAGGGGTCGCTTTAGAAAAGAACTACCAGTACTTCATGGGCGACGTCAGAGGTAATGAGATACCGGAAGATGTTAACAATCTACCCATCGCAGTCCCGGTATCGACTCAGGTTCCTCATGCCGTCGGCCTGGCCTGGGGCATACAGAGAAAAGGTGATGACGGAGCCGTCCTTTGTATCTTCGGAGACGGAGCAACCTCAGAAGGTGATTTTCACGAAGGGCTGAACTTCGGCGGCGTCCTTAACGTTCCCGTTGTATTCTTCTGTCAGAACAATCAATGGGCGATAAGCGTCCCTCTG
>Ga0207421_10002513_pt1 | contig 22678 bp, 25 predicted proteins | sample SodLakKL_010_SED_4_FD_187542 | JGI IMG/M metagenome (GOLD analysis project Ga0207421, IMG submission 187542) | Alkaline sediment microbial communities from Lake Tanatar, Kulunda Steppe, Russia - 8KL_010_SED (SPAdes) (version 2) | ecosystem: Environmental > Aquatic > Non-marine Saline and...
CGGCGTCGGCGCCGACGCCGCGACGGACCTGGACCTCGCCGCGATCGATGCAGCCATGTACCGCGCCAAGGCGGCGGGGGGTGGCCGCGTGAGCGCCGTCGACGAGGCCGAGGTCGGCGGCTAGCCGCGCACGATCGGCGAGCGCTGCCCTGCGGCTCCGTTCAGCGAAGCCGATAATCTACATTATGTAAACTAAGCCGCAGCCTCCACGAGCGAGCGGACCGTCGGCTCCCGCTCAGCCCTGCGGGTCCGAGGCGTGAGCGCGCTCGCGGCCACCGCGCGACCACGCCCACGGGCCGGCCAGCACCAGCTCGAGCGGTCCGCGCGCCCAGCGCTGCCGCCATGCCAGCGCACCGGCGATCCCCACGGCGAGGAACCCGACGGTGGCGACCAGCGCATCGGCGATGTCCTCGTGGCGCAGCAGGTCGGGCGCGACGTCCAGGGTCACCAGGTGCGCGACGTACAGGGTGAGCGCGAGCTGCCCGGCAGCGACCAGCGGGGTCACCGCTCGCGGCGCCACAGCCGCGGTGGCAAGGCTCACGCCCACTGCGGCCACCGCGGTCGCCGTGCTGCCCACCAGCCAGACCAGACCCTGGCTGTGTGGCGTGGCGTCCAGGGCAGCCCACCAGCCCGTCGCCTCCGATGGTGGCGGCTGCACCACGGCCTCCAGCACCAGGGCCAGCACGCCCAGCGCGAGCGCAGCGGCCGCCCCGATCCCCAGCAGCAGGGTCCACGTGGCTGGCGCGCGCAGGTCCCGGCGTCCCAGCCAGATGCCCACCAGCATCGGCGCTGCCCAGGTCACCACTGGGTAGGGGCCGCTGATCACCAGCTCGCGGGCGATCTCGGCGGGCGGGTCGGTCAGCGTCACCGCCGCGGTGGAGAACCACCCGGGTTGGCGCTGCTCGATCGTGGCCACCAGCAGCGGGCCGGCCAGCGCGCTGAGCGCGGCGAGCGCGAGCAGCAGGCGGTCGCTGGCGCCGATGACCACCGCGGCCAGCGCGAACAGCACCGCGTAGGGCGCGAGGATCACCAGCACCCCGTGGTCCAGGGCCTGCAGCGCCAGCCCGAGCGGCAGCAGCAGCGCGGCGCGCCACAGCAGGCGCAGCCGCGCGCGTGAGCGCGGTGCACCGGCAGTGCGGTCGCCGGCCAGCAGTGCGATGCCGACACCGGCCACCAGCGCGAACAGCACTGCGGCGCGCCCGTGTGGCAGCGCCCACGCGCTGCCCGCCACCCCCTGCCCGTCCGTCGGCCCGACGTGGACCATCACCATGCCGCACAGCGCCAGCGCCCGCGCCAGGTCGATGCCGACCAGGCGCCCGGTGGCCACCAGCGGGCGGGACCCGGCCGCAGCGGCGTCGCCTGGCCCGGCGCTCATCCCCAACCGCTCCGTCCGATCAGCGCGGTCGGCGTCGACGCGGTGCTCACGGCTCCTCCCCGACGCCCTCGGCGGCCGAGGCCGGCGCGGTCGGCAGCGCGACGGCGGCCTCGCGGGCGGCAGCCAGCACGTCCAGGAAGCGCTCGCGCGGCCACGTCTGCGCGCCGAGCCAGCGCACGTGCGGGGTGTCCTGCTGTACGTCCAGCAGGTGGAAGCCACCGCGTCGCAGCCGGCGCACGGTGTCCAACAGCGCGGCGGTGCCGGCGTCGTCGGCCCGGTGGAACATGGACTCACCGGTGAGCACGCCGCCGGTGACCACGCCGTAGAGCCCGCCGACCAGCGCTCCCGAGGCGTCCCACACCTCGATCGAGCGGGCGTGGCCGAGGCGGTGCAAGCGCCCGTAGGCGGCGCGCATCGCCGGGGTGATCCACGTGCCCTCCCCCGGCCGGTCGGCGCACGCGTCGACCACGGCGTCGAACGCACGATCGACGGTGGTGGTCAGGTCGGTGCGACGCAGCCGCCGTCGCACGGTGCGGGGCACGTGGACGCGCTCGGGGTCGATCACCGCCCGCGGATCGGGCGACCACCACCAGGTGAGGCCCCCAGTCGGCCAGGGGAACAGCCCGATCCGGTAGGCGGCCAGCAGGGTGACCGGCGACAGGTCGTCGCCCACCGCCACCGGCTCGTCTGCCGGGGCGTGGCGCGGGTCGGGCAGCTCCTCGGCGCGCGCCGCGATCGCTGCCTCGCTGACCCCCGCCGGTGCGGGCGCCGGACCGCTCCGGCTCGTGGCGGGACGGGTGCGGGTCATGAGCCCACCTCGGCGGCGCGATGGGCGTCGAGCAGGGCGCGGATGGCCTCGGTGTGCGCTCGGACGCTGCTCCAACCGGCGCGGGCGACCTCCTCGGCCTCGGAGAAGTCGAGCATCGTGACGCGATCCTCGAAGGCCGGGCGCACCACGTGATCGGCGGTGGCGAGCCGGTGGTTGGCGAACTGGTGCTGGGTGGCCTCGAAGCCGCGCAGCATGGCGGTGGCCCACGAGTCGGCCTCGGTGCTGACCTGCCGATGTCCCACGTGGATGGCCACGACCACGTCGGCGCCCATCGCGCGGGCCACGTCCACCGGCGAGGGATCGGCGAACCCGCCGTCGATGTAGGTCGAGCCCGCGCGGTGCACCGGCCGGGTGATGCCGGGGATGGCGGCGCTGGCAAGCACCGCGGAGATCACGTCACCCTCGTGGAACACCGCGCGCTCACCGTCCGCGAGATCGGTGGCGGTGATGGCGGTCGGCACCCGCAGGTCCTCGAAGCGGTCGCGGTCGCCGAGCAGCTCGGACAGCAGCACGCGCCCGTAGTCCTGGTAGCCCCGTCGCCCCAGCGTCCACATCGTCGGGGCCATGCGCCGGGCGCTGCGCAGCGTGCCGCGCATCCGCGCGAAGGCGTGGTCGTGGTCGATCCCGGCCAGGGCCGGCAGCCGGGAGCGGTCGGCGGACAGGAAGGCGCCGAGCCAGTCATCGCGCGCGCCATACGTCGCAGCGACCACTGCGCCCATGGACACCCCGACCACCAGGTCGGGCGCCAGGCCAGCGCGCTCCAGGCCCAGCAGCACTCCGATGTGGGCGACGGCACGTGCGCCGCCTCCGCCGAGGACCACGCCCAGGCGGGGGCGCTCGCTGCGGTGTGGGCTCGCGATGCTCATGGCACTGCGACGATACCGAGCGCGGTGGGCGCGAGCCGCACGCGTGGTGGTCAGCAGGCCGAGCGGACCGCGGTCACGACGACGCGGGCGGGGGCGGCGCCCCGATCGCGTGCGCGCCGCCGTCGGCGTGGACGACCATGCCGGTGGTCGCCGGCAGCCAGTCCGACAGCAGCGCGCACACGGTGCGCGCCACCGGCTCGGCATCGGTGACGTCCCAGCCCAGCGGAGCCTGCGCGCCCCAGGAGCGCTCGATGTCCTCGAAGCCGTCGATGCCCTTGGCCGCCACGGTGCGCAGCGGACCAGCGGCCACCAGGTTCACCCGGGTGCCCTGGGGTCCGAGGTCGCGGGCCACGTAGCGGCTCGTCGCCTCGAGGCCGGCCTTGGCCACGCCCATCCAGTCGTAGGCCGGCCAGGCGCGCGTCCCATCGAAGTCGAGCCCGACCACCGCGCCGCCCCCGGCGGCGCGCAGCAGTGGCGCGAGGCTCGCCGACAGGGACGCGAAGGAGTACGTGGACACGTGCAGCGCGGTGGCGGCGTCCTCCCAGGCGGTGTCCAGGAAGCTGCCACCCAGCGCGGCCTCGGGTGCGAAGGCCACCGCGTGCACCAGGCCGTCCACCGCACCCCAGCGCTCCCCCAGGTCGGCGGCCAGCCGCTGGTGGTGCTCGGCGACGGTGACGTCCAGCTCCAGCACCGGGGGCGGCTCGGGCAGGCGCTTGGCGATGCGCTCGGTGATGCGCAGCCCTCGGCCGAACCCGGTGAGCACGAGCTCCGCCCCGGCTTCCTGGGCCAGCCGCGCCACCGAGAAGGCGATCGACTGCTCGTTCAGCACCCCGGTGACGACGAGGCGCTTGCCCTCCAGCAACATGATCGGCTCAGCCGTCGCTGGGGTCGGCGCCCTTGTCCGCGAGGAGCTTGACCGCATCGCCGAGGGTGCCCAGCGCCTCGGCCTCCTCGTCCTCGATGCGCACCCCGAGCTCCTCCTCGGCGGCGAGCGAGAACTCGACCAGGTCGAGCGAGTCGAGGTCGAGATCCTCGAAGGTCGCCTCGCTGCTGATCTTGTCCTCCTCGACGCCGAAGTTCTCGACGAGGATCTTGCTCACGCGGTCGTAGACGCTGCTGCTCATGGTGCTGTGCTCCTTTTCCGCACGGGCTGGCCGGGTCGGCGGAGCCGATCCCTCCCTGGTGTGTCGCGCAGACCGTAGCCGATCGTGTCGCCCTCGCCGCGGCGGCGGTGCTGTCTCCTGCCGTCAGCCAGGCTCGAGGTCGGGCCAGCGCACCAGCGCCGAGCCCCACGCCAGGCCTCCACCGAAGGCCACCAGCGCCACGCGGTCACCCGGGTTCGGGGGCGCGCTGGCCAGCGCGAGGGGGATCGAGGCGGTCGAGGTGTTGGCGTGCTCGCCGATGGTCACCGGGCAGCGCTCACGCGGCAGCTCCAGCCGGTCGGCGACGGCCTCGATGATGCGGCTGTTGGCCTGGTGGGCGTACACGGCGTCGAAGTCGCCCACCGTCATCCCGGCGCGCTCGGCCAGGGTGGTCAGCGACTCGGCCATGCGCCGCACCGCATGGCGGTAGACCTCGCGCCCATCCATCTTCAGGTACTTCTCGTCGTCGGTGAGGTCGGTGCTGTGGGGCGGTCGGCGCGACCCGCCGGCGGTCAGGGTGAGGATCTCCGAGGCCGAGCCGTCGCTGCCGAGCTCGAAGGGCCCCAGCGCGCCGGGCGCGTCCGCCTCCCCGCGGCCGAGCACGAAGGCGCCAGCCCCGTCGCCGAACAGCACCGCGGTGCTGCGATCAGCGGGGTCTAGGAAGCGGGTTAGCGTCTCGGCGCCGATCACGAGCACCCGGGAGGCCGCGCCGATGGCCAGCAGCCCCGCCCCGGTGGCCAGACCGTAGGGGAAGCCCGCGCAGGCGGTGTTGAGGTCCAGTGCCGCCACGTGGCCCAGCCCGAGGCGGTCGGCGACCCCGGCGGCGGTGTTGGGCAGGAGCTGATCGGGGGTCGTCGTGGCGATCACGACGGCGTCGGCCCCTCCCCCGCCGGCGGACTTGAGCGCCCGCTCGCCAGCCTCCACCGCGAGGTCGCCGGTCACGGTGCCCTCGTCGACCATGCGCCGCGCCACGATCCCGGTGCGGGTGCGGATCCACTCGTCGGAGGTGTCCAGCACCCGGGCCAGATCGTCGTTGGTCACCCGACGAGCGGGCAGCGCGGTGCCCAGCCCCTCGACGACAGCGGTGGTCACAGCGCCCTCCCCCGTGCTCGTCCGGCGGTCGCGCCCAACCTATTGACCGCCCGTGCGATGTCAACGCTCGCGGCAGGGACATGCGTCGGCGGCGTCGGCGATCGGAGGCCGACGGTTGTGCGGTGGCGGTGCGAGGCATCATCGTTGCACGCGCCCGCGCACCCTGACGAGCAGGAGGCGAGACGGTGGAGGCCGAGCACCTGGCCCGCGAGCACGCCGACGTCGTGGCCGCAGTCGAGGCCGGCGCCGACTGGCAGCAGCGCGCGCTGACCGACCTCGTGGCCATCCCCGGGGTCAGCGGCGCCGACGGCGATCCCGCCGCGCTGCGTCGCAGCGCCGAGGCGACCGCCCGGCTGGCGCGCTCCGCCGGCATGGACGCGGTGGAGCTGCTGGAGGTCGGTGACGCCCCACCCGCGGTGCTGGCCACCGCCCGCACCACCCGCCCCGAGGCGCCCACGCTGCTGCTGTACGCCCACCACGACGTGCAGCCCCCCGGTGACGTCGACGCCTGGACCTCTGCGCCGTTCACCGCCACCGAGCGCCACGATCGGCTGTACGGCCGCGGCGCCGCCGACGACAAGGCCGGGGTGATCACCCACCTCGCCGCGCTCGAGGCGTGGCAGCGGGCGCGCGGCGCGCCGCCGTGCCACGTGACGCTGCTGGTCGAGGGCGAGGAGGAGGTCGGCTCGCCCCACTTCGACGCGCTGCTGCGCGCCCACGCCGACCGTCTCGCCGCCGACGCCGTCGTCGTGGTCGACACGCTCAACTGGCAGGTGGGCCAGCCCACGCTGACCACCAGCCTGCGCGGGCTGGTGGACGCCACCGTCGAGGTCGCAGCGACCGACCACGCGCTGCACTCGGGGCTCTACGGCGGCCCGGTGCCCGACGTCGTCTCGGCGCTGGCGCAGCTGCTGGCCTCGTGCGTCGACGGGCACGGGGCCGTGGCGATCCCGGGGTTCGGTGAGGACATCGCACCGCTGGGAGCCAGCGAGCGCGCCACGCTCGAGGCGCTCCCCTTCGACGAGGCCGCCTTCCGCGCCGAGACGGGGCTGCGCCCGGAGGTGCCGCTGGCCGGAGAGCCCCAGGCGCACCCGCTGGAGCGCCTGTGGCGGCGACCGCACCTGACCGTGACCGGCATCGACGCGCCGGCCGTGGCCGGTGCGGCCAACGCGCTGCAGCCACGAGCGCGCGCGCGGGTCAGCGTGCGCCTGGCTCCCGGGCAGAGCCCCGAGCGGGCCCAGCGGCTGCTGCGCGACTGGCTGGAGGCGCAGGCACCGCTGGGCCTGCGAGCCACCGTCACCCTCGGGGCGGCTGCCAGCCCGTTCGTGGTCGATGCCGACAATCCGGTGGTGCAGGCTGCGGCCAGCGCCCTGGAGGGTGGGTACGGGGCGCCCACCACGTTCGCCGGGGTGGGTGGCACGATCCCCTTCCTCGAGCCGCTGGTGGCCAGGCAGGGTCCCATCCCGGTGCTCATGGCCGGCATCGAGGATCCTGACAGCCGCGCCCACGGCATCGACGAGTCGGTGCACCTCGGGGACCTGCGCCGCGCCTGCCGCGCGCAGGCCCTGCTGCTGCCGGCGGTCACCGCAGCCCTCGACGGGGAAGGGAGAGGATCGTGACCGCGCGAACCGAGGAGGAAGCGGCCTACTTCACGTTGCTGCGCGCCATCGACGAGCGTGACGCGCTGCTGCGCGAGCACGAGTTCATGGTCGCCGAGCGCGAGCGGCTGGAGGCGTTCGCCGAGGCGACCCGTGAGGCCGAGCAGGAGCTGCCTCGCAAGCTCGACCGCACGGTGGCGGCCACCACCAAGCCGCTGCTGGAGGCCGTGGGTGCGCGTCGCCGCGCCGTCGAGCAGGTGCTGCGGCGGATGGACGAGCGGCTGGAGGCCGCCGAGGCGTTCGTGCGCGAGTGCGAGGAGGAGCACGCGCGCCTGCAGGCCGGCGGCAGCTGACCGGGCGCGCAGCGCGGCCCCATCAGCTGCCGCGGAGCGCGTCAAGGGCGGCGCCGTGCAGGAGGCCGTTGCTGGTCACCACCGCGTTGGGCGGATCGCTGGGCCCGCGGCCCGCTGCCGAGGTGGCCAGCACCGGCTCGCCCGCCAGGTCGGTCATGCGCCCGCCCGCCTCGGTGACCAGGCAGGCGGGCGCGGCGATGTCCCACAGGTGCACGTCGCGCTCCACCGCGAGATCGACCGCCCCGTAGGCGACCATCACGTGCCCCCAGAAGTCAGCGAAGCCCGAGGTGCGCCAGGCAGCATCGACCAGCGTCATGGACCCCTTCCACAGCTCGGGCAGCTCGCGCAGGCGGGCCAGATCACCCAGCGCCACGTGCGCGTCGGCCACCGAGCGCACGCCGGAGGCACGCACGCCCGCACCGTTGCGCCGCACTCCGTGACCGCGCGCCGCGGCCACCCGCTCCCCCAGCGCCGGCGCCTCGCACACGCCCACCACGGCCTCGCCGTCCACCACCAGCGCGATCAGGGTGGCGAACACCGGCACGCCCCGCAGGAAGTTGGCGGTCGCGTCGACCGGGTCCACCACCCACGTCGGTCGTGTGGGGTCCAGCGCACCGCCGGTCTCCTCCCCCATCACGGCGTGGTCGGGGTGGGCCCTTGCCAGCGTGGCGTGCACGGCCTGCTCGATGGCGGTGTCGGCCTCGGTGACCGCCGAGCCGTCGGGCTTGGTGTCCACCGCCACCGGCCCGCCGAAGCGCGCGAGCGCCAGCGCACGGGCCTCGTCGGCTGCGGCCTCTGCGGTGCTCAGCGCGACCGCGAGGTCGTCGTGGCCCATCGGCTCAGGCGGCAGCGTCGGGATCGACGATCCCGTCGAACCGCAGCACCAGGTCGTTGGGCTGCACGGTGAGGCTGAGCTCGTCGCGTGGTGCCCACAGCGGAACGCACGGCCCCTGCCCCGCATGGCCGCACAGGCACACCACCAGCGCGCCCTCGGGGTTCATGCCGATGAGCTGGCGGGCATAGCTGAGCAGCTCGGTCATGGAGGCGGTGCCGCCGACACGGCGGTAGTAGGCCATCGCCCAGCGCGACTCGGGGCGTCCGAACACCGCAAGCCCGATGCCCGGCCGCAGCTTCGTCACGCCGCCCAGGCTCTTGGCGCCGGTGAGCACCTTGTCCTGCTTGGGGGTCTTGCCGACGCGCGCGGCGGCGTCGGGCTCGCCCAGACCTCCGGGCAGGTCGCTGAGGTCGTAGTTGCCGGCGGCCTGCGCGGCCTTCTGACGGTTGATCTCGACCTGATAGGTGGGCGAGCTCTTCGTGGCCACAGGGCCCCCTCGGCTGGCAGGTGCGGTGCGCGGGCGCCGGTCGCGCGCCGACGACCCGACAGCAGTGTAGTGCCCGAGGGTGCACGCGTTCGGTCGCTGCCGCGCGCCGGGGTGACGCTGCGAGGGTCAGCGGGCCGGCACGCCGGAGAGACGCTCGGCGATCGCCAGCACGAAGTGTCGCACGCTGGCCTCTGCCACACGATGGCCGTAGAGGCGGTCGGCAGCCTCACCGACCACCGACAGGGGCGTGCGATACTCGCCGATCAGCGAGAGGTGCCAGCCGTGCTCGGGCAATGCGGCCAGCACCAGCTCGCCGGACAGGACGGGGAGCAGACGCTCCAGGCGGTCGCTCTGCCACGACAGCGGCCGAGCGATCCAGCCATCGCCCCGGCGCGGGTCGCTGACGCTGACGCGGCTGGCGCATGCGGCCACGCCCTCGGGCAGGGCGCCCTCGGCGTGCAGCTCCACCAGCCACTGAGCGGGCTCGTCGGGGCAGGGCTCGGCGGGTGCGGGCAACCACGTCGCGGGATCACCAGCGATGCGCGCCTCGGCCCGCGACGCCGAGTCGGGCAGGTGGGTGTAGTAGTACACGTGGCGCAGCACCGAAGCCTCCCAGCGCGGTCGTGCGAGCAGCGCGGGCGCCCGCTGCCCGCGTGCTGCACATGTCAGCGCCGCCGCCCCAGCGCCTGCAGGGACCAGGGTCCCCGTCGCGCTGGGACTCCAGGGCGCCAGGTCGTCGCCGATGCTGGGCAAAAGTACGGTGCAGACCGTGCAACCCCATGACGCTGACACCGAGAGCTCGACGAGGCCACCATGCGCACTCCCGCTTCCCCGACCAGGTGCCAGTCCGAGCGGGCGGGCGCCACGACGCACGTGCCCGCCGAGAACATGGCGGTCCGCGCCCTGTCGAGCCCGGCGCGCGTGGAGGTCCTGCGCGCGCTGCGGCGTGACGGCCCCCAGCGCGTCGAGGAGCTCGCCGAGCGCCTGGGACGCCACGTGAACACCGTCCGGGGGCACCTGGAGATCCTCAAGGAGTCTGATCTGGTGAGCGCGCGGCCCCAGGAGCCCGATGGTCCCGGGCGCCCGCCGATGCTCTACGCCGCCACCGTCGAGGCCGAGCACCCCTATCAGATCCTCGCCGACACGCTGGCGGCCTCGCTCCATCAGGGGGTGCCGATCGCCGACCGGGCGCAGGCCTGGGGGCGGCGCCTGGGCGCTGCGGCGCGCCTGGAGGACGATGACCTCTCCGAGGCGATCGCGCGGCTGCTGCGCCGGATGGGCTTCGAGGCCTGCCCGGCCGAGGCGAGCACGGACGACGACGGGTCCTCGGGCGCTGCGTCGACCGCCGGCCACAGCCAGGGCGAGGCTCCCCGCGCCGGCGCCGACGCGAGCACGTCGCTGCGCGTGTCGGGCTGTCCGTTCGCCGACACCGTCGCCGAGTCCGGGACGGTCGTGTGCACGGTGCAGGAGCACCTGCTGCGCGGTGCTGTGGAGGTGCTGGGCGGCGATCCTGGCGCGGTCAGCGTCCACCCGGACCGCGACCGCGGGGTCTGCGGGGTTCGGCTCCCCGGTGGTCGGTCTGGGGTCGCAGACCTGTCCGAGCCCGTGCGTCCCGTCGCCTGAAGCGCCTCGGGGTCGGGGGCGTCGCAGCGCGTGGCGTGCAGCGGTGCGTCCCTAGGCGGCTGCCTCGGGATCGTCGTCGCGTCCGATGGCGGCCGAGACGAGAGCCAACGCGCTGCGCAGGGCCAGCCGCGCGGTCTCGCGACCCACACCGAGCTCGGTGGCCAGCGTCGCGACGCTGCGCGCCGGCTCGCCCTCCAGGCCGAAGTGGCCGATCAGCACGTGCCACTGTCGCTTCGTGAGGCGCTGGCGGGCTCGATCCAGTGCGTGCGCGGTCAGCGCTCGGGTCACCGCCTCCTCGTCGGGCGCGTCGGGCGCGATGGCGACCCGCTGCTCGAGGGTCGCGTCCCCAGGATCGTCACCCAGGCGCTGGTCCAGCGACAGCACCTGGTGGTCGGAGCGCACCGCGTGCTCGACCTGCTCGCGCGACAGTCGCGTGGCCTGGGCGAGCCGCTCCAGCGAGAGGGCGTCACCCTCGCCCGCATCGAGGGCTGTGCGGGCCGCTCGCACGCGCACGACGGCATCGTGCACGTCGTGGGGCAGCCGCACCCCTGGTTCGGCCCGAGCGGTGCCGCGCTGCATCGCCTGATGGATCCAGTAGGCGGCGTAGGTGGAGAAGCGGTACCCGCGCTGCCAGTCGAAGCGCTCCACCGCGCGCACCAGCCCGACCGCGCCCTCCTGCAGCAGATCGTCGAGATCCAGACGTGACCGGCGGCTGTAGCGCACCGCGAGACGGATGACCAGCCGGAGGTTGGCGGCGACGAACCGCTCGAACGCCCGGTCACCGTCTCTCACGGCCGCCCGCAGGCGACGCCGCTCGCCGGCGTCGGTCACGGCTTCGGCCCGCAGCTGCTGCGAGGCCTCGCGGCCGGCCTCGATCCGCTGGGCGAGGCGGACCTCCTCGTCGGCATCCAGCAGTGGTGCGGCGCCCAGGTTGCCGCCGGGCTGGCGCGCAGTGCCCGGCACCACGGGCAGGGGCGGCTCCGCGGTCACCGATGCTGCTCCTCGGCGGTGTGTGGCACGGCGCCGGGGAGGCTCGCCCCACGCAGAGCACGGGTCAGGGACCTCCGGGCCGGATCGCAGGGGCCGAAGGTCCTACCGCGTGTCATGAGAGATGCCGGGTTTGCGGAGCCTGTCGCGCCCGGTGCCCGTCGGCGTGATGAGTCCGCGCGAGGTCCTGCGCGCACCCTCGCAGCGCGCGATATCCTCATCAGCGGCCGTCGGTACAACACCGACGGCCACGGACGGTCACGGACTGACAACACAGGGTAATGACGACAAGCAGAGGGAACACGGGCACGGCCATGCGCTCCACAGCCCGCGCCGAGCCTCCCGAGGACAGGGCTCGGCACGACACTACGCTGCACGGACCTGCTGCCGACAGGCTGGGCGTGGGTGAGCGAGGGAGCAGGACCATGAGCGTGCCGGTGAGACCAGGAGCGGAGCAGCACATGACCGCAGCTCGCACGCGTCAGCGGGTCCGCGAGACGCTGGCTGAGGCCGACGGTGGGGCCCTGACCGCGACCGACGTGGCCCGACGCTTGGGGCTCACGCGCTCGACGGCGCTGCGCCACCTCGACGCGCTGGCCGGAGAGGACCTGCGGGTGGTGGAGCGCCGCCTGCCGGAGAACGGCAACGCGCGCTCCTTCGCCCTGCGCGATGACGTGACCACGCGGCAAGGCACCACCTACCCGGACGCGGTCCAGGCGATCGCCCAGGCGCTCGGCATCGAGCCCGAGGACGTCGAGGTCAACGCCGCCTTCAGCGGCTTCGGCGTCGAGATGGTCGCGGTGCCAAGAGAGGCCCTGGAGCACGCGCTCGGCCTGCACGGCGGTGCAACGCTCGACGGCGACGCTCCGGTGGGTGGCGACGCGCCGATCCCGCTGACCCCACGGGCCAAGGAGGCGCTCGGCGCCTGACGGCGAGCCCGGTGGTCCCGGTCGGTGCGGGCGGACTGGGACCCAGCTGCGGTGCGGCGTGCGGCGGCCCCGACGGGATTCGAACCCGCGCAACCAGCTTGAAAGGCTGGCATCCTAGACCGCTAGATGACGGGGCCAGGCCGCGGTGTCCCACGGCGGGGCAAGGCTAGTCAGGGCCGGGGCCGCGCGCATCGCGGCACCCACCAGGCGGTGCGCGGCGCCTCGGCGCGCCCGCGTCACGGCGAGGGGCCCGATCCGGTGCGGCGCCGGAGTGCCTCGAGCGCCAGCCACCCCACGGCACCAGTGCTGGCGGCGGCTGCGACCCAGGCGACCAGCTCACCGATCCGCCCGGCCACCGTCGTGCCCTCGACCAGGGGCACGTCGGCGCGGATGAGATCCTGTGTGAACAGCCCCGTGCGCTCGTGGACCGTGCCGTCCGGGGCGATGAGCGCCGAGCGACCGGTGAGCGCCGCGTGGACCACCCAGCGGCCGGTCTCGACCGCGCGCAGCTGGCTGGTCGCGATGTGCTGGTCGCTGGCGGCGGTGGGACCGAAGATCGAGTTGTTGGTCGCGGTGATCAGCACCTGGGCACCCGCGTCGACCGTGTCGCGCACGGTGGCGGGGTAGATCGCCTCGAAGCAGATGACCCCTCCAACCGGCGTGCCGCGGATGTCGAACACGCCCGGTTCGTCACCGGGGATGGCGTCGGAGCCGACGCGATCGAGCGCGGGGTACCACTCGAACAGCGGCCGGTAGGGGATGAACTCGCCGAAGGGCACGAGGTCACGCTTGACGTAGCGCTGCTGGGGCTGCCCCTCGTCGAAGGAGCGCAGCGTGTTGTAGAAGGTGTCGTCGGTGGGGCCGTCCTCGCGCATGCCGGTCACCAGCGGGCGCCCCTCCAGCGCGTCGAGCGAGCGCTCCAGCGACGCGCGCAGCGGTGCAGCCCCCGGATCGTCGGACAGCGCCGCTGCCTGCTGCGCGCTCTCGGGCCACACCGTGAGCTCGGGCGGACCGTCGGGCCCCTCGGCGAGCGCGATGGTGGCGTCCTCGTAGGACTCGGCGATCACCTGGGCGCTGGAGCGCTCCCCGCGTGGGCCGCTGACGTCGTCGAAGCCCTGGACCGCGGCGATGTCGAGCGTCTCGCCAGTGGGCTCGGGCGGCTCGCCCTGCAGCAGGATGCCCAGCGCGACGAGCCCCAGCACCAGGCCCAGCGGGGCGGTGATCGCGCGCCCGACCGCCTCGCCCTGGGGCAGCGGCTGCAGGCGCTGGGGGCGCGCTGCTGCGAGCGCCCCCCAGGCGCGTGCCCCGCGATGCAGCGCGGCCTCGAGCGCCACCGCCGTGGCCGCGAGCAGCGCCGACACCCCGAAGACGCCGACGGTGCGCGCGGCCTCGAGCAGCGGTCCCCCGGTGGCCTGGGTGTAGCCGAGCAGGCCCCACGGGAAGCCGCTGTCGAAGGGGAACTGGGACCGCACCCACTCGAGCGCCACCCACAGGGCCACCGCCACCACGCCACGCCCGGCGCGGTCGCCCCAGCGGGCCACGACCGCCACGAACGCCCCGACGAAAGGCGCCTGGGTGAGCGGCAGCAGCGGCAGCGCGACCAGCTCCACGTACTGGATCCACCACAGCAGCGGCAGGAAGCCCGCGAAGCCGGCGAGGGTGCCCCAGCCGAACCCGGCGCGGGCGGGACGCGCATCGCCGGCGCAGTCGCGGGCGAGCAGCAGCAGGGGCACCAGCGCGACCAGGCCGATCCACCCCCACCCCAGGGGGTCGTGGCCGGCGAAGAGCGCGAACCCCCCGACCAGGGACAGCAGCGCGCGCACCGATCGGCGCTGCCGTGGCGGATCCGTCACGGCAGCGCGGTCGGTGGGTCTCGCCTGTGGGTCAGGCGCAGTCCGCGCAGAGGAGCTCGTCGGCGTCGGCAAGCTGTGACCTCGACTTCACGAGGAAGCACGACCGACACGTGAACTCGTCCTCGCCGATCCCCTCGGGAGCCTTGGCTCCGGCGACCCGCGGCGACGTCTCGGTGCTGGTCGCCTCATCGGTGCCGAGGAGGGCTTCCAGGGACTCCTCGACCTCTTCGTCGTCCTCTTCGTCGAGGTCGGCGACCCCTTCGTCCTCCACCTCACCGGCGTCGGTGACGGCCTCTTCCGTGGCGGTCTGGTCGTCGTCCTCGTCTTCGACATCCTGGTCACGCTCACGGTACCCCTCGTCGAGGGGCTCGAGCTCATCGAGGTCGCCCTCAGCGAGGTTCTTGCCGTCGAGCTCGCCGAGATCGTCGTTGGTCGACACCGGGTTCGCCTTTCGCTGCGGGCCGTTGCCTGCGCCCCCCTCAGGTTCCCGCCAGCGGGACGGACAAACCCTCCCCGGCGCAGCGCCTCCTCGGTCCGGGCCGGCAGGTGCGCACGCGCTCGCCCACCTGCGGAGCGTCGGGACGGTACCGGCACCGTGGTGGTGCGTCAACGCAGGCCGGTCGCACGGGCGCTGCTGCCCGTCAGCTCCCCTCGCGCCGCCAGGCGGTGGCCAGGCTGTCGGCGTACTCGTTCCAACGCAGGCCCCGGTGGGCCGGCAGCCAGCTGAGGGTCAGCTCGGGCCGCTCGCGCAGGCGCTCCACGAGCGGGCGAACCAGGTCGAGGTTCTGGACCGGTCCGGTCTTGCGCTGCCACCCGCGCTGCTCCCACCCCGGTGCCCACTTGGTCACGGTGTCCACCGCCAGGCGGCTGTCGGTGTACAGCGTGGTCGCCGTGCCCTCGGGGACGAGCTCGATGCCCCGCAGCAGCGCGGTGAGCTCCATGCGGTTGTTGGTGGTGTGCGCCTCGTGACCGTGGTCGCTGGCCACGAGCTCGCCCTCCACCACATAGACCGCGGCCCAGCCTCCCGGCCCCGGGTTCGGCTCGGCGCTGCCATCGGTGAACACCCCGGTGTCGGGGCCCTCGTGGTAGCGCGCCAGCACCTCGTCGGGTGACAGGTCCTCCTCGCGCGTGGACGCGGCGGAGCGGGTGGGCTGCTCGGGCTGCCCGCCGCGGAAGCAGTCGGGGCACAGCGGCGGCGTCCAGCCCGGGTAGCGCTCGGCCAGGCCAGTCGAGACCGTGAAGGTGCGGTGGCAGCGCTGGCAGGTGGCCATCGGCTCACCCGCCTGCCGCGGCGATGAGCAGCGGCACCACGACGGTGGCGAGCACGAGCAGAGCCGTGACGGCGGTGCGCAGGCGCCCCACCGGCTGGCCGGCGAGCAGGTCGAGCAGCGCGGCGAGCAGCAGCCATCCGCTGGCCACGACCAGCGCCAGCGCCAGCCCCAGCAGCACGCCGAGCGCGCTCGCGTCCCCGCCGGCAGGTGCCAGGGCCACGCCCAGCGCGCCGCCGGCGGCCAGCCACACGACCGCGCCGGCGAGCAGGGCACGTCGCAGCGTGCGCGCCTCCCGCGCTGCGGGCGCGGCGGCGCGTCCCCGCTCGGCGCGGGCGTCGGTCTGGCCGGCGGCGCTCATACCCGCACCAGGTCGTGGGGCAGGCGGTTCAGCGACTCGGCGCCCTGCTCGGTGACCACCACGATGTCCTCGAGGCGCATGCCCCAGCGGTCGGGCAGGTAGACACCCGGCTCGACGGAGAACACCATGCCCGGCTCGAGCAGCGTCTCGCCGCCGGGGGCGATCCAGGGCGCCTCGTGCTCCTCCAGGCCGATGCCGTGACCGGTGCGGTGCACGAAGGCCTCGGCCAGGCCCGCCGCGGCGAGCCGATCGCGGGCGGCGGCGTCCACCGCGCCGCTGGTCACCCCCGGGGCGATCGCGGCCACGGCCGCCTCCTGTGCCTCGCGCAGCCTCGCGTAGGCCTGCGCGTAGTCGGCCGGGGGCTCGCCGAGCACGTAGTTGCGGGTGCAGTCGGAGCCGTAGCCGTCACGCATCCCACCGATGTCGACCAGCACCGGGTCGCCGTCGCGCAGGCGCCGCGAGCCGCTCTCGTGATGCGGGCTCGCGGCGTTGGGCCCGGCTGCGACGATCACGAAGCTCACCTGCTCGTGGCCCTCCTCCACGATCGCGGCGGCGACGTCGCGGGCGACCTCGGCCTCGGTGCGCCCAGGGGCGAGCAAGCCGGGCAGACGCTGGTGCACCCGGTCGATCGCCGCGCCCGCCTCGCGCAGCGCGGCGATCTCGGCGGGCTCCTTGATCGCGCGCAGGCGGCTGGTGACGGTCGACGCCAGCGCCCAGCGCGCCTGCGGCAGCTGGTCTTGCAGCGCCAGGGTGAACATCGTCCACAGCCGGTCGCCGACGGCCAGCCGACCCGCCTGCGCGTCGCCGAGCGCGCGGCGCACCAGCGCGTAGGCGTCATCGGTCTCGCCGTGGGCTGCCACCGTGACCTGCTCGGGCAGCCCGGCGTGGCGTGCCAGCTCCTCCTCGAGCGCGGGCAGCACCAGGGTGGCGGTCGCGTCGGCGCGCACCACCAGCAGCGTCAACCGCTCCAGCGGCGGCGGGTCGTAGCCGATCAGGTAGCGCAGATCAGCGCCTGGGCCCAGCAGCAGGGCATCGACGCCGTGCGCGCTCATCTGCTCGGCGGCCCGGCGCAGGCGGGCGGGATGGTCGGCCATCGGGACCTCGTCGACGGGGCTGGCGGGCCCGCTCGATTCTAGGGTGGCCTCGGATCCGGGGTCGCCTCAGAGCTTCAGGCGCAGCGCGCGAGGCAGCAGCCCGAACCGGGCGGGCGTGGTGCCCAGCGGCTCCCCGTCGGCCTCCACCGCCAGCGCCTCGTCGGCGTCGACGGCCACCGTGGCGCTCTGCTGCTCGACGATGTTGGGGTGGGGCACGTGCTCGCCGCGGTAGATGCGGGTCGTCAGCGAGAACACCTGGCTGCGCGAGCCCCAGAAGATCTGCACGTTGAAGCGCCCGTCGTCGGGCAGCGCCCGCGGACACACCTTCATGCCACCGCCGAAGAACTGGCCGTTGCCGATGACCGCGGCCACCAGCGGCCGCTCGACGGTGGTGTGGTCGAGGGTGATGGTGGCCGGCGGCCGACGGGTGGCAGCGATCGCCCCGTAGGCGGCGAGCAGGTAGCGGAACCGTCCGAAGCGCCGCGGCCAGCGGGGCGCGCGGCGGACCACCTCGGCGCCCCAGCCGACCTCTGCCACGTTGATCCACAGCCGCGTGGCCTCCTGGCCGTCGGCGTCGCGGCAGGCCACGGTGCCCACGTCCACTGGCATCACCTGGTCGGTGGCCATCCGGCGGGCCAGGGCCTGCGGCGACAGGCGGCTCATCCCCACGGTGCGTGCGAAGTCCCCGCCCGAGCCCGTCTGCGCCAGCGCGAGCACTGCCTCGGGGTGGCGCGGCTCCTGGCCGTCGAACATGCCGTTGACGACCTCGTGGACCGTGCCGTCACCGCCGACGGCACACAGGTGGCGCCGGTCGGCGTCCAGCGCCTCGCTCGCCAGCGCGACGGCGTGCCCAGGCGCTTGGGTGGTCACCGCATCGGCCTCGACGCCCTCGCGTCGCAGCGCCGCGACGAGGTCGGGCGCCAGCGCCGCGCTCGCGCCCCGGCCAGCGCGCGGGTTGACGATCAGGCGGACCGGGCCGAAGGGGGTGGCCATCGCAGGCGGATCCTAGTGGCCTGCTACAGCCGGTGCTGAGCCACCACACCGCGCACGAGCTGGCGGGCCGCGTTGCGGGCGCTGCGCGCCAGCGGCGTGCCCGCCTCGGCCTCGGCGAGCTGGCGCAGCAGGTCCTCCACCTGCTTGACCGAGCGCACGAAGTCGCCGGCGGTCAGGTCGGTGCCGGTCAGCGCCGCGTCCAGGTCGGCGCCGCCGGCCCAGCGGTGGACCACGTGGCAGAAGCCGGCGTCGGGCACGCGGGTGCGTGGCAGCCCGGCGGCGTCCTCGGCCTGGGCGACGGTCTCCCAGCGGTCCCACACGCCCTCGACGCGACCGTGGACGCGGTCGGTGGGCCACACGATCGGCGGCGGGTCCTTGCTGCGCGTCTCGTGGACGAACACGCTGGCAACGGCCGCGAGGTCGGCGGCGTCGAGGTCGTCGAGCAGTCCGGCACGGATGGACTCGGCGAGCACCAGGTCGGTCTCGACGTACAGCGCGGCCAGGCGCTCGCCGCGCTCGGTGGGCCGGGGGTCCTCGCCCTCGTCGGAGAGGTAGTCGAAGTCGGCGAGCACGTCGATGATCCGGCCCAGCTGGCGCACCAGCGAGCCGGTGCGGTGCCGCACGCGGTCCTCGAGGTTGGCCGTCTGGGCCGACAGCTCGTCGTAGCGGCGTGCCCAGACCTCGATCTCCTCGCGGCGCGGGTCGTGGTGGACGGGGTGGCTGCGCACCGCCTCACGGAGCTCGTCGGTGCGCCGGGCGATCTCGGGGTCGGTGCGGATCGGCTCGCTGCGCACCTCGGGGTCGAGGCCGAGCTCGTGCATCGACGCGGCCACGCGCGCCCGCCACGAGCTCTGTCGCGGGCCGCCCTTCTTGGGGAGCGTCACGCGTCCCAGATGCACCGGCGGCTGGTCGAGCTCGCGGGGCCCGACGCGGTCCTGGCGACGATCGGCGGTCACCACGCGCGCCAGCGGGACGCCGGAGCGGCTGGACGAGCGACCGATGACCGCAGCCAGCTCCGTGCTGCCACCGCGGCGGGGCAGCGCCACCACGTCGCCCTCCCGCAGCCGCTCGAGTCGGCCGGTGACCGCCTCGCGGCGGCGGCGCTTGCGATCGGCGGCACCGGCCTGCTCCAGATCGTCGAGCTGGCGTCGCAGCGCCCAGTACTCGGCGAAGTCCCCGTGGTCGCTGCGCAGGTTGCGCGCGTAGCCGGCCAGAGCCTCGCGGTTGCGCTCGATCTGCTCGGCGTCGTCGCCGGTGCGCGCAGCCGCCTGGTACTGGGCGAAGCTGCGCTCCAGCAGCCGCTCGGCGTGGTCGCGGTCCAGGCGACGCAGCAGGTTCACCGCCATGTTGTAGGAGGGGGCGAAGCTCGAGGTGAGCGGCTGCGTGCGTCGCCCGACCAGGCCGGCGACGGTCTTGAAGTCCACGTCGCGCTGGTGCAGCACCACCGCGTGGCCCAGCCGGTCGAGCCCGCGGCGGCCCGCGCGCCCGGTGAGCTGGGTGAACTGCCCGGGGGTGAGCAGCTCGTGCTGCTGGCCCGTCCACTTCTCCAGGCGCTCGATCACCACCGTGCGGGCAGGCATGTTGATGCCCAGCGCCAGGGTCTCGGTGGCATAGCAGACCTTGACCAGCCCGCGCACGAACAGGCGCTCCACGATCTCCTTGAAGGCCGGGACCAGCCCGGCGTGGTGGGCGGCCACACCGGCTTCGAGCCCGCGCGCGAACGCGTCGAAGCCGAGCACGGCGCGGTCCTCGCGCGGGATCTCCTCGCGGAGGTGGTCGAGCTCGGCGCGGATCGCGTCGCGCTCGCTGGCGCTGGTCAGGTCCACCCCGTCGCCCAGCACCTGCTGGACCGCCTTGTCGCACCCGTCGCGGCTGAACACGAACACGATGGCGGGCAGCCAGTCGCGTCGCTGGAGCTGATCGATGATCTCGAAGCGTCGCGGCGGGCGCATCCGCGGCCCGGCCGGGGCGCGCCGCCCGCGCCGCGTGACCCGCTGCGAGGCGGCCCGCCGCTCCAGCATGAGCACCTCGGGGTTGGGCACCCCGCCCTGGGCCCGGCGCGCGGCCTCCTTCTGGCTCTTGCTGGGCTTGCGACCGCCCGCGCCGCCCGCGCGAAACAGGTCGTAGAACCGCTCCCCCACCGCGTAGTGGTGCTCCAGGGGCACCGGGCGGTGCTCGCTGATGACCACCTCGCACTCGGTGGCGCGGGCGGCCACTGCGTCATCGGCGGCCTCCACCGCGACCGCCACGTCGGCGGCTCGGGGTCGCGCCTGGCGCAGCCAGGCGCCGAACTCCTCGGCGTTGGACACCGTGGCCGACAGGCACGCCAGCTGCACCTCGGGCGGCAGCTGGATGATGACCTCCTCCCACACCGCGCCGCGCTCGCGGTCGGCGAGGTAGTGGACCTCGTCGAGCACCACCGCCTGCAGCCCCCGCAGCGTCGCGGACTCCTCGTAGAGCATGTTGCGCAGGACCTCGGTGGTCATCACCACGATCGGGGCGTCGCCGTTGATGGCGTTGTCGCCGGTCAGCAGCCCGACTGCCTGATCGCCGTGCACCGCGCGGAGGTCGGCGAACTTCTGGTTGGACAGCGCCTTGATCGGCGTGGTGTAGAAGCACTTCCCGCCGGTGGCCAGCGCGCGCCAGACCGCGAACTCGCCGACGAGCGTCTTGCCGGCCCCGGTCGGCGCGGCCACCAGGACCGAGCGCCCGCGCTCCAGGGCGGTCAGGCCCTCGCGCTGGAAGTCGTCCAGCGGCAGGCCCTGCGCGTCGGCGAACGTGGCGGCGCGGCCCACCAGCTCGGGCGCGGAGCGCTCGTCGTCGTCGGGCGACAGCGGCTCTAGCGGGGGGCCGTCGCCGGCGTGTGAGGGGTCGTGCGAGGCGGTCATGCCCCTAGGCTGCCGTCGCGCGCTTGTGGCGGCGGCGCTCCACCAGCCTGGCGACCAGCAGCGACAGCTCGTAGAAGCCGATCAGGGGCAGCGCGAGCAGCGTCATGGTGATCGGGTCGGTGGTGGGGGTGATGATCGCCGAGGCCACGAAGCCCAGGAACACCGCGTAGCGACGGAAGCTGCGCAGCGCGGCGGCACTGAGCACCCCCATGAGCACCAGGGTGATCAGGATCAGCGGCACCTCGAAGGCCACGCCGAAGCCGATCATCATGTGCAGCAGGAAGTTCAGGTACTCGTTGGCGCCCATCACCGAGGCGACGTTGTCGCCGGCGAAGCCCAGCAGCACCTCGAGGGCGCGTGGCAGCACGAAGTAGCTGAACACCGCTCCGCCGGCGAACAGCAGCTGGCTGATCAGCACGAACGGCAGCGCGTACTTGCGCTCCACCGGGCGCAGCCCGGGGGTCACGAACCGCCAGATCTGGTAGAAGATCACCGGGGCGGCGACGATCACCGCGACGACCGCGGCCGCCTTGAGGCGCAGGAAGAACGCGCCGAGCACGTCGAAGACGTGCAGCGTGCACTCGGTGTCGAAGCCTCCCGCGGTGGCGATGGCCTGCTCGCCGGCGCGCAGGTTCTCGGGCAGCCCGCAGTAGGGCTCCATCAGGATGCTCAGGATGGGCACGTGCAGGGCGAAGCCGATCGCGAACCCGACGCCGACCGCGATGGCCATCTTGAAGATGCGGGTGCGCAGCTCGCGCAGGTGCTCCATCAGCGGCATCTGGCCGCCAGGCTCACCCTCCGGTGGCTCCACCCGCTGCGGCGGTCCCGTGGTGGTCATACGCGGTCACGACACAGGGTCGCGGACGACGGCGACGAGGGGAAGGGCGGCGGTCAGCTGCGCTCGTCCTTGTGCTCCTCGCCGCGTGCCTCGCCGGTGGCGGCGTCGCCGTCGCTTGAGAGCTGCCCCGTGTCGGGATCCTCCTCGACGGCGTCCTTCATCCCGCGCTTGAAGCTCGTGATGCTCTTGCCGACGGAGCCGGCCAGCTCGGGGAGCTTGCGAGCCCCGAACAGCAGCACGAGCACCAGGAGGATGATGACGAGCTCGGCTGGGCCTGGCGCTGTCATCTGACCATCTCCCCGTGCGGCTGGCGCCGGCCGCGGTCGCGGCCCGGCTCACCGCCGAGTGTAGGGGACGCAGGGGCCCGGCGCGTCGGCCGCCGGGCTCCCGTCAGTCCTCACGCGCGCGGGCCGAGCGGCCCGTGCGGCGCCGCTGCAGCGCGTCGAGCTCCAGCTCGGTGGTGGCCTGCTCGGCCTGCAGCTCCTCGACCAGCGGGGCGATGCGCTCGCGTGCTGCTCGCAGCTGGGCGGCCATGACCCGCAGCTGGCGCACCAGCACGATCAGGGCGGCTACCACCAGCCCGACCGCGACGACCGCCGCGGCCAGCACGACCAGGACCATGACCTCCACGGGTGCGCCTCGCCTCGCTGCGGTGCCGGGACGCGCGGGAGTGTAGTGGCGGTGCCGGACGCGGCGCGAGCACGTGCCGGTCGCGTCAGTGCGGGTCGGTGTCGCACAGCCCGGCGAGCCAGTCGTCGTCGCGGAGCTGCTCGTGGAACGCCAGCAGGTGGTCGCGGGTCAGGGGGCTTGCCACAGCCGGCATGCGCTCGGGGTGGGGACGCAGCTCGCGGACCGGCACCCCGCCCGAGCGCAGCAGCTGCACGATCCGCTCGTCCGCGGGCTTGCGCACCTCGCGGGAGCAGTCGGGGCAGGTGAACCAGTAGCGGTCGTGGCCCTGGTGCCGGGCGGAGGGCACGAGCAGCTCGAGCAGGACCTCATCGGGGGCGAGGCTCACGTCCCCGCAGTGGGGGCAGGTGGCTTTGATCGTGGCGGCCATCGCGAGCTCCTCGTGTCGGGCCTGCGACCCTGGCGCGGTCGTGCACGGCGGGGGTGGTGTGCTGCTGCGACCGTGCACTGGTCCTGGTCGGCAGCTGCGGCCCCGTGCTTGAGCGTCAGGTCGGAGCTCGCCACGAGATCGTCGTGCCGTCGCCGGCCGCGCCGACGGGCGGCGCGTGGGGTGCACCGACGCGGTGGGGCTTCAGCGGTC
>Ga0207421_10002514_pt1 | contig 22666 bp, 25 predicted proteins | sample SodLakKL_010_SED_4_FD_187542 | JGI IMG/M metagenome (GOLD analysis project Ga0207421, IMG submission 187542) | Alkaline sediment microbial communities from Lake Tanatar, Kulunda Steppe, Russia - 8KL_010_SED (SPAdes) (version 2) | ecosystem: Environmental > Aquatic > Non-marine Saline and...
AGATGTGCTCGATCGACTCGAACGGCGTCATCTCGACGCTCGAGACCGTCGAGCCCGCGATGGCGTCGCGCAGGCCGGTGACGGCGGCGATGTTCCCTGCGGGGACGTGATCGACCTCCTCGCGCTCGCCGCCCATGTAGATGCCGACGCTCTGGACGCGGTTCGTGCCCGCCGTCCCCGAGACGTACAGCTCCTGGCCTTTCTCGATCGTCCCGGAGAACACGCGGCCGGCAGCGATCTCGCCGGCGTGGGGGTCGATACCGATGTCAGTCACCATCAAGACGACCTCGCCGCTCTCGTCGACGAGGCGCATCTGCTCGGCGAGCTCGGAGTCAGCGTCGCCGCGCCAGATACGCGGGATCCGTCGGGGCTGGGCCTCGATCGGGTTCGGGAAGTGCTCACACACCATGTCGAGCACGACGTCGGCCAGCGGCGTCCGCTCGTGGAGCTCCTGGCGCTTGCCAGCCTGTTCGAGCTCGATGATGTCGCCGAAGTCCATCCCCGTCCGCTGCATCGACGGCAGCGACACCCCCCACTTGTACAGCGCGGAGCCGAAGCCGACGGTGCCCTCCTCGACGGAGACGCTCCAGTCCTCGTCGATGTCTTCCATCTCGTCAGTCATGCCGCGGATGAGGTCGTTCACCTCGCGGATGACGGCGGTCATGCGCTCTTGCATCTCCTGAGGCCCCTCCTGGAGCTCGGAGATGAGGCGGTCGACCTTGTTGATAAACAGCGTGGGCTTGACGCCCTCGCGCAGCGCCTGTCGCAACACCGTCTCGGTCTGGGGCATCGCCCCCTCGACGGCGTCGACGACGACGAGCGCGCCGTCGACGGCGCGCATCGCCCGCGTCACGTCGCCCCCGAAGTCGACGTGGCCCGGCGTGTCGATGAGGTTGATGAGGTGGTTCTCCCCCTCGTACTCGTGGGTCATCGAGACGTTCGCCGCGTCGATCGTGATGCCGCGCTCCTGTTCGTCCTCCTCGGTGTCCATCGCCAGCTGCTCGCCAGCGGTCTCGTCCGAGATCATCCCCGCACCCGCGAGCAGGTTGTCTGTCAGCGTCGTCTTGCCGTGATCCACGTGAGCGGCGATCGCGATGTTCCGGATGTTCTCCGGGGCGTCCATCAGCGACTCGCACTCCTGTACGATCTTCTTTCGTCGGCCCATTATTACTCCCGCATACCAACAGGAGGGTCAAAAGGGTGCTGTTTCGTCGCGGCGGCCGGCGTGCCGGCGTCCGTGGGCTCGCGGGCACGAAACAGTCATATTTCTCAGGCTCCGAGAACGGGACACATGGACGTCGAGGTGAGAGGTGTCGGCCCCGCGGAACCGTTTCTCGGTGCGCGCGACCTCTTCGAGACGGAGCGAACGCTCGAGCGGCCGGTGACCGTCCGCATCGTCGCCGATCCCGACGAACGGACGCGAGTCGGCCACACCGACGAGCGTCACTGGCTCACCATCTCCCGGCAGGCCGCCACCAGCGCGATGGCTCGCGAGCTCGCCCTCCACGAGTTCGGACACATGCACCGCGACGAAGCCGACCACCCCTCCCACACCCAGTCGACCGAGGAGGCGATCTTTCTCGCCCTCGCGGGCCACAGCGTCGAGCGACGGAAGCTCACACACTGCTACCAGATCGCCAACCACATGAAAGATATCTACGCGGACGACCTCTGGCTCGATGTCGTGCCGGGCGAGAAGCTCGTCTCGTTTCTCGAAGCGAGCCTCGCGACGGCCGTCGCCGACCGCCCGCCCGACCCGCCGGCGGCCGGCCGGTCCGTGCGACGGGCGACCGACGACGGCACACGTTCGGGGTGGGAGCGCCTCACGCCAGCTGCCGACCCCGAGATCACGGCGGTCAACGCCGCGTTCGCGCTCGGCCTTCTCGAGCGCCACGACCTCCTCGATGACGACCACCGGCTGCACGACCTCGCACACGCGGCCGCGGCTGACGCGCCCTCGGTCGAGTTCGACCGGTTCAGGGAGCTGTTCCGTTCGCTCGAGCCCGATCCCGACGAGAGCAGCTACCGCCGGACGCTCGTCGACGTCACCCGCACCTACGCTGGCGACACGGCCGCCGACTGAGACGGACGTTCCTGACCGAACAGCTGCCGGGGCTGTGAGCGTCTCTGGGGCAGAGCCCAGACGGCACACGTAAGAGCCGCGAGCGATTTGTGGCCTACATGGACGTCACGGAGGCAAGCGAGACGACCGACGGGGTCATCGAGGAGATTCTCGGGGCCGTCGTCGGCGAACGGGAGTTCATGGAGACGGTGATGGTGGGCGTGCTCTCGCGCGGACACGTGCTGCTCGAGGACGTTCCCGGGACGGGCAAGACGCTGACGGCGCGGTCGCTCGCGACCGCACTCGGGCTCGTGTTCTCACGCATCCAGTTCACACCGGATCTGCTGCCGTCGGACGTGACCGGGACACACGTCTTCAACGAGCGCGATCGGACGTTCGAGTTCAGCGAGGGGCCGATCTTCGCGAACGTCGTCCTCGCCGACGAGATAAACCGTGCGCCGCCGAAGACCCAGGCCGCCCTGCTCGAGGCGATGGGTGAGGGACAGGTCACCGTCGACGGCGACACCCGGCCGCTGCCGGAGCCGTTTTTCGTGATCGCGACGCAGAACCCCGTCGAGCAGGAGGGCACGTTCCAGCTCCCCGAAGCGCAGGTCGACCGCTTCCAGATCAAGACCTCGCTGGGCTATCCCCAAGAGGAGGGCGAGTTCGAACTGCTGCGCCGGCGGGCCGACAGGGACGCCCAGACGCCGACGGTCGACGCCGTCCTCGAGCCGGAGACCGTCCGCGAGCTTCGCCAGGTCGCAGAGACCGTCCACACCGACGAGGACGTCCTCGAGTACGTCGCCAGAATCGGCCGGGCGACCCGGAACCACCCGCAGGTCGCCGTCGGCGTCTCCCCCCGGGGCGTCCAGAAGCTGTTCGAGTCCGCCCGCGCCCGCGCCGTCGTCGACGGGCGCTCGTTCGTCACGCCCGACGACGTCAAACGGGTCGTCGTCCCGGTTCTCGCCCACCGGCTGGTGCTCAAACCCGAGGCGACGATCGAGGGCGTCGACCGCACCGCGATCGTCCGCGAGGTCGCCGACGGGATTCCGGTGCCGACCGTCGACCTCGAGGCCTGATACCGCCGGGCGAACGGCCTGTCCGTCCCACGAGAAACCCGACGGGCGAGCAGCGGCCGTCGGTCACCGCAGCCGTCGGAAGACGGCGGCGGCGAGGAGGCCGAGGACGGTCGCCGCGAGGATCGCCGAGAGCGCGAGGAACGCGACGTCCCAGCCGAAGTGGTCGGCGATCAGCCCGACGACGACCGGACCCGACGCACCGAAGACCATGTACACTGTCCGGACGAGGCCGAAGCCCATCCCCTCCTCGTCTGGGGTCATGTGGTCGAGGAACTTCGGGAGCATCGTCGCCCCCCAGCTCATCGCGATTCCCACGAGGACGGTCGCGGCGGCGACGCTGACGAGGCCGGGGCCGAGGACGTACAGGCCAAAGCCCGCGACGCCGGCGAGCCCGCACAGGCTCATCGCGGGCTCGCGGCCGACCGTATCCGAGAGCCAGCCCATCCCCGGCTGGCCGACGCCCTGGACGACGAAGTAGCCCGAGAAGGCGACGCCGGCGGCGAGTTCGGAGTAGCCCCGTTCCTCGACGAGGAACTGCGGGAGGAACGAGGCGGTGGCCTGCCAGACGAACGCCGCGAGCACCGAGACGACGAGGGTGCCGGCGATCGGCGGCCGCGAGAGCAGGCCGGCGAGCACGCCGGCGTCGATTCGCTCGCGGATCGCCTCGTCCGGCCGCCGCGGGTCGAGGGGCTCTATCCCGCGGGCGACGAGAGCCACCGCGGGGACGGCGACGACCGTCCCGAGCGCGACGGCGAAGCGCCAGCCCAGCAGAGTCCCGACGCCGGCCGCTGCGACCGGCGCGAGCAGCCCGGCGACCGGCGCGCCCGCGCTGTGGGTGCCGATCGCAGTCCCCGTGTTGGCGAACCGCCGCGAGAGCAGCGTCGTGGCGACGCTGTAGTGTAGCCCCGCGACCCCACCCAGCGCGACCGCGAGGACGACGAACAGCGCGAACGTCGGCGAGAGCGCGAGCGCGAGGCTGGCGACGGCGGTCCCGGCGACGGCGATCAGGATGACGGTCCGCTCGCCGAAGCGGTCGCCGAGCAGCCCGCTCGGGAACTGCGAGAGCGCGTAGGCGAGCCACAGCCCCGACAGCGAGAGCCCGATCGCCGCGTTCGACACCTCGAAGGCGGCCGAGATCGACGGCACGACGGGGCTGATCACCAGCCGGGCGACCATCGTCGCGAAAAACGCCAGCGTACACGCCGCGAGCACCGTCCGGTCCGACGACGGGGACATCCGTCTCGGGCTGAGAAGGCGGAGCGCAAATGTGATGCGGTTTCGCTCGCGAAGCCGGTGATAGCGACCGAAACGAGTGACCGCCCTTTATATACGGCACGGACATCAGTCGTGATATGTCCCAGCGCTACTGTCGCCACTGCGGCGCGGAGCTGGAGCCCGGCGACCGGTACTGCTCCGACTGCGGCGAGGAGACCGAACTGGGAGCGACGTACCCGACCCAGCGTGCGAGGGAGAGAGACGAGCGCGAGGGTGACGAGTGGGAAAGCGGCGACGAGTGGAGCACCGCCGACACCGGCCCGAGCGACGCCGGTGACGGGTGGGACGGCCACGGCGGACGCCACCCCAGCGGGTCGGCCGGCGGGGACACGACGTTCGCGGCGATCACGCACGTGCTCGCGCTGTTCACGTGGGTGCTCGGGCCGCTGATCGTCTACCTCGTCACCGACGACCCGTTCGTCAAGGAGAACGCTGCCAACGCGACGAACTGGCAGATCATGTTCACGCTCTACATGATCATCTCGTTCGTCCTGCTGTTCGTCCTCATCGGCTTCCTGTTCATCCTCCTGCTTCCGCTGCTGGATCTGGCGTTCGTCATCATCGCCGCGATCAAAGCCAGCGAGGGTGAGGCGTGGTCGTACCCGCTGACCCCGAAGATTCTGTAACTGCCACAGCCGGAAGCCGCACTAGGGGCCCTCGCCTTCCTCCCGAACGCGCACCTCGAGACCGTCCTCGGCGAGGCCGATCGTCACCGCCGTGACGGTCGCGCGGTAGGTAGCGTGGTGGTGACCGTTCGGGCAGATCACGGTCTGTGAGTCGACGAGGCCGGCCGCCTCGAGCCGGTTCAGGCGGCGGTAGACCGTCACCTTCGAGATGCCGGTTCGCTCGACGAGCTCGCTCGCAGGGCGCGCGCTGTCTGTGAGCTCACCGAGGAGCCGCTGGGCGTACTCGTCGCCCAGCAGCTCCAGGAGCTCGTCGGGCTCGGCGTCGACCGACGTGGTCTCCGCCCCCTCGGTCCGGAGCTGTGCTGATCCCGCGGGCGTCTGTCTCTGGTGTGTGTTCATGGCTCTGCAGTCGTCGCTACCCGCGGGGGAGATATCAGATCTACACAGATACTATCAATACAATCGTTATTATCAGTACAACTGATAGCAATAATACAATCAGTAGTATTGATACTATTTTACTAACAATACTATCAGTACTGTTTTGTCTCCGTCCGAACAATCACGGACGATGTCGGCAGATCCGGCGCTTCGGGCGATCGAGGAGGTTCACGTGGCACCGCTTGGGTACGAGTACGACCGGATACGGCAGCCGGTGCTGGAGTACGGTGCGGACACGCTGTATCTGCTGTGCGATCCGCACCTGCGGGTGCCGTACCACGACGAGCTCTCGGCGGAGCTCACCGGACGCGGGGTGTCGGTCAGGCGCTGTACGGTCGACCTCGGGGACATGTACGACGTGCTGGGGGAGGTGACGACGCTCGTCGACGCCCACAGCGAGGATATCGTGCGGGTGAACGTCTCGAGCGGGCCGAAGGTCGCGGCGGTCGGCGCGGCGCTGGCGTGTATGGCGACGGACGCGAGCGGCTACCACGTCCACCCCGACGCGCGCCTGCACCCGGTCGAGGAGACGCCACGGACCGAGGGGATGGCGCTGGCCGAACAGCTCCCGTCGTACCCGCTCGAGACGCCGACGACCGACCAGATCCAGATCCTCGAGTACGTCGAGACGACGCCCGAGACGTACACGCCGAAAAAGAGCGACCTGATCGCCTTCGCCGAGGAGAACGAGCTCTCGTTCATCACGCGCTCGGCGCCCGCAAACGACAAGGCGAAGTTCGCGTTGTTGAACAACCGGATCGTCGACCCGCTGGTCGAGAGCGGCTACCTCGAGATCGAGCCCGTCGGGCGGACGAAGCAGGTGCGCCTGACCGAGACGGGACGGAACGCGCTCCGGGCGTTCCGGCACAAGCTCTAGAGCCAGACGGCGAGCTGAACCGCGTCGCGAGCGCGTCGTCGATGAGCCGGGAACCGTCCTCATGGCCGGACGGCTACCTCGCTGGCAAGTGACGGCCCGTGCGCTCGCCGTCCAGACAGTCAGTCTCAAGTCACAGCCGTGTGGGGTGAGGGCATGGACAGACTCGTCGTGACCGGCGCGCTCGGCACGCTCGGTCGCTGGACCGTCGAGGAGCTGGCCAACGATCACGAGATCGTCGGCGTCGACCTTCGAGAGGGGCGTTCGTCCCACGGAACGGTAGCGTACCTCGCCGCCGACCTCACCAAGCAGGGGCCGGCCTGGGAGCTCATCGGGGATGTTGCACCCGACGCGGTCGTCCACCTCGCCGCCGTCCCCGGGGCGGGCCACCGTGTCGGCACCGAGACGTTCCGCCGCAACGTCATCAGCACGTACAACGTCCTCACCGCCGCCGGCGAGGCGGGCGTGCCGGTCGTCTGGTCGTCGAGCGAGGCGACCTACGGCGTGACCTACCGCGAGGAGGCACGCCCGCTCGAGTCTCTTCCGATCGACGAATCGCATCCCCAGCACCCCGAGGACGCCTACGGCACCTCGAAGCTCGTCGGCGAGCTGCTCGCCGAGCGCACGGTACGCCGCTACGGCGTCCCCGTGACGTCGCTGCAGCCGTCGTGGATTCAGGTACCGGGCGCCTACGACACCGCCGCAGTCCGGGAGGGGTTCGATCCCGCCGAGCCCACGCCCTCGGGCAGCCTCTGGTCGTACGTCGACGTCCGCGACGTGGCGACGCTGGTTCGGCGTGCGCTCGCGGGGCTCGACGAGCCCGCTCACGAGCGCTACCTCGCGGCAGCCCCGGACAACTACCTCGATGTCCCGACCGCGGCTGCGATCGATGGGGCCTGGGGCGAGCTCGCTCCGGCGTGTGACCTCGACGGGGACGAGGCAGCGTTCTCGACGGCGAAGGCGCGGGCGGAGCTGGGCTGGGAGCCAGCCCACTCCTGGCGCGAGGCCGAAACTGCCGACGTCGACCGGGAGATCGGGCGATGAAACTCCAAGACAGAGCCGCGATCGTGACGGGATCGAGCAGCGGGATCGGGCGGGCGGTCGCGATCGCGTTCGCGCGCGAGGGTGCGAAGCTCGCGCTCGCCGACGTCCGGGAGCGCTCGCGGGCCGGCGACGAGGAGCCGACGCTCGAGATGATCGAGCGCGAGGGGGCAACAGCCTTCTTCGAGGAGACGGACGTCACCGACGAGACGGCCGTCGAGGGGCTGATCGAGCGGACGGTCGAGGAGTACGGCGGGCTCGACGTGCTCGTCAACAGCGCGGGCGTGACGAGCGACGGCCCCGTCCACGCGGTGACCGAAGCCGAGTGGGATCGCGTCCACGCGGTGAACGTCAAAGGCATCGTCTGGACGACGAAACACGCACTCACTCACCTGCTCGAGAGCGACCACGGCCGCGTTATTAACGTCTCCTCCCAGCGCGGGCTGCGCGGCGGCGACGACACCGAGAAGGCGGCGTACGTCTCCTCGAAGGGCGCGGTGACGGCGCTCACCCGCCAGATGGCGCTCGACTACGGCTCCGAGGGCGTGGCGGTCAACGCGATCTGCCCCGGCCCCGTCGAGTCGGGGATGACGCCAATCGAGGACGAGACTGACCGCCAGCGTCTGCTCGAGGGGATTCTCACGCCGTTCGTCGGCCAGCCCGAGGATGTCGCCCCGGCGGCCGTGTTGCTGGCGAGTGACGGCGGGCGGTACATCCACGGCCACGCGCTCGTCGTCGACGGTGGTTACCTCGTGAAGTAGGTTTATCTGTCCGGAGTCGAACCCCCGGTATGACAGGGGCCGACGCCAGCACCAGCATCGGCGTCGTCGGCGCGGGCGCGGCGGCCGCCGCGGCGGCGTTCGTGATCGACAGCGCAGCGCCGGAAGCAGCGATCACCGTCCTCGAGAAGTCCGGCGGCGTCTGCGGGCGCGCAGCCACGCGACGCCACGGTGAGCTTACCTACGACTACGGCGCGAACTACGTCAAAGACGACGACGAGCGCGTCGTCGAGCTGCTCACCGAGACGCTCGACACCGACGGCCTCGTCGACGTCACCGAGCCGATCTACACGTTCGACGCCGACGGTGAGGTTGCGCCGGGGCGCGAGTCAGACGAGCGAAAGTGGACCTACCGGCAGGGGCTGACCCAGATCGCCAAGCGGCTGTTCGGCCGGACCGACGCGACCGTCGCGCGTCGGACCAGAGTCGAGACGCTCTCCCGCGAGGACGGCGCGTGGACGCTCCGCGACGGCGACGGCGGGCGGTGGGGCCCGTTCGACGGTCTCGTGTTGAACCCGCCGGCCCCCCAGACCGCCGCGCTCGTGCGGGACGCGACGTGGGAGTCGCCCGTCCGCGAGGCGCTCGTCGAGGCGGCCGACGCGGTCGAGTACCGGACGGTCTGGACGGCGGTGTTGCGCTACGAGTTCGAGCTCGAGGTGCCGTACTACGGGCTGGTCAACCCGGGTAAAGACCACGCCGTGGGGTGGATCTCTCGCGAGGAGTGCAAGCCCGGACACGTCCCGGAGGGGTCGCTGTTGGTCGTCCAGGCAGGCGGGGAGTGGTCGCGCGAGCGCTACGACGCCGATCCGGCGGAGAACGTCGCCAGGCTGGCGGCCCACGCGGCCGAGATCGTCGGCGACGACCGCCTCGCCGAGCCGGCCTGGAGCGACCACCAGGGCTGGCGGTACGCCCTCCCCGAGGAGAGAGTCGCCCGCGGCCCGCTCGCCTCCGCCGAGGCCGAGGGGCTATACTGCACCGGCGACTGGGTCGCTGGCGAGGCCCGCGTCCACGCCGCGCTGGCGAACGGGCTCGCCGTCGGCGAGCGGATCGTCCACGGGCTGTGACCGGCGATAAGTCTGTGCGGGCAAAGGGCCTATCAGCGACGAGGGATGCGCCCGGAGTGTCCCTCACACGGGCGGTTCGTACTCTCAGGCGGGCGGTTCGTAGTCCCGGACGACCGTGACGGTGACAGGCGAGCGCCGGACGACCCGCTCGGCGACGTTCCCGAGGAACACCCGCTCGGCACCTTTCCGGCCGTGGTTGCCGACGATGATGTGGTCGATCTCGTTCTCCTCGGCGTAGGCGACGATCTCGTCCACGGGGTCGCCGACGACCAGCTCCGTCGTGTACTCGACGGCTGCGCCCTCGAGCAGCGCCGTCACCTCCTCGACGAAGTCGGCTTCGACCTCGTCGCGGCGTTCTTTGATCGCTTTCTGGATCAGGTTGACCGTGGCGTCGAGCGAGCCGCTGGCCGCCTCGATGACGTGGAGCAAGACGAGCTCCTCGTCGGGGTGTTCGGCGACCGCGTACTCGACCGCCTCCTGTGCTGGGTCCGAGCCGTCGTACGCGATGAGCACTGCCATACGTGCGCCTCGCTCTCCCGGCGGGTAAACCTCCCGAACCTAACCAGAGAGGCACAAGCGTCAGACCTAATCCGCTCAGAGACATTGGACGTACATGGCCAGCCGCGTTCCGTCCGTCGCTCCTCCCGTCCCCGCCGCGCTCGCTGTCACCGTCGCCGCCGCGCTGCTCGCGCTCGCAGTCGTCGTGTTCGTGCTTCCGGCGAGCGCAGTTCCCGACGTCCAGCTAACCGTCTCGGAGGTCGCCGTCGAGCCCGACGAGCCGGTTCCCGGCGACACCGTCACGGTCTCGGCGACGCTCGCCAGCTCCGTCGGCAGCAACCAGCCCGCCACGGTCGACTCGGCGACGCTGCGCATCGACGGCGAGACGGTCGACGAGGTGACCGATCTGGGAACGCTCTCGCCCGGCGACACGCTCACCGCCTCGCTCGCACACGAGTTCGACGAGCCCGGGACGTACGACGCCGAAGTCGAGTTCGAGGGCACCGACGCCGACGGCGAGACCGTCAGCGTGACCAGCGCCGCGCCGATCACGGTGTCTGCCGTTTCCGACGTCCGGCTGACCGTCTCCGACGTCGGCGTCGAGCCGGAGACGCCGACCGCGGGCGCGCCGCTCACCGTCCCGGTGACCGTCGAGAGCTCGACCGGCAGCGTTGCAGGGGTCGTCGCCGACCGCGTCGAGCTCCGCGACGGCAACGAGACGCTCGTCGAGGCGACCGACCTCGGCGAGCTCTCTGTCAGTGACGGGCTGGACGTCGAGCTGACCCACGCGTTCGAGGAGCCGGGCGTCTACAACCTCACGGTCGCCTTCGAGGGGACGAACGAAAACGGCGACGCGGTCGGCGCGACGCGGCCGCTGACGGTCGCCGTCGAGGAGGGGGCGCCCGTCTCGGTCGTCCGCTCCGGGGAGGCAGTCGAGGGCGTCCCGACAGACCTGACGGTGCTGGTGGCGAACCCGACGGAGGGGACGCTCAGGAACGTCGACGTCTCCGTCAGCGGTGACGCGCTCGAGCCGGTCGTCGACAGACAGCTCGAACCCGCGCTCGGCCCCGGCGAGACGGCGAACCTCACGTTCGAGGCCGTTCCGGCGGCGACGGGCGACGTGGCGGTGAACGCGAGCGTCGGCTACACGACGCTCGGCGGGACGGAAGCCACGGCAGTCAACGCTGGCGTGCTCGCTGTCGAGCCAGCCGAGACGGCGGTCGACGTCAGGGTCGCCGCGGTCGAGGGTGAGCCCGACGAGGGCGACGACGAGATCGGCGTCGACGTGCCAGGTCTCACCACCAGCGAGAACGGCGACGAGCCCGCTGGCGACCTCCGGGTCACCGTCGCGAACCTCGGCAACACGCCGCTGACGGACGTGGTGGTCGACCCGGTGGTGGGAGACACCTCCTTCGGCGCACGCCCCGTCACGGCGGAGCTCACTCCCGGCGAGGAGGCGTCGGTCGGTCTCTCGGTCGAGGAGCTGCCCCCGGGCGAGGTGCGCTTCGAGACGAGCTACGAGGTGGCCGGCGAGCGCGAGACGACCGTCACCGAGGTCGATCCGGCCCCGGACCGCGAGCTGGTTGCGGTCACCGGAGTCGATCTCAGCCTCGACGGTGAGGAGGTGCTCGTCACCGGCGACGTCGGCAACCGCGGCGCGACCCCCGCCGACGGCGTCGTCGTGGCCGTCGGCGACGGCGAGGAGGTCTCACCGGCGTACCCCTCGCGTGATTTCTTCGTCGGCGCGGTCGACGGCAACGAGTTCGTCCCGTTCGAGCTCACGGCGACCCTCGGCGAGAACGCGACCGAGCTCCCGGTCGAGGTGACCTACCTCGTCGGCGGCGAGGAACGGACAGAGACAGTCTCACTGCCGGTCGAGCCCGAAGAGACGGACGACGCCCTCCCCGTGGGCTGGCTCGCCGGGCTCGGGCTCGTCGTCGCGCTGGCCGCGGCGGTCGTCGGCTACGCCCTGTGGCGACGATGACCGCCGTCATCTCGCTCGAGTCGGTCACCAAGGAGTACGCGGGGGCCGAGACCGTCCGTGCGCTCGACGACGTCGACCTCGCTGTCCGAGGTGGAGAGTTCCTCGCGGTCGTCGGTCCGAGCGGCAGCGGCAAGAGCACCATGCTCAACCTGCTGGGGCTGCTCGACGCCCCCACGGAGGGGCGGGTCGTCCTGGAGGGGCGAGACGTGACGACGCTCGACCGCGAGGAGCTGACCGACGCCCGCCGCGAGTACGTCGGCTTCGTCTTTCAGGACTTCCACCTGCTGCCGACGCTCACGGCCGTCGAGAACGTCACGCTTCCGACGGCCTTCAGCGGCGAGCGCCGTACCGAGCGCGCGGTCGACCTGCTCCGCCGGGTCGGCCTCGGCGACCGCCTCGAGCACACGCCGGAGGAGCTCTCGGGCGGGCAGAAACAGCGCGTCGCCGTCGCCCGCTCGCTGGTCAACGAGCCCTCGGTGTTGCTCGCCGACGAGCCGACGGGCAACCTCGACCGCGACACCGGAACGAAGATCCTCGAGGAGATCACACAGATCTGCGAGCGTGGGGTTGCCGTCGTCGCCGTCACACACGACGAGCTGGTGACCGAGTACGCCGACCGGACGGTCAGGCTCGTCGACGGCGTGCTGTCGGACGGAGGTGGAGAGTATGCCACCTGAGCGCCGACAGGGCGGGTCGGCGTCCGACGAGTCGCCACGGCCGGTCCCGGGGACGAGCGCCGCGAGGGCAGACGGCGGCGAGCCGCCGAGAGAGGGACTGTGGCGGGTGCCGACGCTGGCGCTCGCGATCCGGAACCTCCAGCGCAACCGTCTCCGGTCGGTGCTGGCGGCGCTGGGCATCGCGATCGGGGTGTTCGTCGTCGTGGTGCTCGGCGTCTTCGGCACCGTGTTGCAGCTGTCGGCGAGCGAGGAGCTCGGCGGCATCGGCAACCAGGTGATCGTCTCGCCCGCCACCGAGACGGGCGAGGAGACACTGAGCGCACGCCAGCTCGCCGACGTCGACCGTGCCGCCGCCGGACGCGGGACGAACGTCCCGCTGTACACCGACAGCGGCATCGCCTCCGCGGGCGGCGACAGCGCCGCCGTCCAGCTCTACGGCGTCGACGAGCCGGCGCAGCTGTTCAACGCCCGCGAGGGCGAGTCGCTACCGGTGCAGCTTCGCGGGGGCGTCCTCGTCGGCAGCGACGTCGCCGAGAGCCTCAACCTCGGACTCGGCAACGCGGTCGAGGTTAACGGCCAGCAGTACCGCGTCGTCGGCGTGATGGCCTCCGGCGAAGAGATCACGCCGATCCAGCCCGACAACGCGGTCGTCTTCCCGGAGACCGAGTTCACCGGCGAGTTCGATCAGTCGGTCGTCGTCGCTGACTCGCCGGGCGACGCGACCGCAGCCGCGGCGGAGATCCGCGACACGCTGAACGTCCGCGTCGAGCAGGTCGACGTCTTCGAGCTCTCGGAGATCCTCGAGACGATCGACGAGTTCTTCACGCTGCTCAACCGGTTCCTGATCGCCCTCGGCGCTGTCTCGGTGATCGTCGCCGGTGTGAGCATCCTCAACCTGATGCTGATGTCGACCAGCGAGCGCCGGGGCGAGATCGGCGTCATGCGCGCGGTCGGTGTCCACCGTCGCGAGGTGCTGTGGCTCCTGCTCGCCGAGGCGGCCCTGCTCGGCGCTGTTGGCGGCCTCGTGGGAGCGCTCCTCTCTGGGACGGCCGCACTCCTGCTGTGGGCGGCCACACCCGTCACGCTCGACGTCGTGCTCGTCTGGCGGAACGCAGGCTACCTCGTCGGGGGTCTGCTCTTCGGCGCGGCAGTGGCGCTCGTGAGCGGCGCGTACCCGGCCTGGAAAGCCGCAAACGAACGGCCAGTCGAGGCGCTGCGCGGGTGAGGGCGGCCTCGCCACCCTCACCAGCGTCCGGCCGGAGATGGTCGTCACCAGCGTTCGGCTGGCAGCGGTCGTCGCCAGCGTCCGGCTGGCAGCGGTCGCTCGACACCGGGGAGTGTCACTCCCGGGAGGCGGTCACCGCGCTCGCCGCGTACTGGTGGACGAACACGCCGGAGTAGACGGCGGTCGCGAGCAGGTCGAAGCCCGAGCGCGTCGCGCTCGTGAGCGAGAGGCCGAACGAGCGCAACACGACGGTCGTCCCGTGGAGCTCGATCGAGAGGACGAGCGGCGCGTCCGCGCCCGCGAGCTGCGTGTCGAACGCCGCACCGACTGCGAACAGCGCGAGAAAGCCGCCGAAGACGAACACCGCGTTTCGCCGGTCGACAGTCGTGATCAGCCAGCTCGCCCGGAGCGCGGCGATCGGACCGTAGCCACCGACGAAGCACGCCTCGGGGACGAAACAGCACTTGAGCAGGACGAAGACGACGAGCGTGGCGAGCGTCAGGATGGTGGCGAGCTCGCCGGCGGTCGGGTCGACGCCGACGGCGGCCGCGGTCGTGGCGAGCGCGGGCGAAACGAGCGTGACGACGACCCCCACGACGCCGACAAGCCCGAGAGCCACCACGAAGACGGCCCCGACGAACACGGGAAGGCGACGTGCAACCGTCGCGAGCGCCCGTACTGGGGAGCGTCGCCGGGAGGCGAGGGCGTCACGCCCGACGACGCCGATGTAGCCACGCCCGGCGAACACGCCGAGCAGTGCGCCAGACAGCAGCGCCAGCGAGAGCGGCTCCGGCGCGAACGCCGACGCGACCTGCACCAGCACAACGCCGAGCAACACGAGCAGGACCGACGGGCGTGCAAACGGGAGAGCGGCGCTCCAGACGAGCGCGCCGCCGAGCGAGCGCTGCGGTAGCTCGCGGCCGGCCTCCTGACAGCGCACACAGCCACAGCCGTCGACATCCTCGCGGAGGCGGATCATCTCTCAGTCTGCCTCTGCGACGGCCAGCCGGGAGCGGTCGGCCTCGACGAACAGCACCTCCGTGCCGTTGCGCTGTTCGGTCATGAACACGAGCGAACCGGCGGCCGCCGTCTCGTTCACCTCCGGCACGGCGACGGAGTCGACGAACTCGCCGTCGCGGGTGACGTTCAGGCGGAACGCCTCCTCGGTCGGGGCCAGCGTGATCTCGTGTCCCTCGACGGTGACTTCGGCGGTCGAGGGGTCGGAGACGAACGACCGGAGCGACTCCTCGTCGGTCTCGAGATCGACGGCGTAGACTGAGTCGTTGCCGACGACGCTCCAGCCGGTGCGTTCGACCGCGACGGCCTCGCGCCAGCCGACATCGCCGACGGGGACGGTCGCGGAGCCGTCGTGTTCGAGCACCGCTGCGTCGACGGCGACCGTCCAGACGTAGCGCTCCTCGCTGACGACGACCACCCCGCTGTTGTTCCCGCCGGTCCGGGCGTTAGTGAGGCTCTCGCCGTAGCTGACGTGGTAGTCTTCGACCGCGAGCGAGCCGTCGGGAACCGGGTCGTCGTCGATCCCGATCGAGTTCGCGACGGCGCTCGGCAGCGCGACGATCACCGCGATCACGACGAGCGAGACGAACAGCGTCCGGCGGGTCGAAAGCGGCCACCGGAACAGCCCGTCGGGGACGACCAGCAGGGCGCCGGGCAGCGCGAGCACGGGCGCGAGCGCGCCGACGGTCGCGAGCGTCATCGGATCCGTCCCGAAGACGGCCGGTGCAGCGAGCGCGCCGGCGGCGACGAGCACCAGCCAGAGCAGCGCGACCCCCCGGATGACCGTCGGCACCCATCCCGTGAACTGGACGCGCTCGCTTGCGGCGACGTACGTGAGGAGGACGGCGAGCAGCAACACGAAGACGACGCCGAGGCCCTGGTAGCGGACGAACTGGTCGCCGCTGGCGGTCGAGAGCTGCCAGAGCCCCTGTGCGAAGCCGACGAGCACGGTCGCCAGCAGCAGCCGCGCGGGCTCGGGCCGCCACCCACGCCGCCAGACGAGCGCGACCGCGAGCAACGCGCCGACGAGAAAGCCGAGGAGGTGTGCCTGGACGTTGACGCCGGCCCAGCCGGGCGGCGTCGGCGGTCCCGTCTCGAGGCCTACCCGGAGCACGGGCTCCGCCAGCGCGGTCGACAGCGTGTTCAGCAGGCTCACCCCAAGCAGCGCGAGCGCCGTCGGGATCGGATAGCGCACGAGGACGAACCCCAGGAACGCGAACACCGTCCCGGAGAAGCCGAGTGACCAGCCGAAGGCGTACAGCGACGTCAGCAGGCTGACTGCGAGAACGACGCCCGGGAAGAGCACGAACGCACGGATCACAGGACGGTCGCGAAGGCGCCGTGGGCTGTCGGCCACCGCCCGAGCGTCGTGGCGAGGGTCGCTGTCGAGGCCGGCGTCAGCCACACTGCCGCCCGGAATTCCGCCGGCTGGCGTCGCGTCGAACTCGGCGGGAGCAGGCGAGTCGGGCGGGTCGGTCGTGGCGGTGAGTTCGGCAGATCGGCCGGCGTGACCCGGGTAGTGTCCCCAGACGAACTCCGCGATCGGCGCGAGGACGACCGTCGCGAGCAGGTTGCCGAGCAGGTGCGACGGCGAGCCGTGTGCAAACCCCGAAAAGACCAGCCCGTCAGGATAGAGGTACGACCAGTTTCGGAACGCGACAGTCACGGGCTCGTTCCAGTGACGGAGGCCGCTCTGTGCGAACAGGTAAAACGAGACGACGCCGGCGACGACGAGCAGGCTGCCCCAGGGGACACCGCAGAGAAATCGGTCGGTGAGCGTCGACCGCAGCCGCGAGCCGCCGACGAGATAGATGCCGAAGCCGACCGTCACCCCGACCGTGACGACGACCGCAGCCCGCAACAGGGTCGCAGATTCGAGGACCATACTCCACTCGTGGGAGCCCACCGTAGTCAAATGTGGGGATCACGACCACTATGGGGCTCTGCCCACCGAAACGGTGAGGTGACTCGGCGGCGACGCTCGAGGTATGGACGTCAGCATCATCGGCTCGGGCTACGTCGGCACGACAGTCGCCGCCTGCCTCGCCGACGTCGGTCACCGCGTCACCACCGTCGACATCGACGAGTCGACCGTCGCCGCGGTCAACGCCGGCGAGTCCCCGATCCACGAGCCGGGCCTCTCCGAGCTGCTCGCCCGCCACGGCGGCGACGGCGTCCGGGCGACGACCGACTACGCCGCCGTCCGCGAGACCGAGCTCAGCCTCCTCGCGCTTCCGACCCCCTCACGCGAGGACGGCAGCATCGACCCATCGTTTCTCGAGGCGGCCGCCGACCGCCTCGGCGAGGCGCTCGCGAGCAAGGCGCGCCCACACGTCGTCGCGGTAAAGAGCACCGTCGTCCCGGGCGTGGTCGAAGAGAAGCTCGCACCGCGACTGGCGGCCGCCGCCGACGCCACGCTCGGCGAGGACGTCCACGTCGCAACCAACCCGGAGTTCCTCCGGGAGGGCAGCGCCGTTGCCGATTTCCGCTCGCCCGACCGGATCGTCCTCGGGACGGACTCGGAGCTGGCGCGCGAGCGGCTCGAGGCGCTGTACGCACCCGTCGTCGAGGCGGCGGCCGGCGACGTTCCCATCGTGGTGACCGGCACCCGCGAGGGGATGATGATCAAGTACGCGAACAACGCATTCCTCGCCTCGAAGGTCAGCCTGATCAACGAGCTAGGCGTCATCGCCAAGGCCTACGGCGTCGACAGCTACGAGGTCGCCGACGCGCTCGGCCTCGACGACCGCATCGGCGAGCAGTTCCTCCGCTCCGGCGTCGGCTGGGGTGGCTCGTGTTTCCCGAAAGATACCGCCGCGCTCGTCGCCGCCGCCCGCGAGCGGGAGGTCGAGCCCGTCGTCCTCGAGGCGGTCCGCGAGCGCAACGACCGCCAGCCCGAGCGCATGCTCGAGCTGCTCGACGAGCGCGCCGACGTCGGTGGCAAGCGCGTCGCCGTCCTCGGGCTCGCGTTCAAGCCCGGCACCGACGACACCCGTGGCTCGCGCGCCGCGCCGGTGATCGAGGGGCTCACGGCGCGCGGCGCGTCGGTCGTGGCGTACGACCCGGTCGCCGTCGAGGACATGCGCGAGCGCTTCGAGCTCGCGTTCGAGGCCGCAGACAGCGCCAGCGAGGCGCTCGAGGGGGCGCACGCGGCGCTCGTGGTGACCGACTGGGACGAGTTCGCGGCGCTCGACGCCGAGTTCGACCGGATGGCCGACCCCGTCGTGATCGACGGTCGCCGGATCGTCTCCCGGCGCGACGGCCTCACCTACGAAGGCCTGACGTGGTGATACTGACCGATAAACGTACGTTAAGAACCAGCCCGGAGGCTGACAAGGGCAGAGGGCTGCGAGAAACCGGACGATAGTCCGGTGGTGAGCGAACCGTAGATTCGCGAGTCTCGGGAGAGCTTGCTCTGACTTCCCTCAGTCGAGGTCGGGTTGATGACAAAAATAGTTCGATATAGGACGAATAGCCTAAATCTATATTAATACAAAGCACGAACGGTGTTGTATGACGGAAAATGGATCGAACTCGGAGGGTCCGATGGAACGCCAGACCACAGGTGAAGACCGTGTGCGGATGGTCGCCCGGCAGCTGTCGGAACCGCGGACAGCAAACTGGATCGCCTCTGAAGCGGGCTGGTCACACAAGCCGACGAAGCGCGTCCTCGAACGGCTCGTCGATGACGGAATCCTCCATCGCGACGACAGCGGCACCCACGCCACATACTGTCCTGATTACCGTCGTCAAACGATGCAGGAGGCAATGCGCCTTCGGGACAGCGAGCATACCGTCGAAGAACTCACTGATCGCCTCGCCGACATGAAGACACAGATCCGCGATTGGGAGGACGAATTCGGCGTTGAATCACCGAACCACCTTCGCGGAACACTCGCTGATGAGTCCCTTGACGCTGAGGAGGAAGACCGTCGCCGTGAGATTTCCAGTGAGTGGGAGCACCTTCAGCGGCGTATCCAGATTGTTGGCTTCGCTATCCGCGAATGGGACTTCCTCGCTCCGACGACAGAGCCTGCCGAAGCCAACAGCTAACGGATGTCTGTTCCGCATCCAGGTGGTGATCCGAACGCCAACCTCTATGCTCAGCTAAAACGGGATGTGCTCGATCGTGTACCGCAGATCACGGCGGTCGAGTTCGTTCCTGATGATATCGAAGCCAAGCAGCTGCGAGCGATTTTCGAGCCAGGTCGCCTTGATCCCCCGACAGGTCCTGATTCGCCGGAACTCACCATCAAGTGGTATCGACAGGATCCAGACGATTGGTTCCGTATCAACTACACAGACCCGAACACGGGTTTTCACGCGGGCTGGCACCAAGACGAGGACCATCCCGATCTCGGACAGACGCATTTCCAGTACTCCACCGCCGATACGGAGGACCGCTGGGGGATCACATTCGAGCACGAGACCCCCTCCCTGATCCTTTGGGAAATCATCGAGGCGCTTCTCGATGATGTCCGTCTCGGCTACCAATACGCGAACCAAGAGTGACTTCGTCGTCTACCCGGCCGGCGACGAGCGAATCAAAGACTACCGGCACCTGCAGTTCAAGTAAGAACGGGAGCCGGCGAACGGAAGGCGGCGGGCAGTTCGGCGTGCAGACTGCGACTGTCTCCGGTGCGACCGCACGCAGTCGGCTCGAGACTGGGCTGGCTCGCAGTGCCCGCCATCAGGCGGGGTTCTTGCGTGAGAGCCCGCTGCCACAGATCGGACAGCGATCACGGTTCTCGTCGAACTCGCGGCCACAGCCCTGGCACTGAAAGCGCCAGTGGCGCTGTTCGTCGATGCCGTCGCGGGCGATCACCTCGACGGTGACGTTCAGCTTCTCTGCGACGTTCTGCATGGCGTAGTCGTCGGTGACGAGCGTGCCGTCGAGCTCGAAGGCGGCGGCGACGAGCCGGATGTCGGTCGCCGACAGCTCCGCGAGGTCGCCGGTCTCGCGGGCCGCTCGCTCGATCCGTGAAACGGTCTCCTCGTCCGGGAGGTGCAGGTGCATCCCCGAGCCCTCGAGCGCCTCGAAGCGGTAGGCACTCTCGTCTTCGAGCTCCTCGCGAACCAGCGGGACCGACGCGATCTGCTCGTCGGTGTGGTACTCGTGGATGAACGCCGACGCGTCGAGAACGTACATCCGCTACCGGTCGACGATCATGTGGTCTTTGACCGCCTTCACCTGTCGCACGGGGATCAGCGGCCGCCCCTCGGCGTCGGTGTCGAACGCCGTCGGATCGTAGCCCTCTTCGGGGTTGATGACGAGGTCCTCGAGCCGTCCCGTCTCGAGGTTCATCGTGACGTTGTACAGCATCCCCAGCTCTGCGCCGTCTGTGCCCATGACGGCCTTGCCGGAGAGGTTCTCCGCGAGTATCTCTGCCATGCGCGCTCTTTCCCACCCTGCCTAATTGAATCTTGTGGACGGGGCCGTTTGACAGCCAGCCGTCAGGAAGTTCGTCGGCGTGGTTCTGCAGCAGTGTCAGCAGCGGCCTGCTCTCGTCGAGCCGGCTGCTCCGATCGACGCTCTCCTGTGAGCGGTCGCACCAGCCACGCCGCGCCGGTTCGACCGGCGTCGCATCACTTTTCACCCGGCCACCGAATCTATCAGTATGCGACGGGTCGTCGAAGCAGGAGCCCGAGTCGTCGAGCACTCGGAGTCCCTCGCCAGCGGTCGGCTGCTTGCGCTCGCGACGGCCACGTTCGTCGTGTTCCTCGCGGTGATCCTCCCGGAGGAGGCCAGCAGGAACGCGGCGTACTTCGGCGACAACCCCACGCCTGACGGCTCGTTCAGCTACTCCGCCGCGGATCTGTACGAGATGGCGAGCGCCTACGGGGAAGAGGGGAGGCGGTACTACATCCGCTCCCGATTCACCTTCGACGTCGTCTGGCCGCTCGCCTACGGCTGGTTTCTCTGGGCAGGCATCGCTTACTTCGGGCGAGCGCTCGAGCGTTCGGCGGCCAGCTACGCCGTGTTGCTCCCGTTACTGGCAGTGGCGCTGGATTTCATGGAGAACACGTCGGCGTCGGTCGTGATGTTCGTCTACCCCGAGCAGGTGCCCGTGCTGGCACACGTAGTTCCGGTGTTCACCGCCGCGAAGTGGCTCGCGGTCGGCTCGAGCTTCGCCGTCTTCGGGCTGTTCGCGCTCGTCTGGCTCGTGAGAAGATGAGCAGGCACACCGACCACCGTGCGGTGGCAGCGGGTGCGGCCGGCCCGTGTCATTGATTACGCCGCCGACCCTACGGTCTGGTATGCCCGCGACGCTCGAGGTCGTCTGCACGGACGACGGCTGCGAACTCGACATGTTCGAACTTCACTACACCTACGACATGCCAGACGACGTCGGGATTGCCGACTTCCGGTGTCCCTACTGCGGCGGCTCCGACGCACTCGAGGAGGTGGCGCTGTGACGATGGCTCTCGGCGAGCTCTCGGGGACCGTCGTCGAGACCGTCGGGCGGCTGTTCGGACGCGCACAGGAACAGCGCACGCTGCCGGTCGACCTGTTCGAGAGCGACGACGAGTTTCTCGCCGTCTTCGACGCGCCGGGCGCGTTCCCGGCGGACGTTCAGGTCAGATACGAGGCGAGCGCGATCGTCGTCCGCGTCGACCGCTTCCGCGAGTTCTACGACGGCTTCGACATGCGCTTTCCCGGCCGCGGCCTCACCCTCGACGGCCGCGTCTCGCTGCCGGAGCCGGTCGACGCCGAGAACGCACGGGCGAGCCTCCGCGAGGACGGGACGCTGCACGTCCGCGTGCCGAAAGCCGAAGGCGACGGCGAAGACATCGAAGAAGCGAGCGACGACACCGAAGACGACGAGCGAGAGCAGCCCTGAGCCGGGTTCGTTCACGGATCGGAGATTGTCACGTCAGCGAGAAGGAAGGAAAAGGTTCTTTTCTGCGGATGGCGCGCCACACAGTATGGGCAACACGTTCCCGGAGTACGTCGACGTCGACTACAGCGACGGCGAAGACCAGGCCCCGTCCACGTATCCCTCCCTCGAGTCGAAAATCGAGAAGGCGATCAACGTCACGCGCAGAGGGCTCGAGCAGTACGAGAACCCGGCAGTGATGTGGACCGGCGGCAAGGACTCGACGCTCGTGCTGTATCTCATCACCGAGGTCGCCGAGCAGTTCGACCTCGAGACGCCGCCGGCGGTGTTCATCGACCACTTCCAGCACTTCGAAGAGCTCACCGACTTCGTCGACCGGTGGGCCGAGCAGTGGGACGTCGACGTCACCTTCGCGCGAAACGAAGACGTCGGCTCGTACGTCGACGAGCACGGGCTCGAGCCCGGCGACGAGATCCCGATCGAGGCGCTGAGCGAGCACAACCGCCGCCACGTCCGCGAGATCCTCGAGTACGACGAGGAGACGTTCCCGTTCCTGCTGGACACGTACGTCGGCAACCACCTCCTCAAAACCGTCGCGCTCAACGACACGCTCGAAACGCACGAGATCGACGGTGTCATCTCCGGCGTGCGCTGGGACGAACAGGAGGCCCGCGCGGACGAGACGTTCTTCTCACCCCGGCACGACCCCGAGATCTACCCGCCCCACGACCGGGTCCACCCGATCCTCCAGTTCACCGAACGCGACGTCTGGGACGCGTTCTGGCAGTTCGTGGTGCCCGACACCGTCCCCGAGTTCCCCGAGGGACACGTGCCGGCGTCGGCCGACGACCTGCCCGAAGGGGTGCGCTGGCCCGACCTCCCGGTCTCCCCGAAGTACGTCGCGGGCTTTCGCTCGCTGGGCTCGGAGATCTCGACCGAGAAGAGCGCCGACGAGCCAGCCTGGCTGCAAGATCTCGAGGGAACGACCGAGCGCGCCGGCCGCGCACAGGACAAGGAGGACCTGATGGAGCGGCTGCGCGATCTGGGCTATATGTAGCGCTCGGGCCGAACTCGTGGTACGCGTGCCGGCGGTCGCTTCTGCCGGTGTGGCCGACAGAATAAAGCGTCGCTCGAGAGTACACGGCGTATGAGCAAAAGAGAGGGGACGGTCGAACGGCGGGCGGT
>Ga0207421_10002515_pt1 | contig 22660 bp, 18 predicted proteins | sample SodLakKL_010_SED_4_FD_187542 | JGI IMG/M metagenome (GOLD analysis project Ga0207421, IMG submission 187542) | Alkaline sediment microbial communities from Lake Tanatar, Kulunda Steppe, Russia - 8KL_010_SED (SPAdes) (version 2) | ecosystem: Environmental > Aquatic > Non-marine Saline and...
TAGAAATATTCTGACAAACGCTGGGATTCGATAAACCGGTCCCTCAGGGAAAGGGAACGTTTGATCACCACTCCCCGGTTCATCCTGATAATATCCCCCATGACATTATTCACCATCAAATTGTCCCCGAAAGTGATCTCCGTAAAAGGGAAATTATTCAGCGCCAGCATATAATTCATCAGGGTCGGGTCCAAGGCAATATCCCTGTGGTTGCTGACAAACAGGTAGGATCTGTTCCTGTCCAGTGTTTCCAGTCCGCTGCTGGTTATGGAATCAACAGTTTTATCAATGACGGCATTCAGGACTACTCCGTTGAGCAGCTTCACCTGGTAGTCATCGACTGTACGGATTTCATCCTTCATCTTTTCAATTTTGTTCTTCACAAAATTACGTTTCACCTTCAGCAGGACATAGGGTATCTTCGGATAAAGAATTTCCCCGATTGCGCTGAGAAAATCCTTGTTTTCCAGCATGTCGTCGAGGATTCTTGGTATATCTTCATCAGTATATGGTGCTATATCTGAATAGTCGTCTTTCATGACTGCATCCTTTCAGCTTATTCCGCAAATAGCTTTTATGTATTGTGAACGCTCCCATACATCGGAAGGTCCTTCTCCGGTAAAGCTAAGCTTACCGCGAAATGATTCTATCGTATCAAACTGTTTTTCTTCCATCCATTGTTCCAGCCGTCTTTCCATTTCAGAAAGCACACCTGACCCGTTTTTCAGTATTGCTGAGCACAGCTGAACACATTTGGCTCCTGCCAGCAGCTGCTTTATCACTCCGTCCCCGTCATGGATTCCGGTATTTGAGCAAATATCGCAGGCAAGTCTTCCGGCCATCAGAGCAGTCCACTGCAGCGGCACGGCAGCTTCTTCCGGAACGCTCATGATGCTGCCGCTTTTGGCAACCATGTAATTGACATCAATATCTGTCTTGTAAAAACGGTTAAACAGAACCAGTCCGTCAGCTCCCCCTTCATCAAGACGCTTCATGAAGCCGGCCATGGAGGTAAAATGGGGCCCAATCTTTAACGCAACGGGTATGGATACCTCACGCTGTACTTTGCTGAGGATATCAAGATAGATCTGTTCAATCTCTTCACTTGAACGGGTCTCATCCGACGGAACGACAAACACGTTCAGTTCAAGCGCATCTGCTCCGACAGCTTCAAACCGGTCAGCATATTCTATCCACGCTCCGTCACTTTTACAGTTCACACTGGCAATAATCGGTATGTTCACCGCGTCCTTTGCCCGTTCTACTGTTTCCAAGTATGAATCAATATAATAATCCTTGCTCGCATGCGTCAGGAAATCAAAGGCATCTGCATGGGAGCTGTGATCGATGCCCTCAATCATATTCCGGGCGTCGTAATCAATCTGTTCCTCAAATAGAGATTTTACCACAGCTGCTGCAGCACCTGCTTCAGCATGTTTTTTGATTCCCTCAACGTCACGGGTAAGTCCGGAACTTGCGACAACCAAGGGATTCTTTAACGTCAGTCCAAGATAGGTGGTCCTTACATCTGCCACAGCACTCTCCTCATCTCTGCTGAAATATCAATTGTACCGCCCTTTGCCCGTTCATACAACTCCCGTCTTCAGGCTTTACTCCCAGCATACTTTCGGGTTACGTGCAGCCTGTACTTCATCAACCCTGCACACGGAAGTACCGTGGGGAGCACTTTTCAGCTGTTCGGGAGCCTCATAGGCTAGCCTGTGGATTTCTTTCATAGCATCTATGAAATGATCCAGTGTCTCCAATGTTTCAGTTTCCGTGGGTTCAAACATCAGTGCTTCGGGAACTATCAGAGGAAAATACACTGTCGGGGGATGGATTCCCCGCTCAATAAGTCCTTTTGCAACATCGACGGCTGTAATTCCGGTATCTTTCTTTATTTTATCTGCTGAAATAACAAATTCATGTTTGCACACCTGATCATAGGGAAGATAATACGCAGACTTCAGTGATTCCATCAGATAGTTTGCATTAAGTACAGCCGTCTCCGATGCATAGGTGAGTCCGTCCCTTCCCATAACAAGGATATATGTCAGCGCCTTAACCAGCACGCCGATATTTCCGTAGAACCCGGATATTTTCCCGATTGACTCCGGCCTGTCCCAGTCAAGCTTATAGCCTGAAGCGGTTTTCACCACATCAGGAACAGGCAGATGCTCCACAAGACGGTCTGCAACAAGCACCGGGCCAGATCCAGGCCCCCCGCCCCCGTGGGGAGTGGAAAACGTCTTGTGAAGATTCAGGTGAATTACGTCAAAACCCATATCTCCAGGACGGGATTTTCCCATCACTGCATTCAAGTTTGCCCCGTCGTAATACAGCAGGCCTCCTGCATCATGGATCATCCGGGAAATCTCAATGATATCAGTTTCATAGAGTCCCAGTGTATTGGGATTGGTCAGCATAATACCTGCAAGGGAATCATCAAGATAAGGCTTCAGGGATTCGGGAGAAACGAGTCCCCGTTCGTCGGCCGGGACTTCAATAACCTCAAATCCGGAGAGATGAGCAGAAGCAGGGTTTGTTCCGTGGGAGGAAGAAGGAACAATCAAGCGTGTCCGGGATATTTCGCCCTTTTTTTGGAAATATGAACGAAAGAGCTTCATCCCGGTAAATTCCCCGTGGGCTCCGGCCATGGACTGCATGGTCCCCCAGCTCATTCCGGTAATTTCACACAAATAGTTTGTCAGGGTATGCATCATTTCCAACGTACCCTGTACGGTTTCCTGGGGCTGCAGCGGGTGAACAGAGGCAAACCCCTCCTCCCTGCTGACTTCCTCATTTACCTTCGGATTGTATTTCATGGTACAGGAACCGAGGGGATAAAACCCGATATCTACCCCGAAATTATCACAGGCAAGATTCTGGAAATGCCTGGTTACATCAATTTCACTTACTTCAGGGATCTCCGGCGGTTTCTCTGCTGCCAGCTTCTCACCGAAAAGAGTCCTGGTATCGCAGGCAGGCACATCAAGTTTCGGAAACCGGTATCCCCGTCTGCCTGGTTTACTTATTTCAGAAAGCAGTTTCGTTTTCATGAGAGCACCTCCCTAGCACAAGCTGCATATCTGTCCATCTCCTCACGGGTCCGCTTCTCGGTAACGGCAACCGCTGTCAGCCCGTCAAATGCATCATCCAGAGCTCCCAAATGCACTCCGGCAAAGATTCCCTGCCGGTTCATTCCCTGAATAAATGCCTCTGCTTTTTTCCCTGAGGTGAAATCGAGGGTAAATTCATTAAAAAACGGCTTATCAGAAAAGACGTTAATCCCGGGAATATCCTGCAGCAGATGATACAGATACCGTGCTTTTGCAGCGCACTGCTCGCCTGCTTCCTTCAGCCCGTAAGGACCGGCCATCGCAAGATATGCAGTAGAAGCCAAGGCAGCAAGCGCCTGATTTGAGCAGATATTCGAAGTAGCCCGTTCACGCTTAATGTGCTGTTCCCGTGCCTGGAGCGTCAGGACAAAAGCCCGTTTACCTTCCGTATCCTGAGTCTCCCCGACAATCCTTCCCGGCATTTTCCTCAGAAGCTTGCCTGAGGCACCAATATACCCTACGGTCGGCCCTCCAAAGCTTGCAGGCAGGCCGAAGGGCTGGGTGTCTCCAATTGCAATATCAGCACCCCAGCTTCCCTGATTCCTGCATACACCTAGGCTCATGGGGTTTGAACTGATCACCGCCAGCGCCTTTTTCTCGTGGACAGCATCTGCAAACCCGCTGAAATCCTCCAGTATGCCAAAAATATTCGGCGTCTGCAGGATTACGCATGCAGTATTTTCATCAAGCTTCTCTTTCATTCCCTCAAGCGTAGTTGCGCCGTTTTTCACCGGGATAGTCTCGACCTTAACTCCGCTGTCCTGGTAGTAAGACCGCAGCACACTGCGGGTAAAGGGATGCACTGCCTCGGATACCAGTATGGTATCTGCCTTTCTGCGTGCCTGGAGGGATATTGCAGCTGCTTCTGCTGCTGCAGTAGCTCCGTCATAGAGAGAGGCATTGGAAACATCCATACCAGTAAGCTTGCACACCAGACTTTGAAATTCAAAAATACCCTGCAGCAACCCCTGGGAAATTTCCGCCTGGTAGGGAGTATATGCAGTGACAAATGCCGGTGTGGAAAGAACCTGATTAACCGCAGGAGGGACAATATGATCATAGATCCCGCATCCGAGGAAGGAAGTTCCCAGAATGTTTCTTTCGGCAAGCCCCTTCATGAACTTTGCAGCTTCGTGCTCACTGATTCCCTCGGGGATATCCAGAGGTCTCTGCAGGGTAACTGAAGAGGGGATATCGGAAAACAGTTCATCAATTGAGGAAACCCCGATCGCCTTCAGCATCGTGCGTATGTCATCCTCCGTATGGGGAATATAAGAAAATTGGCGACTCATATCTGTATCCTTTTGTATATTCTTAATGCTCATTCTCTTCCAGGAAGGCAGCATAGGCACTGCTGTCCATCAGTTCATTGAATTCTTCCGGGTTAGAGACTTCCATGACATAAATAAATGCTTCATAGGGAGCTTCATTCACTTTTTCCGGTGCATCTTCCAGTTCCTCATTTACTTCGACAATCCGTCCGCCCATAGCTGCGTACACCGGTGCGGCTGCTTTAACCGATTCAATGCTTGCCGCTTCCTCTCCTCTGGAGAATTCATCATCAGTTTCCGGAAGCTCAACATACACAATTTCTCCCAATGAATCCTGGGCATAATCGGTAATACCGACAACAGCTTTGTTTCCGTCAAGTTTTACCCATTCATGGTTCTCCGTATACCGTAGATTATCTTTGATTTCTGACATGTTCCTAACTCCTTCCGCTTTTTTTGTAAAATGGCGTCTTTACAAGACGGGCTTTTTTGCGTTTGCCATGGATATCTATTTCCACTTCATTGCCGACTTTCAGTCCGATTCCTCTCTTGATCAGCGCCAGTGCAATAAACTTTTTTAAGGTTGGAGATTTGGTTCCGCTGGTGATCACTCCGACTTGCTCTTCTCCGGAATATACCGCATAACCCTGTCGGGGAACGCCGGCATCTATCATTTCCAGGCCCCTTAGACTTCGGGGAATACCCTGCTCCTTCTGCTTCAGCAGTGCTTCCCTGCCGACAAAATAAGGCTTTTCAAAATCAACAAATACCCCAAGGTTAGCTTCCAGCGGAGTGATTGAATCCGATATCTCCTGCCCGTAAAGAGGCAGCTTCGCTTCAAGCCTGAGCGTATCCCGGGCTCCAAGGCCGCAGGGTTTCAGCCCTTCCCCTTCTCCGGCTTCAAGCAGACGTTTCCATATTTCCGGAGCATCATCTGCATTCAGGAATACCTCAAATCCGTCCTCACCGGTATACCCTGTCCTGGATACAAGCAGGGGGATATCATCAAGGAACAGGTCATCACGGAACCGGAAGAAATCAATGTCCCCTGCTTCCGGCAATATGCTTGTGATGACTGATTCAGCTTTCGGGCCCTGAAGGGCCAGCAGTGCCCATGCATCGGACTGGTTCTTCACCGCCGGCAGGGTGTCCCTGCTTTGTGCAATTGGGTTTTCTTTCTCCACCCATGAGAAGTCTTTTTCAACATTCCCTGCATTGACGACAAGCATGAACTGGGTAGGAGAAAACTTATAGACAATTAAATCATCAACAACTGTTCCATTGGGATAACACAGGAAGGTATATTTGACCTCTCCTGATTCCATTGTGCTGATTGAGTTTGTCACCAGCTGATCTACATATGCTTCAGCATCATCCCCTTCGATGATAAACTCTCCCATATGGGATACATCGAAAAGTCCGGCAGCATTCCTTACTGACTGATGCTCAGCAATGATCCCTTCAGAAAAATGTATCGGAAGATCCCATCCATGAAAATCTACGATCTTCACTCCAGGCATGTCCCGATAGCTTTGATGTAGCGGTGTGCGTTTGTTACTCATAATGAAATAAATATACCATATTTTTTTTAGAGAATATAGGGTACCCGCAGGTTATGTGCCTGCTGGATAATAAAGGTCTCCACGTCCTGAATGTCACTCACTTTTGACAGTTCCCGGGAGATAAAATCCATGAGGCTCAGCTGCTGGGATGAATCAAGAAGTACCTGGACAAAGATGTCATATCTCCCGGTTACCACTCCGGCGTATATCACGCCGCGGAGCTTTGAAATTTCCCGGGCTTTTCCTTCCAGTTCCATGGTCTGAACTTTTATTCCCAGGATACAAACCTGATGACCCGGCATATCAACCGGGTCAATCAGTCCAGTTATTTCGAGCACCCCTGATTCAATCATCTTATTCACCCGGGAACGGACGGTATTTTCCGTTATATCCAGCTCTTCAGCAATAACGCTGTAGGGCTTCCGGCCGTCCTTGAGGCACTTGATAATGTCCATATTGGTCCTGTCAAGCTTCATAGATTAACCATGCTTCCCGGCAAACTCTTTCATAAATTCCGCCAAGGCTTCCACGGATTCTACGGGAACCCCATTGTAAATAGAAGCCCTGCATCCGCCGACACTTCTATGCCCCTTCAGTCCGATCATCCCCTGTTCCTGCTGGGCTTCAGCAAGGAACTGCTTTTCAAGTTCTTCACTGGGCAGACGGAAAACGACATTCATCAATGACCGGTTTTCTTCAGCTGCAGGCGCATGATAGAAACCGCTGCTCTGATCAATAACATCATAGAGCATACCTGCTTTTTTCTCTGCAAGCCTCTGCATGCCTTCAGCTCCGCCGTTCTTTTTCATCCATTCTAGCATCAGCTTAACCGCCCAGATGGTAAATACCGGGGGAGTATTCAGCAGACCGTCCTTCTTGCTGTGCACCTGGTAACTTAAGTAGCTCGGCAGCTGCGGGTTTGACTTTTCAGCCAGGTCGTTCCTGATAATCACTAACGTTGCTCCCGCAGGACCGATATTTTTTTGCGTACCGGCAAATATCAGCGAGAATTTTTCTATCGGGAGGGGCCGTGAAAGAATATCACTGGACATATCGGCGATGAGGGGAACGTTCCCTGTATCCGGCCACTCATGCCACTGAATCCCTCCGATCGTTTCGTTTGAACACAGATAGTAATATGCAGCGTTTTCCGACGGACGGCACGATGCTGCATCAGGCAGCTTGCTGAACTTAGTGTCTTCTCCGTCAAATACAATCCTGATATTTCCGACTTTTTTTGCATCGTCACAAGCTTTATCGGACCATGCGCCGCTTCTCACATAGTCAGCGCTGCCGTTTGCTGGAAGGAAATTCATAGGGACCATTCCAAACTGGAGTGTTGCCCCTCCTCCGAGAAAAAATATTGAATAATCATCGGGTACCTGCAGCAGTTCGCGAACCAGGCTGAGAGTTTCCTGATGAAGCGCATCATAGGAAGCGCTCCGGTGACTGCTCTCAATCATGGAGAGCCCTTCTCCCTGGTAATCTATCAGCTGCTCATTAAGCTGCTGCAGAACTTCCAACGGCAGTGCTGTCGGTCCCGCATTAAAATTTAGTGTCCGCTTCACTTGTTCCTCCTTTATAAAATATAAAAATTGGTGTGCATACTGCCGGCCGTTATACATCTTGCACGCGTTTTTAGTATATATCCGCCTGTCTAAAACGGCTGGATCAGCCGGAAGGTATTCTTCCGAACTCCAGGCAAGGTCCCCTGCCCTGCAGCAGTATTGTTCAGAACTCATGGTAACGCAATTTTTCCAATCATGTCAATTATACTGCTGATTCTATCGAAAATAAGAAAAATATGTATGGTTAAGCAATACATAGATAAAAAAACTGCCGAATAAAATCGGCAGCTGTTTTCTTTTTTCCTATAAAAAACAATTAATAGTTTTTCATATTCTTGGCTTTGCGCAGTTTTTTCATCTGCTTTCTTTCAAGGGCTTTCTTCTTGCGGTTCTTAATAGTTGACGGCTTCTCGAAGTATTCCCGTTTTTTCCACTCTCTGATGATCCCTTCTTTTTCAACCATCCTCTTAAATTTCTTAATGGCCTTTTCTAAAGGTTCAGATTCATCAATGCGTACGTAAGCTATATTCATCACCCCCTTCAAGCATATGAAATACTTGCTGTACACTATACTTATTCAGAATAATTTGTCAATACGGTTTTATTTATGAGGTATTCCGTTCAGCAGGAGAGCCCTCCTATTTGTCACGCAACCTCTTTTCCGGTATGATGTATCCTGATGAACCTGATATCCATTGAAAATATATCCAAACAGCTTAAAGATACCCCCCTTTTCGAAGGGGTCTCCCTGGGCATACATGCCTGCGATCGGATCGGCCTGCTCGGTGAAAACGGTGCAGGGAAAACCACATTCCTGAAACTGACTGCCGGGCTTGCGGAACCGGACAGCGGCATGATTTCCAGGAATCAGGAGCTCACCATCGGGTATCTTGAACAGGAGCCCTCCTTCCCCCCGGGATGCACGGTGAAACAGGCGCTGTACCACGGTTTCTCTCCGATGATTGACTTGCTCAATGCATACCATAGAAGCGTCCATGCCTCTGAACAGGGAAAAGCATCTGAGGCTGAACTGTCAGATTTGACTGAGCAGATGGACCGCTGCAGCGGGTGGGAGATAGAACAGAGCTATCATTCCCTCCTTACAGAACTGGGGGTTGGTGATCTAACACTGCCTGCTGAAAAGCTCTCCGGCGGCATGAAAAAAAAGACAGCCCTTGCCCGGGCATTATGCACTAACCCGAATCTGCTGATCCTTGACGAACCGACCAACCATCTGGACATCAGGACAATAGAATGGCTGGAAAAATATATCCTTTCCGCCCGGATGGGATGCATTACCGTCACCCATGACCGCTATTTCCTGGATGCTGCATGCACCCGGATCTTTGAAATAGACCGGAGGTCAATATTCACCTATGACGGCAATTATTCAACTTTCCTGGAAAAGAAACAGGAACGCATGGAACGTGAAACAGCAGAACAGAATAAGATTAATTCAATCCTCAGAACGGAGCTGCAGTGGCTGCGGCGCGGTCCTAAGGCCAGAACCGGAAAAGACAAGGGCCGAAAGCAGCGGATCCAGGATTTAATGGATTCCAGGACAGGCAGGGAAGCCGAAATATCGGAATTTTCATCGGCCCATAGGCGCTTGGGCAAAAAGGTGCTGGAGATGAAACGAGTGGAAAAAACCTACGACGGAGTGCCGGTAATAAAGCCTTTCAGCTACAAATTTAAGCAGGGGGAACGTATCGGGCTGGTGGGACCCAACGGTTCAGGAAAAAGCACTTTTCTAGATGTGGTCACCGGCATGTCTGCTCCCGATGCAGGAGTAATTGATGCGGGGGCTAATACGGTATTCGGCTACTATGATCAGCTCAACTGGAACCTTCCTGAGCAAAAGACAGTCCTGGAATTCATTAGCGGCAAGCAGGCACACATTACCGTCCCGTCAGGAAAAACAGTCAGCGCTTCAAGATTCCTAGAATCCTTCGGTTTTGATATCTCCTATCACCGCATTCCCATATCCCGGTTATCCGGAGGAGAAAAGCGCAGGCTTCTGCTGATCAGCACCCTGCTGCAGAATCCGAATTTTCTGGTGCTGGACGAACCGACAAATGACCTGGACATGGATACTCTGCGTAAACTGGAGGATTACCTGATCTCCTTTCCCGGCTGCCTCCTGATCGTGTCCCATGACCGGGCATTTCTTGACAGGACCACAGATTATCTGTTCCTCTTTGACGGCAGCGGAACAATCAAAGGCTATGCCGGTTCTTACAGTGCATTGCGTGCTGAGGCAGGGAAACAGACCACACAAAGCTCCTCAAGCACATCAACAAAACAGCAGCCGCGGAAAAAACGGGATGAGAAGAAACGGAAACTCTCATTCAAGGAGCAGAGGGAATTTGAAGCGCTGTTTGAAGAAATAGAGCAGCTGGAAGAGGAAAAGAATGAGCTTGAGGAAAGCTTTCAGCAGCCGTCCAGCCAGCTTGAAGCCCAGACAAAACGGTACCAGGAAGTACTCAAACGGATAGAGGAAGCAACCCGGCGCTGGGAATATCTGGCAGAAATTGAAAGCAGCTTTAAGTAACAGCTCTTTTACATCATACGCAGCACGCCGGGAAATACCCATTGCCTGATGCACTGCTTCATTCATGTAATCGGACACAGGCAATCAGGTAAGAATCCTGCATTCATTCTTTCTGCTGTCAGTTCTCTGAGGTGCTTATCAGTACAGCTTCAGCATTCCGGTGCATATCCAGTATTGTCAGCTGCAGGGTTTCAGTATTCCTGAAGTAGTTCCTCCCCATACGGAATATCACATCCACTGTATCCCCTACATCAAAATCCACTTTCATCCGGTCAGCTGAACGCCAGAAAACTGCCGGCCAGCGATGTGCCCCCGCTGCTAAGAGAATTCGCAAATGCTGCGGTTCAGTGCTTCCCATCGGGGTCATCTCTTCAATCTTTACATTCCGGGTAAGGAACAGCAGCGGAGGATGGCCTTCCCCGTAGGGTTCAAGCTGCTCAACTGTCTTAATCAGAGAGGGGTCCATCATATGAACCGGAATTTCAGCATCTACTTCAAACTGCTGAAGATCCTCCGACGGTTCAACCTGGCTCCCTTCTTCCTGGACACGCCGGATAAACCTCTCCAGCTGCTCAGGCTGCAGGCTGAACCCGCCGGCGCACTGATGACCGCCGTAGTCAGTCAGCAGGTCCTCAAACTGTGAAAGGAATTCCTTTACATGGACCTGTTTTCTGCTGCGCATGGAACCGATGAGCTTATCCTCCAGGTGGGCTATTACAATGGAAGGCACCTGAAAATTCTGCATCAGCCGTGAAGCAATGATACCGGTGATACCCCGGTTCAGGTGTTTATCCTCCACAATAATCATCCGCTCGCCGGAGGCACTGTAGCTTTTGTCAGCTTCAGGAAACAGGCGGACCCAGGCGTCATCCCCCAGTTTTTTCCGTTCCTTGTTCAGTCCTGTGAGCCTTTCAACCAGCTGCTGCTGTTCTGCAGGGTCCTTGCTTAACAGCAGTTCAACTGCCGTATCCGGTTCTCCCAGACGTCCTGCCGCATTCAGCAGCGGTGAAATCTGCCAGCCGATATCAGTGGTTGACAACTGTTTCCCGGCAAGGTTCCGCATAAACAGAAATGTCCTAATGGAGGATCTCTCCTGCCTCTGAATAGCTTCCATGCCGTGACGGACGAGGATCCGGTTCTCATCTTTCATCGGCATCATATCTGCTATAGTGCCAATGGCCACCAGATCAAGGAGTCCGGCAAAATCACTGGAAAGCGAAGGTTCCTGCCGGTAGGCATGGGCGGTAAACAGCGAAATAAATACATCCAGTTCCTGAGGTTTCCTGCCGGTATATTTGATGCTCCTGCTTTTGCCCATCAGCTGGACCAGTCCCCTGCCCCGCAGCTGGGGAAAAACCTTCCAGATGTTTTCCGATGTATCTATCAGGTTAATTTCTGTGCTTTCTCCGAAAGCACGTTTCAGCTGGATAAGCTCCTGCTGGGCATCATAGACAAGTATCGGCCTTCCTGTCAGCAGATTCCATATGCGCGACTGCTCAGGCGGAAGGATTCCGGGATTAATCTCTTCAACCACACGCTCAAGTTCTACAAAATGCTCGTATAAAGCAGCTTCAATCACCACCGTATCATTTCCCGGTTTTGCATGCAGGAACACCATTTCCTGATGATAGAACTCAGTTTGGGCAAACCGGAGAGCCCAGATGAATTTTGCGGCGACACCGCAGCCGGCAAGGTCGCTGAAGGGGTAACCCGATCCCTCAACCTTCGGATTAATTATTGCCGCTGCAGGAGGCAGCACATCCGAGGGAAAATGATGATCCAGGATAACTGCATCAATACCCAGAGATCCGGCATAGCTGATTTCCTCGGCATTCGAAATCCCGCAGTCTACAGTTATCATCAGCGTACCGCCTTCTTCAGCAAACGCATCAATACCTGCTTTGGTGATTCCATAGGGTTCATCACCCTTCGGAACCCGCCAGGATACGTGGGCACCTAATTCATCCAGGGCTTCTTTCACCAGGACGGTTGAAGTCATCCCGTCTACATCCCGGTCCCCGAAAATCCTGATGTGCTCCCCTTGCTGGACTGCCTCACGCACACGATCTACAGCAATTTCCATATCCTCAAACAGAAAGGGATTATGGAGATATGCTAAGTCTTTTTCCAGATAAAATTTAATCTCGGCGCCTTCTGAAACGCCGCGCCGGGCAAGGACTGCTGCTGTCACCGGATCAATTCCGAATACTTCCTGCAGTTCATTAACTGAGTCCTTAGATACCGGCCGCTTATTCCAAACTACTTGTCTCATACATCCTGTTCCTGTAGGCGTGCCTCAAACAGCTTCCTGTACTCTGCCCCGCGGGGGTGCAGGATAGACTGGTATAATGTGATGCTGCTGATCGTATATTCCCCTTTCGGGCTCTTTCTAAAACCCTCCGGAGCAATCAGCTCAGCTGTCTGCTGGTAATTCCCTTTCACCCGTCCCACGGTAATATGGGGGGAAAACCGTCTGGCAGTCCCTCCAATCAGACGGTCGTGTAAAGCGTAATATATGCGCTGTAATTGCTCAACCCCTTGAATCAGAGGAACAACGATTACCCGGGGCCGTGCAGGGGAAGGAAAGCCGTAAATTCCTTGATAGGCAGTCTGAACAGGGCCGATACCCCGTACACTTTCATGCATAGCACCGACAATCTGCTCCTTTTCACCTTCATCCCGTTCCCCGAGGAAACAGAGAGTAACATGCATTCCCTCCGGTGCCACCGGACGGACAAAGCGGCTCTTCCGGATCTCGCCGGTATCCCGCAGAATGCGCGCCTTGTCATCCTCCGGAAGCCCTGCAGCTATGAACATTCTCATATCATCCCGCTCCCAATGGTACGCAGCGTACCTTCGGTAATCTGATCAATATAAGCAATCAGCAAATTTTTTAGCGTTTTGACAGCATCACTGCTCAGCTGTACCTGCAGTGCCCGGCTGAAACTTAGCGAAACGGTATAGGCTAAATATGCCCTTGCTCCAGGCAACAGCATCTGCTCCTGACTGTCTGCACACCGGGAACAGGTAAGTGCTGTATCCTGCCTGTTCAAGAAAAGTGTTTCACGCTGTTCTGCCGGTTTTCCGCAGGAAGCGCAGTGCGATACATCGGCCATAAACCCTGATATCAGCAGATATCTCCATAAAAATTGGATGACCACCCTTTCACGACAGGACTCATCTGCCAAAGCATCCAAGGCTGCAGATGTCAGATGGTACAGCTCCTCATACTCTCCTCCGCCGACAAATGTCCGCATAATGCATTCGGAAATCATCGATGCAGTATACATCACGGGAAGTGAGGAAGTTATATACGGCCGGTATTCCTCCGGTGAGAAATCTACAATTTTACAGGTATTACGGGCCGGGTTCCGGTAGAGTTCACAGATCCCTGAGGTGAACTGCCCGATTTTCCCGGTAAGCGAACCCCGTTTTGCACCGTAGGCAGTAGCTTCGATCAGCCCGAGAGAAGGGGAAAGGAGAACTGCCCTGCGGTGCTGCCCTTCTGATCTCCTGTGGGCAAGAATCACTGCCTGAACGCTGATGTTTCTTGTCATGTACTGTATGATAAAAGAACTGACAAGGATTGTACAGTATCTGCACACTACTGAAACCAGGGAGTTCGCACAAACTGCAGGGCATGCTACCCTTCTGCATGAACCACGGGATAATTGGGTTAACAGCTTTCCTGATCACCCTGCTGCCGGGATTCCATCAGCTGGAAGAACAGTTCATCATCCGACAGCAGCATGACGATTCCTGCGGATTTGCATCTGCTGCAGCCATGCTGTCCTGCTACTGGGATATTCCTGCAGATGAAGCCGCCCTGATTGCTGAAGCTGTTGATGCTTCCGAAGATGTATCCCGCAGCATTTCATTTTTCACCCTCTCCAGGATCTTTCAGGATCATGCCATTGATGCTGCAGGCTTCTATCTGGAACAGTCAGAATTAGCCCGCACCTGCGATGTCTTCGGTCCGATTATCTGCTGGGAAGATACCGAAGCAGGCCATTTTTATCTGCTCCTCGATGTCCTGCAGCGGGGAGGTGAAGCAGTCTTTGTCACTGCAGATCCGAGAACAGGTATTGCATATTTGGATGCATCTGCGTTCAGGGAAAAATGGTCAGGGAAAGCTCTGATCACACTCTCCCTTGAAGGAAAATCTCCGGGTTCTTTCCGGGATGAAGCGATCAGACAGACAGATGCATTTGAGCAGATATACCGGAACCTTCCCCGGTTACAGCCGCAGCTATGAACAAAGCTTCCCTTCTGCTTTTCCTGCTTGCTGCATGCCTGCCGGCTGCAGCAGACATACAGCTGTCCCATCAAATTCAGGCAGAACCGGTATTCAATCGGCCGGTCAGGATCTCCTCAAGTATCGATATCACAAAAACTTTTCCCTTTCCCTTCGAAGCAGGACTGCGTTTCTCGGCATATCCGGAAGAAGAAAATAATTTCCTGAATTCACCAATTCCCTGGGAATTTTCATCGGCTGTCTTCAGGGTCCTTCACAGTGTGCATGACTCCTTCTCCAAAGACTTAAGCGCTACCTTCGAGCTATTCTTTAATGCTGATTCATCGGTATCCGTCGGTGCTTCACTGGACGGAGCGTTGAAACATCCGCCGTTCTCACACTTGTTCTCAGCCGGCATCTCCTTTACTCCTCCTTGCAGTTCCGAGTTTCATATAACCGGGTCGCTGCTGCAGGTGCTGAATGCAGAATTCGGCATTTCTTATTTTGCTGCCCTATCGGGAGAGGTCCGCCGGCTGGCAGCCTCCGGCATGCCGCCGGAGCTGCTTACATCCTTTACCGCAGGGGTGCGGAACTCCTTTGTATCATCTCCTGACACGCATCATCTGAGTGTGGAATGCAGGTTTACTCCCGGGGGGATTTTCCCTTGCATTTCCTATCTGCTTACTCTGGAATTCGATGCAATGTAGAAGGACATGTTGATGTTCGCGTTTTGTTTGAGTACATTAATAAAGAGACCAATTTGGAGGATACTTATGCAGGAACAGCATCATATTGTACCAGCAGAAAAAATTTTACCCCATAAACTTCTCATTCTTCCCCTTGCGGGGAATCCAATATTTCCCGGAATATTCACACCTCTGGTCATTGAATCAGAGCAGGATATGCAGGTAGTCAATGCTTCCCTGGAAGGGGACAGCATGATCGGGCTGCTGCTGAAAAAAGATTCTGAACAGGAGAACAGCCCCGATAATCTGTATACCGTAGGAACCGTTGCAAAGATTGTCAAAAAAATCAATCTTCCCGACGGAGGTCTGAATATTTTCATATCCACCATAAAGCGGTTCCGTATCGTTAAGTATCTCAGCAGTACTCCGCCGTATACAGCCGCAGTGGAATATCTGGAAGAGACTGATTATGAAGATGAAGAGGTAAAAGCACTGACCCGTTCCCTGATAACGGAGATGAAGCAGATATCTAAGGACAATCCGCTTTTCACCGAGGAAATGAGGCTGAATATGGTCAATATCGACCAGCCGGGAAGAATTGCTGATTTTATTACCTCCATTATGAATATTGACAAGCACGAGCAGCAGAAAACTCTTGAAACACTGAGCGTGCGTGAACGGATGGAGCAGGTCCTGGTATTCATCAAAAAAGAACAGGAGCTGATGAAAATCCAGCAGAAAATTCAGAAGCGGATCAATGAAAAGATCGAAAAGAACCAGCGGGAATACTTCCTGCGGGAAGAACTGAAGGCCATCCAGCAGGAGCTAGGTATTGCAACCGACTCAAAGTCGAGCGACTACCAGCGCTACAAGGAGCTGTTTGACTCTATGCAGCTCAATGATGAAGCAAGGGAACAGGTGAACAAGGAACTGGAAAAGTTCCAGCTTACGGACCCGAATTCTGCAGAATTCAACGTTACCAGAAATTATCTGGAGATCATGTCGACCCTTCCGTGGAATGATCCTGCCGCTGAGCAGTTTGAACTTGATCAAGCAAAAACAATCCTTGACGAGGACCATTACGGCCTGGATGACGTGAAGGACAGGATTATTGAATATCTGGCGGTAAGAAAGCTGAAGCAGGACACAAAAGGCTCCATTATCTGCCTGGTCGGGCCTCCGGGTGTCGGTAAAACATCGGTCGGTCAGTCCATTGCCCGGTCGCTGAATAAACAGTTTTTCCGGTTCTCCGTAGGCGGCATGCGTGACGAAGCAGAGATCAAAGGACATCGCCGGACATATATCGGGTCGATGCCGGGAAAAATTATTCAGGGCTTGCGTATTGTAAAAAGCAAAAACCCGGTCTTCATGATTGACGAAGTTGACAAAATGGGACAGTCCTTCCAGGGAGACCCGTCCTCTGCGCTTCTTGAAGTACTGGACCCGGAACAGAATTACTCATTCCGTGACCATTATCTGGATGTTCCCTTTGATGTGTCAAACATTCTGTTCGTTGTTACCGCCAACACCCTGGATACTGTTCCCAGGCCGCTTCTTGACCGGATGGAGGTAATCAGGCTTTCCGGGTATATTTCCGAAGAGAAACTGGCAATTGCTAAGAAATACCTTATCCCCAAGAGCCTGAAGCGCCACGGGCTGAAGAGGAAACATATCAGGTACTCGGTAAAAGCGCTTCGCGCCATTGCCGATGAGTATGCCCGGGATGCAGGGATGAGAAACTATGAAAAAGCCCTGGACCGCATTCACCGCAAGGTTGCAAGGAAGATCATCCTCAAGGAAGCTGATCTCCCTGTTTCCATAGGTCCGGACAATTTAGAAGAATATCTGGGCAAACCGGTGTTCAGAGAAGACGAAGTGAAAGCAGCAAGCAAGTCGGGAATAATTATCGGACTTGCCTGGACCCATTTCGGCGGTGATACCCTTATGATCGAGTCGGTCCATATTAAGGGGAAAGGCGGCTTTAAGCTTACCGGTAAGATGGGAGAGGTCATGCAGGAATCGGCCAACATTGCCTATTCCTACATCCGGCATATCGCCCCGGCATATGGGATCAAAACCAATTACTTTGATGCAAACTTCATCCATCTCCATATTCCTGAAGGGGCTACCCCTAAAGACGGTCCGTCTGCAGGAATATCAATGGCTGCATCGCTGTTTTCCCTTGCAACGAACAAACGGGTGAAGTCACGCCTTGCAATGACCGGAGAACTCTCTCTGTCCGGGAAAGTGCTGTCTGTAGGAGGGCTGAAAGAAAAGACAATCGCTGCCCAAAGAAACCGGATAAAAGAAATCATTATCCCAAGGTCAAATCTCAAGGACCTGGAAGAGATACCTGAACATGTGAAGAAAGGCATCACCTTCCATCCGGTAAATACAATGGAAGAGGTGATAGATATTGCCTTTCCGCAAATAAATAAGAAACAGGAAGTACGTAATGGAGCTGTTAGCGCCGGCGGGAAATCTTGAAAAACTTTCCTATGCCTATACATACGGTGCCGATGCTGCCTATATCGGGGTGCGCAGTTTTTCCCTGCGCACCCGGGCAGATAATTTCCACAGCGATGAATACCGTGAACTTAAGCGCATCAAAGGCAGCAGAAAACTCTACGGTGCCCTGAACATCTTTTTTAAAAACAGGGATATCAGGGAACTGGAGCAGTCCCTGGAATACCTCTCCTGCTACCCCTTTGATGCATTCATTATTTCTGACATCGGCATCCTCAGAATTCTGCGGAAGCACTTTCCCGATATCCCGCTGCATCTCAGTACGCAGGCAAACTGCCTCAACCTGGAAGCTGCAAAAATGTACCGTGACCTCGGCTTCCGCAGGGTTATCATGGGGAGAGAAGCATCCCTAAGCGATATCGGGGAAATCAAACAGAAAGCAGATGATCTGGAAATCGAAGTCTTTGTTCACGGGGCAATGTGCATTGCTTATTCAGGGAGGTGCCTGCTCAGTGCTTATATGACCGGCAGAAGCGCAAACCGGGGTGACTGCGCCCATTCCTGCCGGTGGAATTACCGGGTACTTGAGGAACAGGAGCGTCCCGGTGAATACTACCCGGTAATCCAGGATAAGGGATTTACTGCTGTGCTTTCCTCCCGGGATCTGTGCATGATCGATCACTTAAGGGAACTGCGGGATGCAGGAATTGATTCACTAAAGATTGAGGGACGCATGAAATCCCTGTATTATACTGCAGTGGTTACCCGTGCATACCGGAAGGCCCTGGATCATATGAATGATTCTTCCAAATGGGCGCCCTACAGGGAAGATCTGTTCCGTGTGAGCCATCGGGAATACTCCACCGGATTCTTTTTCGGAACTGAGGAAATGGATATCCCGGCTGAAGGAAGCTACCGGAGGGAGTATCTGTTCATAGGAACAGTGGGAGAGGAGCTTTTTCCCGGCAGATTTGCCTTTACGATAAAAAACCAGCTTCGCCAGGGAGAAACTATAGAATTTATCGGCCCTGATGTGCCCTGCATACGGGATGACGCATTTACCCTCTTTGATGAAACCGGAGCCCAAGCACTCCAGGCCGACCACGGAAAGGTATTTACCATTGCTCCTTCTGTGCAGGTCAAGCCGGGTTACATCATCAGGAAACCGATCCTGGAAAGCTGACTCTTGTCTTTTTTCTTCCCTGGCCATACAATCGGCGGTAATGAGAAGAATATACACCTTCAGTCTGGAGGAGGACAGAAAACTTGCCCTTCGCCTGCAGGCAGCCGCTTTGCTCATGATCATTCCGTTCAGCTGCCTGTTCTATGCCCCTGTCTCAGGAGAGTTTTCATCGCCTGCAGCAGTATTCCTTACTCCTGTGGGTCTGCCCTTCCGCATCCTCGACTGGGCTGTCGTGGCCGCAGCTGTCATATGCATCCTGCTGCTGCATGAACTCATCCACGGGGCCCTGTTTAAGGTATTTGCACCGAAGCACAGCCGCATTGCCTTCGGATTTTCTTCCGGATTTGCCTATGCTGCAGCACCGGAGGTCCTGTACCCGAAGATAAAATATCTTGTGATCGGTCTGGGTCCCTTTGCGGTGCTCACCTTAGCCGCACTGCTGCTTATCCCGCTTTTACCCAAGCAGGCAGCATCTCCGCTGTTTACTGCTGCCGTATGGAACGGGGCAGGATCTGCAGGAGATCTGTACATAAGCTATACGGTACTGAAGCTGCCTCCAGGCACTCAGATCAAGGACAGAGGAACTGAGTTCAGCGCATATCAATAGAAATGTCATATCATTATTCAGCCGGCAGTGAATTCTGCCGGCTGATGAAATTTATGAAGGATCCGTCTGCTCAGGAATAAATTCTTCAAGCAGTTTCTGGTCAAGGACGGGATATACCTGGAACTTCTCAAGGAGTGCTTTTATCCGCTGTTTTGCCGCAGCAACAACTGTCGGATCCACGTTATATTTTGCTTTACTCAGCTGTCCTGCAAGCCTTCCTTTTTCTATTTCCTTAGGAGAAGTATTCTGGAGAATCAGCTTAATGATTGAAGCTATCTCCTTCATCTCAGAAGTCCCCATACCCAGGGTTGTAACTGCCGGCGTCCCGATCCTGAGCCCGCTGGTATACCATGGACCATTGGGATCAAAGGGAAGTGCGTTCCGGTTCAGTGTGATGCCGCATTCTCTGAGCACTGATTCTGCCTGACGTCCGTTAATGCCGAAATCTCTCACATCCAGCATCATCAGATGGTTATCAGAACCTCCAGTTGCTACGGTCATTCCCTGATCAATGCATTCCTGGGCCAGCTGCCGTGAATTCTCCACAATCTGGGCTGCATATTCCTTGAATGCATCCGTGGATGCTTCCTTCAGCGCAATTGTTTTAGCAGCAATCATCTGGGGAAGCGGTCCGCCGAGCACCATCGGGCAGCCTTTATTCACCGCATCGGCGAATTCTTCCTTGCACAATACCATACCGCCCCTGGGTCCTCTGAGGGTCTTATGGGTGGTGGTGGTAACCACATCGGCATATGCCACCGGATCATATTCACCTGCCATTGCTTTTCCTGCCACCAGCCCTGCAAAGTGCGCCATGTCCACCATCAGGACCGCACCTACTGAATCAGCAATCTCACGCAGCTTCTTAAAATTAATCAGCCGGGGATAGGCACTGTATCCAGCCAGAAGGATAAGGGGCTTAATTTCCTTTGTCTGTTTCGCCAAGTTATCATAATCGATGAGGCCGGTTTCCTTTTCAACACTGTAGGTATATGCATCAAACATATACGCAGAAACATTATGACGGTATCCGTGGGTCAGATGCCCCCCTGAATAGTAGTCAAGACCAAGCAGTTTCTGGTTGCCGGCAGCTTTCCTGATGATATCCCAGTCGGACTGACTTAGTTTCGACGGATTTTTTTCTTCCATCTTTTCCAGTTCAGGTGCAACAACACGTTTATTCAGGATAGCCCAGAAGGCTACCATATTAGCATCAGCACCGCTGTGGGGCTGAACATACGCATGGTCTGCTCCGAAAAGTTTGCAGGCTGTTTCAACTGCTTCTGCCTCAAGGGCATCTACATTGTCGCATCCTGCATAAAACCTGTGGTAGGGAAACCCTTCCGCATATTTATCGGTCAGTAAATTCCCCATAGCTGCCTGTACCTGCAGTGAACTGTAATTTTCGCTTGCGATCAGCTTTAAGTTGCTTCGCTGATCAATGAGTTCCTGAACAATCAGTCCTGCAGTTTTCGGAGAAACTGATGCAATCTGTTCAAGCTGAGCGAGATACATAAGCATTGATGTATCCAGGTTCTCGGCACCAGTTTCGGCAATGTACTGTTTTACCAGTGATTTAGTCATATTAGACTCCTCATTCTTTTTCATATTATGTCAGGGTATAACGGTATTGATACCCGTGTCAACAAATGTAATGAAGCTACCCTTCCAGCTCCTCTAAGTACCGGGTTATTTTCTCAAGCCTTTCGGCAAATTCACTCCGTTTTCCCTGTTCCTTCTCTATCACTTCAGCAGGAGCACGGTCCAGAAACTCTCTGTTAGCAAGTTTTTTATCAGTTTTCTCCAGCTGTTTTGTCAATGACTGCTGTTCTTTTTTGAGTTTCTCCGTTTCCTTCCTGATATCTATGCTTTCTCTCACATAGAGAAACGCTTCATACCCGAGGCCGCTCACCGGAACACTGCCTGAGGTATCGGGAAGTTCATCGGTTATTTCCAGCGGATCAGCATTCACGAAGGATGAGATAATGCCGCGGTTTTCCAGGAAGAAATCACGGGACGGGAAACCGCTCTCAACACGGAGCACTGCCCGTACTGTCTTCTCGGGCGGTATGGTAAACTCACTCCTCACAGTTCTCATTCCCCTCACCGCTTCCTGAAGACGGGACATATCTTCCGCCAGTTCAGGATAGATATCCTCGCTGCGGTATTCCGGGTAAGGTGCAGTGATGAGATACCCGTCAGTATTGGGAAGCTGCTGATAAATCGTCTCGGAGACGAAGGGGACAAAGGGATGCAGCAGTTTCAGAGACTGGGCAAGGATATCAAGAAGGATAGTAACCTGCCGGTTCTTCTCGTCCCGGCTGCTGCTGTATAAGGAGGGCTTAGAAGCCTCCACATACCAGTCACATACATCGTTCCAGAAAAATTCATAGACTGCCTGGGATGCATCATTAAAACGGTAGGAGGCAAAGGCCTTTTTCACGTTCTCTGCAGCTCTGCTGAGCCGATGATACACCCATCGGTCAATATCAGTATATTCGTCAACCTCGGTCAGCTCTGCTCCCTCCAGGTTCATGAGAATGAATCTGGCCGCATTCCATATCTTGTTGCAGAACCGGGAACCCAGCTTAAAGGAATCCATGTTTATCAGGACATCCTGCCCTTGAGCTGCAAGATATCCGAGGGTGAATCTCATGGCATCGGCACCGTAGGTTTCCACTACTTCTATCGGGTCAATGCCGTTACCGAAGGATTTCGACATCTTTCTTCCCTCGATATCTCTGACCAGACCAGTGATATAAATATCCCTGAAAGGAACCTCTCCCATGAATTCCAGACTTGCCATAATCATCCGGGCCACCCAGAAAAAGATAATGTCATATCCGGTCACCAGCGCAGTGGTTGGAAAGAACCGTTTTAAGTCCTCCGTTTCATCAGGCCAGCCAAGGGTTGAGAACGGCCAGAGCCAGGAAGAGAACCAGGTATCAAGGACATCCTCATCCTGGAGGAGATCGCTGCTTCCGCAGTGACTGCATTCGGTAATATCTGTCCGGGAAACATTTTCTTTCCCGCAGGACCGGCAATACCAGACCGGGATCCTATGACCCCACCAAAGCTGCCGGCTGATGCACCAGTCCCTGATATGCTTCAGCCAATGGGTATAGGTATTTTCCCACCGCTTGGGAAAGAATTTGATCTCCCCTTCTTCCCATGCCTTCAGCGCCTTCTCTGCCATTGCTTTCATCCTGACGAACCACTGTTCAGAAAGGAAGGGCTCAATAACCGTATCACATCGATAGCAGTGCCCAATTTGATGGACATGCTCTTCTTCTCCCAGGAAAAACCCCTGGTCTTTCAGGTCACGGACAACAGCTTTTCTTGCTTCAAGCACTCCCAGACCTCGGTAAGGTTCGGGCACCTGATCACTGAGTGTTCCTTCTGGGCGGAGGATA
>Ga0207421_10002516_pt1 | contig 22658 bp, 48 predicted proteins | sample SodLakKL_010_SED_4_FD_187542 | JGI IMG/M metagenome (GOLD analysis project Ga0207421, IMG submission 187542) | Alkaline sediment microbial communities from Lake Tanatar, Kulunda Steppe, Russia - 8KL_010_SED (SPAdes) (version 2) | ecosystem: Environmental > Aquatic > Non-marine Saline and...
ATATAATAACCGATATAACAAGATGTTATCGACAGGGACTGTAGAATAATTGAGATAACATCCTGGATATAATAACCGATATAACAAGATGTTATCGACCGGGACGGTTTTTGAATTTTAGACTATTTCTAATCTTGAAAAAAACCAAAAAAAAATGGAATTTTGGGAATAAAACGGGGGATTGTTCGGTTATAATAGGTAGAGTTCAGAAAAAGAAAAAACGGGGGAAGTTTAGATTGGATAAAACTTTGAAAAAAACCTAAAGAAAGACTTGCAAACGGTCGAAAATTAAAGTATAATCAAGGTAGTTCAGAAGAAGAAAAAAACGGGAAAAATTATATAGATATTTGAAAATTAAATATGGAGTCGGAGTAATGATTATATATAGCTCTGCACAGAGCTATATATATAAGTTTAGCACAATTTTATATCATTACTTTTTGGAGTTGATAACATGTTTGACGAGAAATTAGAGCAAGTTGCAAAGTCTGGTAGTACATCACAGAGTACAAAGACAAAAAAGCTGGCTGAACGTGATAACGTATATGTACAGGTACGAGCTAATTTAGCAAACGAGCTGATGGATTTCGTGAAGGATAAGCAACAAAAGTTTGACGGTCTTTCCCAGAAGGATATTATTGACACAATCGTTGAAGAGTCCAAATTAGAATCTGTAATATCCGAGTTTGCAGAATCTGTTAACGAAATTTTGGAGGATATTATATAATATAATATCCTTCAATGCTCCGGCTCCATATTAAAGTTTCAAATATTTTAATATTGGAGGATGTCTTAAATGGACTTCGACAAAAAAATAGATGATGTTTTATATCATAAAACGATACGAAAATTTAAGAGCCGTATAGTAGACGGTAAAATTAGAAGATATAATATACGGTTAAAAGATGCGGAAAAGAAAATAAAAATATTAAAAATGTTTGATAAATTTGATATAGAGGCTGACGGTATAACAGTTTTTAATAATATCTATGCCAAAAACAATAGGCTATATGTAGCATTGCATGATAGAGATAAAAAAATTGACTATTTTATAGCAAAGTTAAACGGGAACAACCCCATTAAAATATTAAAAAATGAAATAAACAGATTGTATAACGAGATAAAGGACAATGATATAAACGAATTATTATAGATTCTAATATAACTAAAAGGATATAACCTATTTTATTTAGGCTATATCCTGCTTTTTTTGCCACAGTATATTAGATATTGTTGTATTAATCACAAGAATAATTCAGATCAGAGATATAAGGTTTTGCAATAAACGAATTTGTAATATGAGGAGGTGTAATTAGCAGTATGGATTATTTTGCCAATTTATTAGATAATTTAATAATATACTGGCTCTATAGCTGCACGCTATTAGGTATGCTGGTATATTTTTTCATATTAGTCAATTATCTAAAGTACAAAATTAAAAATTCTAATAAGTGAGGAGATAGTTGATGACTGCATTATTCAAACTTCTAATATTTCCTATCAAAATTGGAGGTATATTATTAAATATACCTTTAATTACGATATTGTTTAAAATTAATCAACTAAAAAAATTGGGATTATGTATTATATTCCCGCCTTATATTATAGTAAGGATGTTACGAAAACTAATATTCTTATTATATTTAAGGCTTATGAAGTTCACTGATATTTTAGACCCATTTAAGTAATATAACAAATTTAAATATAGATGCCAGGATAGATAATTTAGGTTATCTAATATAGATATTGGATACTCTAAATTATAAATCCAAATCCGAGAACCCGCCCGACGGCGGGCGTATATATCCACGGGAGTGGCATATATATGAGTGGCATATATTTTCCGAGTGGCATTTTCTCTCGGAATTTTTTCAGAAAAATTTGAGCGAGTGGCATATATTTCTCACAGGAGGTTTTTGTAATGCTAAGACCTGATAGAGCTGTATGTAAGAAGTGTCTTCGGAATATCGCAGGCGTTAAGTTTAATCGCACAGAAGTTATATGTAAAAAGTGTAGGAGCGATAAATAATGAATCATATAAAATTTCTTGAAAAAATCGTGGGCAAAAAACCTGAAAAAATTTGCGAAACCATGTATAGGTTTCGTCATAAAGGCAGAGATTTAATTTGTGACCATCGTGGAAATATAAAAGTTGAAGGGGGTGGCATATATCACTCTGTAGGAGAATTTGCTGGAAGTATAGACAATTTTCTATAAAGGAGTAGATAACAATGACAATTTCTACGCAGGATTTCGCAGATATTATTGATGATGAATTGGAGGAATTTCTGGATTTCTTAGATACAGAAGATATCTCAGGAACTAATTATGAGTCTTTTGAAAAGGCTCATAATGATTATGAAAACAAATATACAGAACTCAAGTATGGGCGGAGGTATGTGGATTACCTACGAACTCAGTAGTCAGTCTTTTTAGGAGGGCTGTTACAGAAGTGTAATGGCCCTCCATATAATTTGTGCATACAAAGTGTAAAGAAATTTTTACACATTTGTGTTCACGAGTTATATAAAAAAACGGGGAGTGTCAATTATTTGACACTTTTTACACACAAATATATATATAATCGTCAAATATATGACACTTATATGACGATAGTGTCAAAATTTTGACGATTTTGTATACAGTATATGTGAAGAAATTTTCACAAATAAGAGAATTAGTGGCATATACCAAAAAACTTATATAAAGGAGTTTTTATACAATGGTAAAATGGTTAAATGAGAACAGTAAGACGTTCTATAATCTACGATATATGTGGGTTATAGAGAAATTAACAGAAGGTAGTGAGTGGGATGCATATAAATATATAATTCATTTTTGTTGGAGAAACCCCATAGCATTAAAAAAGATTTTTAACGAATTAACAGAAAACCTATAAGGAGATGATACACAGTGGATATGAAATATTGTCCCACGTGTGGTTTAAGAGTTAAACATTTAAAATCAGAATTTTTATACAAATGTACAGTATGCGGAGACGTTCATTATTAGAGAGGAGTGGCATATAAAATGATTAAGGCGCAGACATTTTTTATGGTATTAGCGTTATACACATTAACCATAAAAGCTATAGGTAATTTTATTGGTCATTACACAGCTCTATATGCAGCTGCTATATATTGTATTTTTATAGCGGCGATTGCGATAACTGTAGAATTATCAACATACAAATAAGAAAAAGGAGTGTTATTCATGATTTCACGTACAGATTTTGGTTATCTATTTCAATTCAAAAACATAAGGATAAACGTAGGAAGAAGATTATTTGCAATTGCCTGGGGGAAATATGAAGTAACGTGTACGACAACCGGAGGAATTAATATATGTTTTTGGAGAGGATGGGAAAGGACAGTATTGGTTAGTATATAATATCTAATATTTTAATCTTTATTATTAGTATTATCTATTATTTTAAAAAAAAGGAGTTATATATATACTATGAGTAATAAAGTAAAAACAAGGGTATGTAAGTCAGACAAATATTATATTTGTAGTTGGGGAAATGATAAATTTCTCTCCTGCAAGATAATCAAACCAAACTACGGACGCATAACGTACAAGCCCGCCCCAAGTGGCATATTTTCTCATATAGATAGCTGTCTATGCTGTGACAACAAAATCAATCCGAAAAAATATATAGAAAAATATAGTAAAGGAGATACACCACAACACAGTTGTGATATATGCGGAGACAGAATATATGGCAGAGTTTATTTTACGAACCACAACAAAACCATTATATGTTCGGCTTGTAAATATGGTTGGGGAAAAGAGGCACAAGAAATATATGGAAAAGACATGAATGTGGAAGCGATAGTGGTATCTAATAAATATGAAACGGGGGATTATTTCAAACGTGATAATTTACAAATCAAAAAAATATGTGTAAGGGACACAAGGGAAATATGTAAAGAATACTATTATGCATCCAGGAAATATATAGATTTGGATGCTTTTAATAGCGAAAACTTTGTAGTTGTAAGATTAACAAAATAATTTTATATTAAGGAGTGATTTTTGTATGAGCGGTCACAATAGAGGTTATATGGTAGAGATGGGGGATAAGTATATATTCAGTTGCAAGATACTATATAATGATTTCGATGAAGATTTAGGTGAAATATATCACAAATCTTTGTATAAAGAGTTGGCAAGAGGAATATCTAATAGTCAAAAAACCACAATGAAATGTATCAAGGACAGAAAACCATTTTATCCTGCACAAATGTACACCAAGAGAAACATATTTAGGGAACATAAATGTAGTCTTTGTGGAGAGGTTTGTGAAGAATTTTATGCTATAGGAAGGGAAGTTCCTTCCATACTATGTACTGTATGTTATGAAAATATAAAAATGTATAGTGATGGAATTATAGTATGGGATGGTCTATTAGATTTAGCCGGTGAGATATTATTTACTACAGAATTAGATGATAATATGAGTATGGCAATTGTCACAGAATTAGACGAAGAGAAAATATGCATATGCGAGACAAATCAAATTGAGGAGGTCGTTTGATAAAATGTTATTTGGAGTAGAAGTGGAGAACTATAAGTATTTATATACACAACGGGACGGTGAACATAAATATAATATGTTTGATGGTAGAAATTACCATGCGGATAATGATGACTGCTATGAATGTAAGACAGAAGCTCATAGTAGTGTTAGAAATTTAATGAGAAATCTACGTAATATTTACATGGAGGACGAATATTTTTGGTTTCATTCGTATCCGAATTTTGTATATGGTTCTGCGTCCTCTCATATGCATTACTCTTTAAATAACGGAGATGGCAGTGGACATTTTCCCGATTTTTTAGAAAAACAGCAAATAGAGCATATGATAAATGGGTTTTACCCATTATTTCTAAATTCTCCTATACAATATAGTATAAGACAATATATCCTATCAAATAGAATGAAACAAACTACGTGGAGTTCTCGTGGTTGCCAAAACAAACGCTCATACAACAATGGTCACAGGGAATATACATTTATGACAGCAGGTCTTGGAGGACATACAATAGAATTTCGTGGACAGGAAATAGCAAAACATGCTAATCAGTATTTAATGTTTACACACCTATGCATAATAATGCAATTTTTGAAGCAGTATAACACGTATATACAATTAGAACAGTTTGGTGATTTTGAAACATATGTTAAGCCTGCACAATTATTTAACAAAAATAATAATGAAAACTTTGAATTTGCTTCATATACAGAACCTGAAAGACATGCAAGAGAAAATGATTCTGAAGATAGCGAGTTGATACAAAGAAATCGTGATATAATATTGAGAAATGCGGAACATATAACAAGAGTTTTAGGACAAACTCTGCCATATCCTCTCAGATTTTATTGTGGTTTAGACAATAAATACAAGACATTTTACAAATTTGTCAAAACCACAGTAGAGACTGATATAGCAATGTTTTGTGAAGATGCTATCAACAGAAGTATGCACAGTAATAATATAGCAGATGAAAAATGGAATGAAATATGTGAGTGTGCATGGGGAAAATTCTCATTAAATAGGACTTCAGATTCATTAGTTATAAATACGGCAGGTGATGATTATAATGATTTATTGAGGAAAGGACATATAAATGAATTGCAAGATAATTTTGATGAAAATAAAGTGTATGCACCTTTATATTAAATCTTTTAAAATGGAGTGATGTTTTATGTGTGGTCTGTGTGGAGTAATGTGGAAGAATGAAGATACTGCCAGTGAACAGAAACGTAGGATATCTTATAGTTATTTGAAGTCTATGGAAACACGTGGTAAAGATTCTTTTGGAGTTACAAATGGTAGAGAGATATTTAAGGATGTAGACACAATTGATACGGTTGTAGGTGAGTTATATTATAATAATCCTGATAGACTTGAGAAATTAGACCGTATAATGGAATCTGATTTGTTTCTTGGACACACACGTATGGCGACGGTGGGTAAAGTAACTGCTAAAAATGCACATCCTTTTCAGTCTGGACCGTTTATTGTAGCTCATAATGGTAGTGTATCAGGATATAATTATAAGGAAAGTAAAATGAAGAAAAATTTAGACGATTATAATGATAATATAGAGACAGACTCTTATCGTATAGCGGGTTTGATACACAAATATTATAAGACAAATGAATCAGTAGAAAATAGAGTAGATAAGACAGTAGAAGCTATAAAATCTATGTCAAATGATTTGAGTGGAAGTATGACAATATGGGTATATAATACAGATATAGATAAATTATTTGTTGCCCGGCGCAGTAATCCTCTTAAATATGTAGAATTTGAGGATGCTTTGATATTTGCTTCAGAATTAGATTTAAATACGGAATCGGAGAGTGTACCTAATAATACTGTAGGTTTAATGGAGAAAGATGGATATAAACAGATGGATGAGATAGAAGGTAGTTTATATTCTTTAAATTCTTTTGGTGGTTATGGGGGAAATTATTCTACAAATTATTATACAGGTGGTGGTAGGTCTACGAGATATAATTCTTCTAGTAATGCTAACGATACTGATTTTGCATATATTTCAGGCGCTCTTTTAGAAAACAGAATAGACAAAGATGGTTATTCTATAACAAAGGAGGAGTTTAACAAATGCACATAACATTTTATGGATTAAGAGAAGGATTGATGTTAGGTAAATATGATAGTCCTGATGAGTTCTTTGAATTTGCTAAAGATATTAAAAACACAATTTCAGGATATCAAATTGATATAGGATATTCTAATTCTATTAATATAACTTCTAGTGCTAACGGTAATCATAACTTGTTTGAGGATGATGAGATAAAAACTTTGTTCCAGTTTTTTGATTCAATGTATTTCGATTGTGCTTATATAAGTGATAAGACAAAGTTTATAAAAACAACACGAAGTTATATAGTTCCTAGCAAGTATAGCAGAAAGTATCATGTAAAAACAAGATTATCCCAGTATAATATTGCTGAATATGAACGTATTAGAGATATAGATTATACACCTAAAATTAAACCGGAAGGAGCTGGTGAATATTGCATACATATAAACGATGAAAACTTTTGGGCAGGATTGTCATATAAGAATATAAGAAACATATATTCTGCTATCCAGGATATTATATTGAAAAGCTATTGGCTTGTATATTTGCTAAATGCAGTTCCTAGAGATTTTGTTGGAAGAAAATTCTCATTATAAGGAGTGTTATTATGTTTTCTGTAGAAGATTGTGGAACAAAAGAGTTGATAGATTTGAAGAAAAAATTATATAAGGAGATGGTAGGAGAGATAGAAATACACAGACATAAACCTGAAGAACAGGACAGAATAGAACAGACATATAGACATTTTTTGGATAGGATAGATAATATTGTTAAACAGAGAACAAACTATGAAGATTACATAAAAGGTGGTGTGTCATAAATTGGAAGAAATTCTTGATAAAGCTTTGGATAAAGCTATTGAAAATGATAATTTAGAAGCTGCAGAAAAATATTTGAATAAGGAAGGTGTTTTAACTTTTGGTATAGAAAGTATTTATTTTGAAGAAGACAATTCTGGTATTGAATATGTAAGTTTAGGGGAGACATATAACAATACAATAATAAAGAATGAGAATAACGAGTATGAAATTTGTTCGTGGGGAGATTGGTATGAAGATATTATAAGAACTTATGAAGAAAGAAGTGGTAAAAAGAAATGTCCAAATTGCGGGGCATTTTCAGACGACAGACATGCTTGCACATATTGTGATTATATTTTCTGAATGGTGATTATAATATGGAAGATTATAAATATGAGGTAAGCTGTTATGGATGTATTTTTTATGACGAAACAAATAATGAGGAGCATGCTAATAAGATGGCTGAGAAACATCTGTATGAAAAACATACAAAAGAAGAAAGGGTGATAGTGGAAATAAAAGCAAAGAAAATTATAGATATAAATGAATTAACCTCTACTAAAGACGATGAACAAGAAAAACTATTTTAACAAAGGAGAGTGATTATGTTGGAAATGGCTTATTCTTATACAGAAAACTGTGTAAAATTTAATCCACATAATTTGTTTAGGCAAAGAAGCTATGACGGGATAGAAATGTGTAAAAATGCGTTAGATACAGATGGGATTGTTTATGTAGATTGTTTAGCAAGACAATTTTATGAAGATGTCGATAGAGAAAAGGGAGAATTTCACGAACAAGTTAAATTGTTGACAGAAACTGTAGAGAATGTAAATAATAACTATGATTATTTGTGTATCAGACAAAATCCAGAAGATGACAAGAAATTCAGATTATTTATAGACGTAGGTGAGTGGGAAGATAGATTTAATATTAATTCTTCAGCAGGTCAAAATAGTTTGTTTAAATATATAAATAGGATTATGGTTTGTATGGGTTTTTATCATGATTTTCCTTTCCCACAATTATATGAGAACTTCTATGCACCTGAAGTGCTTGAAGATAGCGAAGATATTATGACAATTTTTGTGGGAAACCAATCAACAAATTATGATATGTTTAGTCTAGAAAAATTTATTAAAAATACAACAAAAGAAACTATAGAAAAAATTGAGTGTATAGTGGAAGAATGTATATTTAGTGAAGAAAACCCTATGTTAAGAGGTAAAAGGATATTAGAATTATATATAGAAGCTGCGAAAATAGACAATAGACTTTCACGTATATTTGATAAAAGTCAAAAAGAGATGTTATCTGGTGTTGAAACAGCGATTGAAAAACAAGGTGCAGAATCGCATATATTTGATAGATTATCTAGACTACAGAGGTTTTCTGAAATAATAAATCAAAATCTAGATTATTTTTCTTACGAAACCTCATATTTTGTAGATGATATATCAAATAATGAATTGTGTGCTTGTGAAAGTTGTACCGTTGACAGTTGAACATATGACAGATAATTTTTAAGTTGAAAATATGAAACTTAATTGGCAAATTCTAAATCGTTATGAAGGAGGTGTTCCTGTTGATATCACTTACGATTGAAGAATGGAACAAAATAGCACTTTAAATAGAATCATATAATTGTGGTTGCATAGGTCCTATATCAGGTGAACAATTAAAAAGTTATATTGAATCAATGTACTTAGAAGAATGTCCTTTTTGTGGTTCTAATAGTTTTTATGTGAAAGAAACTATAACAACTGTAGGTAATAAAAAACATAAGGTATTTTGTCATGGATGTGAAGCAAACGGTAGTACTGCCGAAACAAAAGAAAAAGCTATTATGGGATGGAACGAAAGAAAGGTTTGTGATTAGTTATGGATTTTACGTATAGTCGTATAAGGAAGTATAAGAGTTGTCCTAAGAAGTATTATTTTTCAGAGGTAGAAGGTATTAAACCTAAGATTACAGATGAAAAGTTAATTGTTGGTTCGCAGGTTCATTATGCGTTGGAACGTATTTATCGTGGCGATAGTATTGTTGATATAATAGGTGATGTCAGAGAAAAGTTTTTGGAAGTAACTGATGAAATGTTTGATGAAGAAAAAGACGAACAGGAATTTGCTCTGATAAAAATAGAGGAATTGTTGAAAGGTTACTACGATTTAGTATATCCATTAGATATGGAACCAAATAGCGACGTAGTAAAGGCTTTAGATATAATTGATACAGAGGCAGAATTTAGTTTTAAGTTTGAGGATATAGGTGGCGTGGAACATAATTTCAAAGGTAAAATTGATATGCTGGCCAGAACAAACGGATTGTGGATTGTGGAACATAAAACTACTGCACAATGGAGTGATAATAATAATCTAAAATTGGATGAACAAGGAACTTCATATATGTTAGCTGCGGAAAGCTCACCACAATTAGATTATGATGTAAAAGGTGTATTGTATAATATCATTAGAAAGCCTAGTATTAGATTGAGGAAAAATGAAACATTAGATGAGTATAGAAAAAGATTGTATGGAGATATTAGAGAACGTCCAGACTTCTATTATATACGTGAGTTCTCTACCCGTTCATACAACCAGATAAAAGAATTTTATGACGAACTTCGTTATATCTCACACCAATTGCATAAAAAATCCGAAAGTGAAAAACCCATCTATTACAGGAATCCTGCGTACATGTCATTTGGTCAGTGTAATATAATGTGTGATTATACTGATTTGTGTATAGAATATGACGAGCAATTGGTAGAAGAATTATATGAACGCAAAGAACAAAACGAGGAATTAGAGCAAGAAGTTTCAGATGTATTTAAGATTTAAGAAAAGAAATAATAATTGATGCAGAGAGCGTATTGTTAGACTATTGTAATATCTTAGATATAGAATTATATTAAAGGAGTGAATTAGTTATGGATATAAAATGTTTTTTCTGCAAACCGAAAAAGTTTTTCAGTTATAGAATTGGAGCATATGGTAGTGATAAAGACGAATTAAAACAAATTGTATATATTAGTATTACATTAGGAATAATACCAGGGTTTAGTGGTATTAATATAAGTTTTTCTACAGAAATAAGCAAAACGCCAGAAGAAGTTTCACGTATTGGTAGAGAAAAAGCAATGGACCAAGTTCTAAAAGCATTTTAATAAAAGGAGTGACATTATATGGAATTTGATAGTAAGAATTGTGGGTATGAATATGATAGTGGAAATGTTATTCACGTGGAGCATATAGGAATGAACGGCCCGAACGCTTTTGAGGCTGGTATTATAAAATGGATAGAAGAAAGCTATAATAAAACCGTTTATCGGATATATTATATTCCTAAACTGAAGGAGAATTATGGTGGGAGCAAAGTTTTTGTGGATAATTATAATGACATCTACAAAGCGACTGAAGCATTAGATAATCTAATAAAAGAGAAAAGAAAAGAATACATTTCATTAGGGGAACGATAACAATGCCTATAAAAGAATCAGATTATTATGAAATAAAAATAAAGAATGAAATAGAATCTTTCGGTGGTGATTGTGAATGAATTACATTCATGTGATATTTGAATATTATGTAGGACAATGAAACTCAGAATTTAGAGATACTCACGGTGGTTATTTTAGCAAAACGGAGGCACGAAAGAAAGCAAGAGAATTGGAAGAAAATGAAGTTTTAGGTTCTATGTTTGTGACCAAAAAAATAGAAATAAAAGGGAAGGATTGATAATATGACTGATGTTAAATGTGACAAATGTGGAGAACCTTGGGAAGAACTTTGGTTACAGGAAGAAGCTGATGAAAATGAAGAAATAAAGAAACATTTTAAGTGGATAAAAAACGAATATGGAAGGATAGTAACAGTTATGGAATGTTACAATTGTTTGGACAACTTAGAAAAACAAAAAGGAATAAAAAACAACGTTAATTTGTTATAATAGGTGTAGGAGGAAAATACTAATTTATTCTTATAGGAGGTTGTTTATTTATGGTAGAATTGCGTAAGCCTAGCGAAGACAAGAATGTGGTGATGATGTTATATGGGCCAACAGGAGTGGGAAAAACGACATTTGCTTCTACAATGCCATCGCCTGTAATATTAAGTATTGAAAAGGGTGATGAGTCTTTGGTAGATACTCCTCTTGGTGATTTGAAATCTGTAGCAGATATACATACTATAGAAGAATTTAACGAAGCTTGGCAGAACATTGTTAATGGAGAGTGGGGTGATAAATTTGATAGTGTTGTAATAGATTCTCTCACAGAATTTCAGGAGCGTCTTATGGATAGAATACTTGAAGAACAGGGTAAGAATTATCCTACAATAAGAGAGTGGGGTATAGCCAAACAGAGACTGCTCAGAATGATTAGGAACATGAAAGACCTGGGTATGAATCTATTATTTATCTGTGCTGAAAAAGAAGAAAATTCTGAAGGGATTGTGTGTAAGAGACCATCACTAACGGGAGGTGACATGCCACAGAGAATAGGTGCTAATTGTGATATTGTAGGATATTATTCTGCCGAACAAAATGAGCAGGGTGATTTGGATAGGAAGATTTTTGTAGAACCTGATATCAGATTCTATGCGAAGCATCGTTTGGGTGAACATCTTGACTCACCTATAAAGCCTGATTTTGAAGTTATATCTAATGCTATTGAGGAACGCAGAGAAAACCGTGATGGAGAAGAATAAATATTTTATAGGAGGAATTTTTTATGAGTTTGAAGAAGAAACTTGATTTTCGAGGAACTGGTGATGATTTTCCTACGCCAGACGCAGGAATTTATACTGTAGAAATTCTTGATGTTAATGAAGAAGAATCTAAGAATAAAAATCCTATGTTAGCGTGGACGTTTGAAATTATAGACGAAGATAGTGAGTTTTATGGTTCACGTATATGGGATAGAACTGTTCTTACCAAGAACGCATTATGGAAATTGAGAAATCTTTTGGAGTCAACAGGGTTTCAATTTCCAGAAGATAATGATAAACTTGCAGATATGGAATTAGATTTTGAGTCTTTTGTAGGGAAAACTGCCAGAGTTAAGACAGGGACATATGAATATAATGGCGAGACTAAAGCTGAGGTAGAAGAATATCTACAAGGTGGTGGTAGTGCTAGCAAGAAAGTAACAGAGGAAGATATTGCGGCTTCTGGTATGAATGCATCTGCAACACCGTTCTAACTCATTGTTATCTACTCCATTTAAGTTATGATAGTTCCGGTTGGGAGCAGCGGAATAAAAATATACTGCTCCCATATATTTACACGGGCAGTAGGATAACTTGGCTATTCCACCTGTTTTGGGTACAGGATATTCTCGGTTCAAATCCGAGCTGCCCGATTAATATAAAACATAAAAGTGACATATATGTTACTAGTCTAAAAAGTGACATATATATATATATATATATATTACTTAAAAAGTCTGGGTATCTCAGTCGGGATAAATGAGCGGTCTGTCATCAACCGGAATTGGGCAGTCGGACGCAGGTTCAAATCCTGCCTCGTCCTTTATATATATTAAATAATGTTATTCCCCTGTTGGCTAGGAAGCTAAATAGTTCAGCCCCGTATATATATTTCGGGAGATTGTGGGGGCAACTCCCATCCTAGCCAATTATATACTAGAAAGGTTGCAAACTTTTAATTCGACAGTTATGGTTCAAGATATATTTGGAGGTTTATATAATGATTATGCAAGATAAGTTTTATAACATAGATAAATTAGAACTTAATGAAATACATGAAATATTAAGAGAGTCTAAAAAACATAGTTTTGAGTGGCGGGTAGATAAATTAGACTGTTCTGAAGATATTTCAAGGAAAAAAGTAGATATGAGTTTTGAAGATGCTATGAAAAAAGCAAATGATAAATCTATTTATTCTTTTATACATAGATATAATACTATGATGATTGGTAATAGTTATTATGATAGCGAGGAGGTGGATATATTTGGCAAGCCCCGGGAGTATTTAGAAGTTGGTTACAGAACAATGGATAAAATAGATTATTTTCTATGGATATACGTTACTATTGATAAGAAAGGCTATTTCCTTAATAAGTATGATTTGAAACTACTATAATACAGGAGTGAACACAGTGAAGTTAATAGCCGTAGTTTTGTTAATGCTTATACCATATCAATTATTTGGATATGTTGATTTAATAAAAGAAACAAGACCAGTTATAACGCAAGACAGAGCAGAAGATTTAGATTACTTAGTCAGAAAATATTCAAAAAAACACGGAGTCCCTTCAGAAATATCTATATCTGTAATGTGGCAAGAATCGGGTTTTGCCAATGGATATTCTAATGTGGATTTCAACCCTTGTTCAGCCGGGTATATGCAAATATTATCAACAACAGGAAATATGTTGGCGGGAAGAACTATAACTTGCTCGGAACTTATAACAAATTATGAGAAAAATATAGAAATGGGTATTAGATATTTAAGTATGAAGTATGAAGAATCTGGACATTGGGCAGGCGCAATAGGATTATATAATGGTATAAATAATTTAGAATATGTAAAGGGGGTGTTAGATAAGTGGGAAAAAGTTATGGAGTATATAAACGATTAGGGCCTCTCCTACTTACTATGGTGTTGTTGAATACAAAAAAAGTTAATTAAAGGTGTGATTTTATATGGATAAAGAAGAATATAATAATGCTATAAAGGAAATAGTTGATGAAATAGAAGATGAGTATGGAACGGAAGAAGTAGAGTCATTTTTTGATATAATATTACAAAAAGCTGATGAACTAGAATGGGCTTATGATTTTTATGATTCTTTAGATGTTATAAAAAACAGCCAGTTTGGGCCAGAGAAAGAAAAATCTATACCTAGATATAGAATGTTAAGGTATAAAACTATAATAGGTTATATTGCATATAGTTGTTTGGTAAATGATATAACTAAATTATTAAAATTAAGAGGTGATAAATAATGGAGGAAATAAAGATATATTGGGATGATTTGAAAAAAGAAAAACAAATAGAAATACAGGAGAAAATTGGTTTTGTTGACCCAAAAAAATACAATTGGGATATTATTCCTTTAACGTCTGTATATTTACAACATATAGATGATAAAGCATAATTATTAACACGGGCGCATAGTGTAATTGGCAACACATCGGTCTCCAAAACCGATACTTGAGGTTCAAATCCTCATGCGCCTGCTTATATATATTTATGAAAGGAATGATTTTAATGTCAGAAGTATATTTTACATCTGATTGTCATTTTGACCATGCTAATATTATAAAGTATTGCAACCGTCCATTTTTGCACGATTATAGTTTAGATGATGACGAAAACTGGACAAGCAAACATGAAAAGATAGAGTGTTTACGCTGGATGAACAATGAGATAGTCCAGAGATGGAATGAGAAGGTTAATAGTCCAGACATAGTATATCACATAGGTGATTTCTGTTTTAAGCGTACAGGGAGTTTTGAGCGTTTTAATCACATGTTAAATGGCAGGATTGTTCATATAAGAGGCAATCACGATTCTAACAATGGAACTAAGACTTATATAGATAGAGCTATAATGAATTTTGGTGGTAAAACCTTCTTGGTTCAACACATCCCACCCAGGAACTCCAATAATATACCGAATGAATGTGACGCAGTTTTGTGTGGACACGTGCATGAAAATTGGAAATATAAAATATTCGATAATGTGTTGCATATAAATGTTGGAGTAGATGTGTGGGATTTTGAGCCAATTTCTGTTAAATCTGTATTAAAATTGTACAGAAAGGTAAAAGATGAATGAAAACAGAAGACCATTGTAAACTTACCAAAAATAAGTTTGGGAGGAAATATTTATATATACACAAGTATTTAGATAAGTTCTACAAAGTTGTAGGCAAAGAACACAGGAAAGCATTACACCATGTTGAGGGTATATTGCTATGTGCTAATGAAATAAAAAGAATGAAAGTTTATGAGTATGATTGTAAGATACAGGAATTAATTCACGTTGCAGCTTATCATGTGGCTTGTGACTATGATATAAGCGGTAAACAATATCCTATACCAAGGAGAGAAGATTACTATTTAGAAATAGACGGAGAAAAGTATTCAAATGGTAACTGGCCACTAAAAGAACCTTGGAGTAATTTGAGTGACAAACCGAAAGAATATATAATTTATGCACTAGAACAAAAATCATTAGGAGGTGTTTAGATGGGCAAGTTTTTAACGAAGGAAGAAGATATTATGTTTTCTTTAGCGGTAAAAGCGAGAGAAAAGATAAAGAACGGAGACTCAATGAACAATATCAAGAGTTATATAATAAAGAAGATTCCCAACGAATATAACAGAAGGGACAAAATAGAGAAGATGGTTAAAAAGATTATAAAATTTGCTGAGGAGGATATAGAAAAATGAGTGAAGACAAACCTGTGTTTCATGTGGCAGATTTTTCTATCGAACATGCTTGTAAAAGAATTAGAAGATGGTTTAATAGAAAATATAATATGAAAAGCCCTTATTATTTATATATGGATATAGAAGATGGAATAATAGATGAAGATTATTTTAATGATGCTGTTAGTATTTATTTATATAACAGAGATATAAAAGAAAAAGTAGGAGAGATTATATTTAACTGTGCTTTTGACCAACTTGGTGGTTATAGTTTGATATGTCAAAAAATTGATATAAACGATAACATAAACAAATTTGTTAGAAAAGGAGAAACCGATGAATAAAAAATTCGATGATGCTAATTATGTAAATTTTGCTCACTTGGGGTATAGACTAGGTTGGCAAGATAAGATTGGCATTAATAAAACTAATTGTAAATTTTGTGGTCAACTTATCAATTTTATAGAGGATTACATAGAACCAAAATATTGTAGCGAAGAATGCGAAAGGAGGTCAATGCATTGTCTATAAAAGAGACTAGTTGTTACAACAATTGTGGTATAGATGATTGGAAGTTTGCTCCTAGCATGACCAGAAAAATATATCATTATTATTGTAGTAGTGAATGTGCTATAGAAGATTTGAAAGATAGAGGAGTAGACATTTCTGAAGATGCTGATATGGATGAAATAGAAAAAGCGATGGAAGGAATTAGATACGCAGATTCTATCAACAATCTGTAAAGGAATAGGTATAAAATAAAATTTAATAAGGATGACACGGTTTGACACGGTTTGACACGGTTTGCATTTTTAGGATGACACGGTTTGACACGGTTTTTTACCCGATTTTGACACGCTTTGACACGGTTTGACACGCTTTGACACGGTTTTTCTTGTAAAACAGGGGGGGTGGGTAAAAGTTGAGTAAGGATAGTAAATAAAAAACCATAGTGGGGGGGTATCAGATAATATATTTTTATTACATAAAACCGTGTCATTCCGTGTCATTCCGTGTCATTCCGTGTCATATTTTGGAGATATACAAAAATAAACCGTGTCATTCCGTGTCATTCCGTGTCAAACTTATAATATTCTTTAAGTTTGAACGGCTTTTCAGATGACACGTTTTGAAACGGTTTGACACGCTTTGACACGGTTTTGTGTAATAGGAAGCAAATAAAAACGTTCAAATAAAATGCGTATAATTTTATATTGTTTCTAAAATAAAACTATTTTGGAATGAGTATAAATTTTATTTTAGAATCAGTATAAATAGAAAAATTTGTGATTTATGGAATTAAATAGTAGTTTTAATGGTTATTTTTATTGAGATTGGTTTCGGGAATAAATTTAATGGAGGTGTTTTTATTGGTTGAAAAACAATGTTTAACACCACTTTGTATAAACAAACCTGTTGATGGTTCTAAGTTTTGCGATAAACATAAATACATAGAAAATGCAGAACCTATGGAAAATGGGGATGATGCATTTGAATTTGTCTATAAAAAGAGAGGCAAAGAATGAAAGGAGTATAATTATTGAAAAACAAAATAAAAGAAGCTAACAAACTTATTGAAAAAGGATTAGAAGATAGCGAAAAACCATTTGTTAGTTGTAGTTTTGGCAAAGATAGTTTAGTGGTTTTGGATTTGGTCACAAAAAAAAGTTCCTGACATACCCGTAGTTTGGGCAAATAATTGTGTGGCTCATCCTAGTGTTTATGACATTGTAGAAAATCATTATAGAAATAAAATTAATCTAATAGAAATTAAACCTGAATGTACATTTTGGGATATAGTAGACAATTATGGTTGGCCAATTGGGGCCAGAAATACATCAAGTAATAAAGCTGTAAATCAGTGTTGTAACCGATTGAAAAAAAGACCTATGGGTAGAGCCACAAAAGAATATGACTTAGAATTTAACGGCATGACTGCTTATGAAAGCTGGACTAGATATACAAGATTGAAAGGATATGGTAACTATAATTTTGTTAGTTCAAGGAGTGGTGGGGGAAGGTATGTTGCTTCTATTATAGCTTGGTGGCACGTTGAAGACGTTTGGAATTATATAGAAAATAATAATATAAAATATCCTGAAATATATGATAAAGAGACAGATAATTTTACAAAAATGGGATATAAAGAAAAGGTGAAAGGAGTTAAAATGGATAGGGGTTGTATAAGAGTAGGTTGTTGGACTTGCCCGTTGCCTATAAAATATGAGCTGGGCGTTATGGAACAATTAAGAAAATATTATCCCAATTTGTGGGAAACTTTGATGAAAAAAGGATTAGCCGACGAAATAGCAAAAATAAAGTTAGGCGGTCAGGGGGATTTATTTGATGGATACTTTACGGAAGATACAAAAGAACATTGGTTGAAATCTAGACCTTGTTGGTTTGATACTATAAAATAATTATAAGGAAAGGATACGTTTATATTAATGAGTGAAGAAAACGAGTTATTACCGGGGGGAATCCGAAGCAGAATTTGGATATCCAGTTAGCGATAATGCAGTTAAATTTATAGATACAGAGGAGGAAAATTAACATTGGATAAAAGTAAATTAATAATACATAATGAAACAAATCTTACTGATGATATGATTTTATTCGCTATCAGAATGACTATAAATAAAGCATGGAAAAATGACCATGAATTATTTAAGTGGCCATTAGAATCGCATAAACCAGCGACTATAGAAAGGAGAAAAAACAAAAAAAGTGTTACTTACTTTGCATATCAATAAAAAGGAGGTGTTTTAAATGAAAGATACAGTTTCTTATTCGATTGACTATTTTTTAGATAACGGTGACGAAAGAACAATTGATATTTATGTTCAGTATCACTATGAAGCTGCTTCACGTTATTACCCCGGGCATGAGGAAGTAGATATACTGGAAATAAATAATATTCCAGAAGAATATGACAAGGACGATTTATGGAATCCTGTTCAAGATAAACTGAACGATGAAGCAGATGATGTTGGTGACAACATTTATGACGATTATGAAACAAACAAAGCTATGGACAAATACCCAGAATTAGTATAAAAGAAAGGAATGATTTAATATGAACCATCAATACCTTGAAGATATTAGATATGATATTGATAAATATATTACAGAGGTAACAATGAGTCCGCCAGAAAGTGCGAGTAAATTAGTGTCACAAATAATTGTATCTCTGGACAAAGTTTATGACAAAACAATTTCATCTAATAGGGCTTTTGAATGTAAGGAACTAGCAGATAATCTGGTAGATGTTATAGATGAATAACAAAAGTATGGTTAGTAAAAGATATTGTATAATGGATAGCGAAAATAAGATGGTAGAGACATTTGAAACTTTGCCGGAAGCCCGCCGGAAACTATACACAGAGTATAGGAGCGGCCAACACTATTTGAAAACAGAACCGAAAATTGCGGCAGACGCCGGAGGTGGTTGAGATGAGTGAGATTGACACAGATTTACCAACGGAGGAGCGAGTAAAAAAACCGGTTAAAGAGTGTAGAGATTGTCGGGTAAAGGAAGAAGAAAACGAGAGGTTGCGTAATTTATTATGGCGTGTTGCAGACGAAATAAAAAGGATGGATGAACAACCATTTACTAGCGATTTTTTATCCGATGAAATATTTGAGGTGGTGTGTAAAGATGGGAGTTGAATATTGGCTAATTGATAAAACTAATGAGATAAAAATTTATTGTGGTAAATTAGGTGGTAAAGATATTTTCTTGACCAATTGTAAATTAATAGAAGAAACTATTGATAAAATAACTTATGATTTGTCGGAAATAAAAGAAAAAGAGCGGTATCAGGATATTAAAATACCTGAAACTAAATTATGTAATATGAATTTACAACAAACCGAACATATTCTTAAATATAGGGAAATGGCACATGATATGTATTTCCCTGACAGGAACCCATTTCCATTTATATATTATATATATGAAATTAAAACACATAATTTGGAATGGGCTTACGTTTCTGAATATGATGTTGAACAGTATGAAGACTATTTAGTTCTTAATGACTGGTTTAAATATGATAAGAAAGGCGGTGTTGATAATGGACGATAAGGTAAAGGAAAATAACCCCGGATATTTTGTTTATGAAACGAGTATTCCAAAAGGAATTTAAACAGAGCCTTTGCGTGACAAGTTTGCTCGTAGCGCTTTGGTTGGTTTGATACAAAGCGAAACTGTAAATTTAAATAAAAAATCTGGCAGAAAAATTTTGACTGATAAAGCTTATAAATTAGCTGATGATATGATTGAAACCAGAAAAGATAGTTTATAATAATAAGGAGTGTTAATTATGGAAACTACAAAATTGCGAGAAGAAAGTTTGGACGATATAGAAAATGTTGAAGGGAGCTTGAGAGATTATGTAGAGTTGTTAGAAGAAAAATATATTAATTTGTCGAAAGAACACGAGGCAACTTTAAAATTTGTTAAGAATTTCAGAAATTCTCTTAATTGGAGAATAACAAATGGTATAGCTGATAAGGCTTCACCGGGCGAAAGAGGTTTTTTGAAAGGGCGAATAAGAAGGATAAATAATTTTTTAGACAAAATGGGAATGAGTGATTGATATGTTAAGGGTTACTGTAGAATTATGTCCTCGTGGTAAGGAAATGGGAAGGAAAATATTGGCCGAAGGTGTCATATATCAAGACCTTGGTTCTATGACGTTAGACCAGATGGATTTAACTCCATACAGGGATTATAAGTATGTTTTTAATAGCGAAGACTTGAAAGGAAATAAAATTGAAATATCTGGTGATATAAAAGAATATGACAGGAGACAATCATCATTAAAATTGTTAAAACAATGTTTGTATAATTCTGATTTTGAGGAATAAAAGATTGAATATTAACGTTATATTAATTGGGGAACAAATATTTCACTTGGAGGAAAAGTAATGTCAGATATTATATATCTTATTATATATCTATTTTTCGGTTTAGTTTTTTGTAACATGGTTGTTATGCAAGGAACTAAATATAAATTAGCTAAAAGCTTAAAAGATTCTGATATAAATGTTAATATAAAGGTTGACGGTTTTGAAAGAAAAACTGAAAAAGTAGAAATAAAACCAGAAGAACCGGAAGAAAAACAAAATAATTTAGATGAAAAAGAACTAAAACAACGTGCGGAATTAGCGAGAGATGGTTTGCAATCTTTGGGGATTAATAAAACAAAATGCGAAAAACTAATTGACAAAGCATTTGAGAAAATAGGGGATGACAAAATGCCAAGGGTTGATGAGCTTATAGAAACCGCTTTGAAAAACAAATAATTAAGGAAGTGTTATAATTATGAAAAATAATGAATTGTCTAAATTGATATTTGATTGTTGCGATGGTTTTTTAAAATCATTAGAGTCATTAGAATCATCAGAAAACTTTTCAGTTGATTGGTCGGCTATTAATTTTTACGCTGTTAATGTAGGAGTTAGCTATGATTATTATGGTAACCATATAGATTTTGTACAAGTATTAGTAGACGGAGTATTGAAAGATGATAATATGTTTAAAATGGAATTATCTAAAATTATAAGAGAATTTATGGAAGAAAATGATAAAATCTATAAAGATTATTATGTTGATATAAGAACAAAGTGGTAAAATATTTTTAAACGGAGGGTTTTGTTATGAAAACAGATTATTATAATCCGGGCGAAAGAGAGACTTGTGCCAATTGTGGTAAAAGCTTCAATTGGAAAATTATAAGGAAACAGTTTTGTAGCGACGAATGCTTTAAAGAATATTATAATAAGATTTATAATAATGTTTCGGGAGGTAATCAAGATGGACAATGATAAAAGAGGTAAGTTTTTAGAGCTTTGTAATGAGTTCCTTGTAGATATTGATAGAATAAAATTCACAACTACAAGAAAAAAATACAGAGAGTTTGCTGAAAGTTTTGATAAAGAGTTTTTAGATAAAATGGATTCTAGAAATTTTATGATAAATAGTAGAGTTAAAAGCAAAAACATGATAGAAGGAACTATAGTATTCCGTGAATAATGGAGTGATATTATGTCTAAAGAAGTTAGGGTGTCTTTCTTAATAGGTGAAATTGAATATAAAGTTTATGTTGAATGTTATTATTCTAAACCGTGCAAAGGTTCAAGAAATGAATATGGTGTTCCTATGGAGCCTGACTATCCGGGCGGTTTGGAAGATTGGGAGATTAATAAAATAATTAATTTAAAAACAGGAGAAGAACCCGAAGATTATGATAATATATTAGAAAAAATAGAAAAGAAAATAGAAAACACTTCTACCCTAAATGATATTTTAATTTATGAATTAGGGGAAGAAAGACTTTGGTAAGTAATGTTAAGTTTATAGATTTATTCGCAGGTATAGGTGGATTCCGTATGGGGTTAGAACCATACGGGTTTGAATGTGTCGGTTGGTGTGAGAAAGACAAATTCGCACAAAAAAGTTATCAAGCAATACACGATACGAAAGGAGAATGGTTTTGCGATGACATCACAACAGCAGACCCTGATGAGTTGCCCGATTTCGATATGCTCACGGGAGGATTTCCTTGCCAGAGTTTCAGTATTGCTGGAAAGCGAGGAGGTTTCGAAGATACACGAGGAACTCTATTCTTTGAAATCGCAAGGCTGGCTAAGGAACGACAGCCTAAATATCTTCTCCTTGAAAACGTCCGAGGGTTACTTTCGCACGATGGAGGAAAAACTTTCGGAACAATCATCAACACCCTTCACGACTTGGGGTATGAGTTTGTCGAATGGCAGGTGCTTAACAGCAAAGATTTCGGAGTCCCGCAAAACAGAGAACGAGTGTTCATT
>Ga0207421_10002517_pt1 | contig 22657 bp, 21 predicted proteins | sample SodLakKL_010_SED_4_FD_187542 | JGI IMG/M metagenome (GOLD analysis project Ga0207421, IMG submission 187542) | Alkaline sediment microbial communities from Lake Tanatar, Kulunda Steppe, Russia - 8KL_010_SED (SPAdes) (version 2) | ecosystem: Environmental > Aquatic > Non-marine Saline and...
TTTTTTTATAAGCTTTTTAGGGGATTATTTTTTGTAGGGTTTGTGTCCCTTTTTGAAAACTTTTTAAAAAATTAAGCCCGTGCCAAGAACAGGCTGATAAAAAAATACTTTTCCCTTGTTTTAATTCAAAAATTCTCAAACATAAGGAGAAGTTTTTTCCCTTTGATTTGTGTATTTTCTAAATTTTTTCTGCGGCAGCCCGGTGAAATTTTAATCCCACCCGGGGAAAGGGGTTCCACTTATCGCCAAATGACCGCAGTTGGTGCAGACAGAGGATGCTTTTATAGGCTGGAACTTTTTGCTGGCGTGACACCTGCACTCTATAAACTCCTGCAACTGGCGGAAATTCCAGTTGTTTATCTTCCCGTTATATTTTCCTGTGCCCCTTACTTTGGAACGAATGCGGGTGAGTTTCTCCATAACCACTACGGTGTTTGGATATCCCCTGGCTATTCCTATAATCTTTCTTGAAATTTTGTGGTTAAAATCTTTCATAAAACTCTTTTCTTTACCTTTAGAAGCTTTTAGCTTAGACCAGAGTTTTTTTATTCCGCACTCTCTGCGTTTGACATTGAACCTTCTGCGTTTTTCTACCACATACCCTCCATCAACAAATTCAGTTTCCAGGATTTAACCGGCCCTGTTCTGAACAACAATTACAGCCAGATTGTTCAATCCCAGGTCAACACCTATGAAATGCTCAAAATCTTCCTCACAGGGGATCTCTGCCTCTGTTTCTATGTGGACTATCAAATTATAGTCATCGCCACTTCTCTGGAGGCGAGCATCTTTGCAAGCAAAATCCAAACTCTTCAATAACTTAATATGTTCAGCAAAACCCTTTAAGGGGCAGCCTTGCGACCCTCTACAGTGGCCAGAGATACCCATAGGTCAAATTTACCTTCCTTTATGCCTTATACTGTAATCGTTCTTTTATCATAGCGGACAGGAACAAAGGAAGCAAAATGGGGAAACCATGTGTTGTTATTATTACCGGCGTAAGACTTATACTGCTCAAGAACAAATCTACCTGCCTACCTGTTGCAGCAGTGCCGTATTCATATCGGGATGAATACCCTTGGCTTCCCGATAGGCTTCGGCATATTCTTATTGGTAATGATACCTGGATCTTCTCCGATTTTATGCAGATGAAAATTAAATGCTCTCCGAAATATTCTCAGCGTTCGATTGAGGGCTTTCTCCTTTTTAGGATTGGGATCTGTAATTTTGAAGGTCAATACTCGAATGGATTGCAAAAAGATCCCTCCCCCTGACCTTCAACATAATCTAACAACCTATCAAGAGTAACTTCACCGGTTGTAATTAGACAATTACTCTCATCCTTCCATAATTTCTTTTTTACCTCTGGAAAGCGGTTTCTAATATGGAGCCCTTTATTATACGAACATAATCGGCTAAATTAGTGGTAAGGTCTCCTCGGAAGATCATATGGAAATGAACTTCAGCTATAACAATTTCTAACACCCGAATATCCTGACATTCATAAAGAGATGGGACTTCTGTTTGAGAAAATCTACGATATCAATACCACATAGCACTTTCCATCGCTTATCATTTTGTATCACCAATTATATTATATAAACCAATAAATGGAAAAACAAGGAAATTAACCTCCCAGGAAACTGAATTTGCAAGCGGACTACTTTCTAAAAACAGGTTAAATGCAAAAAGCCCGGGACAAACCCGGTGCTTTTTGCAGGGTGGAGCCAGTTTGGGGGATTAAACCCAAAGCAAGCTTGTATGGTGGGTTGAAATTTTCTTTCTTGAGAATTTGCAAAAACTAACCCCACGCCAAAGTTTTTCCTTCCCAAGTCCGAAGTTCTCTATTTATTGCGGTACATTTTTTTGGGGATGCTCTATTTCCATTCTTGGTCGCCCTTCCCAGGTTGGGTAAGGGCCGGTATGCGAAACAAGGTGAGGAGTGATAAAAATAATTACTTCAGTTTCCCTGGTCTCCATTTCTTCTCTTCTAAATAATCTACCAAGAAGGGGGATCCTCCCCAGAATTGGGACCCGGCTAATTCGCTCTGTTGATAATTCCTGGATAAGACCGGCAAGGACAAAGGTTTCTCCATCCCTTACCCGAACTGTAGTGTTGGCTCGGCGGGTAGAAACAATGGGAAACCCATCGGGATTATAACCAGAAACCGAACTGACCTCCGGTTCAACCCTTAGAGTTACCTCCCCGTGCTCGGAAATATGAGGCAGGAAATTCAGGGTAACCCCAGTTCTGATTGTTATTCTCTCTCTCCTAACAGTGTCCCCCGGTCCCTCGGCAAGGACTATTAAACCCTGTTCCTGGCCAAGAAATAGGTTGGCCTCTTTACCAGTTAACGCCGTAATTCTGGGGTTAGCCAGGATTGTAGCATCTCCTTTTTCAGTTAATGCCCGCAAAGAAAGCAAAAACTGCATAATCCCGTCAGGAAAAGTGTAACCAAGGGTGGAGGTAAGCTGGCTCATGGTCAAAAATTGGAAAATCCCGTAGGGTGTTTCATGGTCGTTGGCGTCGGTTCTCCATTGCCAGTCTGTACCCAGGGCTTTCCTTCCATCATCAGAGATTTCAGTAACCAGGACTTCTAGTACCACCTGCCGGACAGGAACATCAATTTCCTTTATATCCCTTTTAATTCGATTTAGAATATCGTTAGGAGCAGTAACAACAATTGTATTGGACTCCCGATCTACCTTAACGTATTTGGCAAAATCGGTGGATAAAAGCCCGGCCACCACTTCTGCCTTAAGATATTGAGGATGAATTGTAGCAACTTCACTCAACATCCAGTAAGCAGGGTCTTCGATATCCTTGGTTCCCACCAGATAATATCCCTGTTCCATATAACGAAATACGAAACCCAATGGGTGACAGATACGCATCAGGGCCTCTTCCAGGGGAACGTTGTCCAGCTCCATGGTAACAAAGCCGGAAACCGCTGTTCCAGCAACAATTGGGACGCCGGTTTGAATTGATAGGTCATTTAAAGCATCTAGGATAAAAGTGTCAAAGAATATATCAGAAACTAAAAGATCATCAGCATAAATTCTGCCTGGCAAAACAATAAGGAAAATAAGGATGAAAAAAAAGAGAAGTTTTCTCAATTTTCCTTGCCTCCTTCTATAACAAAAGGTATTCGGGTAATTGCAGGTTCCTCTCCACCATAGTCAACTCTGGCCAGAATTTCATATTTTCCCACTTCAAGCGCCGAGGGGATAAAGAAAGTAAATAACCTTTCTTTACCAGGCAATACTGGATTCTCCCCAGAAGGAATTTCCACCGATTCAACTCTTTCTGTTCTAGCTCCGATAATTAAACCGTCCTCCCCCTCTTCCTGGGGGAAATGGCGGTTCAAGACAATTTCCACCGAAGTATCCAGATGAGTATTCCCGGTATTCTGGAAAAACAGATCAACCATGATGGCGTCTTCTTTTTGTTCCATCTTGACATTACTGATTTTTCCTTCTTTTTTGAAATCATCACCAACCAGCACTAGGAGATTCGACCCGGTTTCGGTTGTGATTATTCCATCACCGCCCCGGAATACCAGGTCCAAATAGAAACTTCCGGTAAGCTCGCGGGGAGGGCGAACATTAAGCCTGATTCTTCGAGTTTGTCCAGGGTTTAGAGTGAATTCAGAAGGCACAATTTCCAGCCAAAAGTCTTCAAGTGGTTCGACTGCAGAAGCCAGTTCCCCGTATATATCAAATTCCAGGGGAAATAACTCACCTTCTAAGGTAATGGGTTCATCTCCCCTGTTGGTAACTTGTAAAACAAAACTCCGAAAAGCCCCCGGGGTTAAGCTCATTTCAATTTCGTCTGGCTCCACCAGGAACCTGGACAGGGGCTCCTCTGGTCTCATTTCCTCAAAACTGATCCCCTCTTCTTCCACCCTAAAAGTTGTTTCCGATACAACTGGCCTTCTACCACCAAAATCAACAGTTGCCCTCGCGATATAATCTCCCGGGGGCAGGGGCTGAGTCAAAACGGACCTTAACGCCACGGTTGTCTCAGGTAAAATTACTCCTCTTCCTCCTCCCAGGGGATAGCGGGATACCGTTCTACCCTCCATTGTTCTAATTATTAAAGTTCCCCTGGTAACAATATGGATATTTCCCTTGTTCTCAACACCAACTGCAAAAACCAAGGCATCATCTCCAACTCTCGCCTTTAAAGAGGGATAATCCTTAGATGGGCCAATATCAAAAAAGGCGGGGTAAGCTTCAACCCTGGTTCGTCCATCAGCAATTTGCAGCTCTATAAAGCTGGCGGTCTGGAAAATAAAGGTTGATGCTCCAATTGCTTCTTCCGAACTTACTTTTTCTTCTGGAACAGTTCCCACGACAACAGCACCATATCGCCCCCCCGAATATCCTCTGGGGACATTTATTGTAACCTGGACGCTAGCTGTTCCCCCTGGGGGGATAGTAACTTGCTCTCTATCCAAAACAATCCAACCCTGGAGGGAATAAAGTGTTGTTCCTAAAGGTTCCAGATGATAGGCTCCATCCAGGCTTTCCCTGATATCCGCCGCTTTTAAAGAAACCGTAAGGCTGTTGAAACGATCCTGGTTTTCAAGATATATTGTATAAGAGGTAGTTTGCCCGCCCCGGACAACCCTTTCCACGAGTATGGGGTCCATATGGAAACCAGGACCTTCGGCACTAGCAAAGAAACTAAACAGGAACATCAGGGCAAATAAAATGGGGAAAATTCTTCGCATGAAATCACCCCTTCAGTTTTAAAACTCCACCCAATTAAGTTTTTTAATGGAAAGGGGCCCTTGCGGGCCCCAAACAATTTATTATTAACAACCAGGTATCCAATCTTTTTGGTTCAAAAGGGTAAAGGTAATTGTCCCAGTGTTAGAATAGGTTGAAGCAGAATTACAGGGTTCAACTATAATGCGATTCCAGAGCCTAAAGTAAAAACCATCATGTAATTCCGGGCTGTCTGCAACATCATAATCCCCATTTAAATCTCCTGCAGGTACCCAATCATCAATTTTTGGAAATTCGGTTGGGTCAATTCCTGGCACCGCGGCGTAGTAAGTTGTTATATATGGATTAACTGAATGTTCAGGACCATCTTCATACTCCAAGTCACCAAAGCCTGCGAATGTAACCCTTACGTCGCCATTACTTGCTAAACTAAACTGAATGCAGTCAGCAAAGTAGTCACCGGGCTTTCTTACTTGCCAGTGCCACTCGGTATTGCTAAAACTATAACTAATCCATTGAGCCACTTCGGCAGTAGTCTTGATTGAAACACTTTCATATGGTTTGTTACAATCATAGTCTGCACCACCGTTCAAGAAAACTTCTGCAGTTGTTGCAGGGGATCCATCAGGATTGTAAGCGGGAACTTGATCAGAATGTTTTACTGCCATTACACCAAAGCTCAATGCACAAACCATCAATATGGCAAGACTCAAGATGAAAAGCTTTTTCATAACCTTTATTCCTCCTTTAAATTTTTTAAAATAGGTCATTCAGGTTAAAAAATCGATGTTTCACTATTAGCTATTGAAAAAGTTATCACCCCCTCATTTTGATAAGTGCAGGGCTGCTGATTTAATAAAATCACTCTCTGCCAAAGTTCAAAACCGTCCACACCACCAACCATGTCCAGTTCCAGAACATATGCATTGAGGTCATCTGGGCTTAACCACTCAAGACCATCATTAAAAGCATAACGAACATCCAGCGTTCTATCATAATCTCCACGTAGAACATCAAACTCAGAGAAAGTAACTACAACTGGCTTGCTCGATTCTACACTGGCCGTGGCTGTTTTTGCATAGTAATCACCAGGTTTGCGGATAAACCATTCAATAACGGTTGCGGAAAATTCAATACAAATGTAGCTGCAGTCAACGTGAACCTTGAAATTATAGCCTTCCCTTGTTTGTAAACCCGGTTTCCCGGGAGTTGTATACTTTAATGTCCCCCCGGAATTAAGATCATAGGGACTACTATCGCAGGCGGTATACTCCTGTTTACCTGCCGGGTTTCTACCCAGTTCAACCTCAATAATCAATTCTGCACTTTCTCCGGGATTTAGGGAAAATCCGGACCATTCAAAAAACCACTTATCCATTGCTCCTTTGGTCGTTATATCCAAAGCACCCCTATCAATTTGATCTTCAAAAATATCCAATTCTGCTCCAAAATTATCTGCCACTACGATATTATTCATAACTTCCCCGTTCTCAGAGATGTTTTCAACCTGGTATGTAAACCTCCAGGCTGCTCTTTCTCCGAGCTTTCTCATCAGGAAGTCATAATCATAATCTTCCTCGTCGATAATTTCAACATTTTCAGTAAGGGGCTCAACTGTAATAGTAAAAACTCCAGGATTGGGGTACTTATTCTGCACAGTTATTGCGTTCTGGGAAAACGTTTTTTCTTGGTTATCTATATCCACCCGTGCTTTTGCAGTAATCTGGACACTGCTGGAACTGGTGGTCCCATAAAATTCTGCACTAGAGCTGATTATACAGTAAACTCCGTTGTCCCCGATAGGCTCCCATTCCCCAGTATCCTCATTGTATCCGTAAACAGTAACAGTGTGTTCTTCTGCTTGAACCGGGGACACCAGGACTAATATTGAAAGGCATAACACCAACAGGCAAATTGCCCTCAAGCATTTCACAGGTCTTCCTCCCTTCGGAAATTTCTAAAAATTTAATAAAATTGCAATAATTCCGAAATTTTTCGCCACATTCCAGTATAAACCTTTTTGTACTCTGCCCGCACCTGCTCTTTCAACAGGTTTTCTAGCTTCTTTTATCCCAAATTTTTTTTAAATTATAACTTAGGTTATTGTTCTAATAATTAAGTCGGGTTTTAGGGCGCATTTCCGGAAACCACCTTCTCAACCCTAGTTAATAAAAGTATAGCACCATTAGTTAAATTATTCAGTTATTTTTAGGTTTTAATCAGGTTAAATTAAGGTTGTAAATCGTTAGAGAGTAAGTGAAAAAAATTTAAACTCACACTTTAATTATTTCGCTTTAATTACAGTTTTAAGGACCAATTAAAGTTTCGTTCCAGTTGTTTTTGCCTTTTATTCCCAACGTTACTTAGATTTTAGCTCAGAAAAATTCCTCGGTTTTATCAAATAATTTCCGGATTAGATAGTAACTCTCAACTGGCTATATTTTAATATTTCCAGTCCTAACAAAAGAAAAACCGCAGGTTTGGCCTGCGGGTTTAACAGTTAGTTCAAAAGCTTAAAATGAATTTTATCCCAATATTAAAGTATATAAATCTTAAGACAGGAGGGAAAATCTTTTCCCCAGAAAACGGTTTGTGTCCTTTTTCCATTATTACTTACTCCTGTTAAATTTAAATCCCACTTGGGGAAAGAACTTCCACTTATCTCCAATCCCAGGCAATGCCCCTTTTTAAAGGTATGCCCGATTGCCCAGAGGTCAACTTTTAAACTTTCTACTCTCCCGGGGATCATTGAGACCACCTTGCGGGGCCCTTCCCGGAAGTGGGACCGGAGAATTCCATCAGCAACCCACCGCCTTTTACCATCCGGGGCAATGTCGACTATCCGGACCACCCAGTCACAGCTTTCTCCGTCAACTGAACCAAAAAGCCTGCACTCTGCCGGCCCGGCCAGGGTAAGATCTTTTTCTAATATCGGTGTGGAAAATTTTATTACATCTTCCCTACTGGAAACAGGCGATTGATCCAGCGGGCCGGGTTCAAGCCCCGCTGCAGGAAACTCCCACACCGCTCCCCCAATTGTTGGGGGGGGATGCGCGGAATCGAAAATAAAACTTTGTTCCCCATCGGTAGTTTCTTTATTGTAACCCACTCCCCCCTCACCCAGATATAATTTTCTCTCTTTTGCTTTTTCAGGGGGCCACTTGTTGAAAGCATGCCACTGGTTTTCGCCTGTGATAAAAAGGTTTACGGGCTTTTTTACTTTTGGCCATTGCTCTCCTTTCAGGAAGTGAGCGAACCAGTCCAGTCCCCTTTGGAATAAATCGCTTTTCCCCTCCGGCCCAAAGTCAATTCCAGCCAGACCGGGTGGACTCTGCAGTGTTCCGGAATGACTCCAGGGTCCAATGAATAACTGCTGTTCAAACTCGGATTTTTCCTGGAAATACCTGAAAATATCCAGGGTGGGGCCCAGGCAGATATCGTACCAACCAGTATAATGGAGCATGGGAATATCGAAATTTCTGAGTTCCTGCCAGGCGGTGAGTTCTTCCCAAAAATCATCCCGGATTTTATGGCTGCAGAATTCCTGCCATACCCTGCTGGGATATCCCGCTTCTTTATCCGCCTTCTCCAGGGGTTGTCTTTTAAAAACCTCTTCCCAGTCTGCAGTCCCCAGATCCGGTTGGCTTTTCCCATGCCCTATTATAATGCTCCAGGGTAAAGCGTGGTGCAGCACAAGGGCACCCCCCTGGTGAGTAAGATCAAAACTATCGGCAAGCCCCCCGGCATTGAACATGGTTTTTATGGACTTTCTTTGCGCAGCAGCAAGAAAACCCACCAGGCTCAGGTAGGATATTCCAATAATTCCAATTCCCTTTTCCGGATCATACCAGGGCTGTTTCTCAATCCAGTCCACTGTTATCGGTCCGTCTTCCCTTTCCTGTTTAACGGGGGCAAAAGAACCGGTAGAATCATATCTACCCCGGACATCCTGGATTACCACAGCAAAACCCCGGTCAGTCATGGCTTTTGCAACCTGGGTCAACTGCAATCTGCCATAAGGAGTCATGGCCAGTAACACCGGGTATTTTCCCTCCCCGGGCAAAAACACACTTGTAGCCAGTTTTACTCCGTCTCCTGCTTCAAGAAATTCATCCAATTTTTTCATGAGCTTCTCCTTTTAGCTGATCAATTTTCCAGAAATCAAAAAGTTTGCTTTAATCTTTCTTTTTTAAATAAAAGCCGCTTCTTCTAGAAAAAACCCCGGAAAATTTCCGGGGTTTTGTTTATTCCCCAAAGAAAAAGTCTGTTGCGATCTGATTTTTCCCTTCTTTTTTTGCCCGGAACATGGCGTTTTCCGCCTGGGCGATGAGAGATTCGGGAATGGAACTCTCATCTGGAATAGCCGTCGCAATCCCAATGCTAACTGTTACCGGTTTATAACCTCTCGAACTTTCCTGGAATAAATAAAGGCCTTCAACTTTCCTCCGGATACGCTCTCCGATTTCCATGGCCCGATCCTGGGTAGTTTGAGGTAATAAAAAGACGAATTCCTCCCCCCCGTAGCGGGACACAATTTCCCCGGGGCGGCGGGAAAAACCGGTTAAAATCCGGGAAATCTTGATTAACAGGTCATCACCAACCCGGTGCCCGTATTTCTGGTTAAACACCTGGAAATCGTCAATATCTAGAAAAAGAATCGAAAGATGAATTTTATTCTTTAAACCTTTTTCCCACTCTTTCACCAGCATTTCGTTCAAATACCTGCGGTTCCATGCTTCGGTTAGCGGATCCCGGAGGGATACTTTTTCCAGTGCCTTATGGGCCTGGGCGATTTCCCCCTCCTGCTGTTCAATTTTATCATTTGATTGTTCAATTTCTTTTATCCGGCCAATTACCTGGAATTCAAGATCTTCGTTTGTTTCCTGAAGCTTTTCAACAATTTTCTCCTGCTCGCTTAAGTTTTCAACCCCAATGCTCCCCAGGCCAAGAGAAGAGGTGAAAATAAATAATAAAAGGCCGGCATTAAAGAGATTATCCTGCAAAACCGGGTTGGAAAAAAGGGGCTGAGAATTATTCAAAAGACCCAGGTAAAGAAAATCGTGAATTCCGGTAAAAACCAAAACAATAGCCCCGGTTAATATCAGGGCAGCTCCAGGCTGTTTTTTCCAGGTTCCCAGGGAAAGAGCCCGCAGGACAAGAACTCCCAGCAGCAGGTATACAATGTGGAAAAAAGGCCGGAAATAAATTAAATATCCCGGGGGAACAAAAAGAACAATGAGGGAAAAAACGGCGGTAAAAGATAAGCTTAGAATAATCCAGATCCGGGGCAGGTAACGGGGAAATATTTTTTTATAAAACAGGGCCACAGCCCCAATTCCCAGGAAATAAGTAAGGCTCTCTATTTTCTGGGCCCAGGCCCAGGAAAAATCCGGGGCGAACCGGAAAAATATTCCCTCGCCAGCAAAAAAAGCTCTTAGCCCCAATAAGAGACAAAAAATACCGAAATAAAGCAGGGAAAATCGGTTTTTCCGAAATAAGAAAAGAAAAAGGTGGTAAAACCCAAAAACTAAAAGCCCCCCCAGCAGGAAAAAGTCGTACGCCAGCTTATTGTTTTCCAGGGAGATAATACTCTCCGCTCGGCCCAGTTTTAAACTTTCCACTATTCCTGCCCGGCCGTTTTCAAAGCTGGCAACCTGGACAATCAACTCCAGGGTATCTCCTTCGGGCTGAAAAAAAGCAGTCTGGGGTAGGGACTGGGGAAGCGTTTGCTCTTTATACCTTCCAAGCTCACCTGCAGAGGCAACCTCCACCCCATTGACCCAGAGCCGGTAGGAATCTAATATTCTGGGGACTTTTAAGCCCATCAATTGGCCTGTTTCATCCAGAAGGAAAGAACCACGGTAAGTCCCGTAACCAGCGCGGGGGAGAGTTTCCCCGTTTAATTCTAAACGATTCCAGGCCCCGGGAACTTCAATTAAACCGAGGTTTGGTAATTGCTCTCCATTAAAATCTTCCGGGGTCAGGAGTTCTTCCCAGAAAAACTCCCATGTTCCATCCAGGTTAATCACATCTCGAGTCCAATCAATTCCCCTCAGGTCAATTAATTCACTTACTTCCTCCTCATATTCCTGGGCTGACAATAAAAAGGCCGGGGAAAAGAAGAGGACACCGAGCATTATTAAAATTACTGGAAGCTTTTTTATTGTGACCACCCTCTTGTTGTAAATTCCTCTCAAACCTGTCCAGCAAATTCAAGCTGTTTTTAGAAAACCTTTCCCCTGAATAAAACTAAAAAATAACCTCATTCCTTCCTTTTTCTACATTTAGTGATTTAATCCTCTGTAAAAAATTTTATAATTTTTCCATAAAATTACCATGAAATTAGTTCGCAGGACTATTTTTAAACGAACAGGAAAACAATGTTATTTTCCCCCTCTCCACAAACCCTGCACTCTGGAGAACATTTTCCATGGGCAGATTTTTTTCATCAATATCTGCAATTACTTCACTTACACTCCTATCAAGAAGGTTTTTTATCCCCCTGTCCAGAAGCTCTCCAGAATACCCACGGCCCCGAAAACGGGGAGCCACACCGATATAATTGATTGCCCCTAAACCAGGTCTCAATTCCTGGGGAATAACCAGTCCCACAACCCGGTCTTTTGCAAATCCAGCCAGCCAGTTTTCCAGGGAAGGGTCAATCTTTTGCAGTATATTAAAATATTCTTCGGCGGCCCTTCTTTCACCGAGTTTTTCAACTGAAGTAAAATCCTCCCGATCAAGGGTTTCCCGGGTTACTTCTACAATTAAGTCGATAAAAAAAGCTTCTCCAACGTCACTTGCAGGCCTGAACTGCAGCCTGTTTTTTCCTGAGGGCCTGTAATCCTCTGCCTGCAGGGAAAAGCTCAACTTAGTTGGCCCCTCCTCCATTCCGGCGTTTCTTAGAATCCTGACCTCCCTTTCCGGGAATGAGTCTCGCTCAAAATGGAGCTGATAAAACACTTCACTGGCCCCGGCTTTTTCTATTGCCCTCAGGCTTTCTTCCAGGAGAAGTTCTGCTCCTTTTTGTCTTTTCTTTTCTCCCGGCAAAATCAAACCGAACATTTTAAATTTCCCGGTTTTTTCTGAGGCAGCCAGGAAGCCAATTCTCCCTGTTATTTCGCCTTCCCTTTCCAGGGCAAAACACCATTCCAGTTTAGAAACTCCCCTTTCCCACAAATCCTGGACAGCTGTTTTAAAATCCCTATCTTCTCGGGAAGGGGCAAAAAACTTTTCTTTCTGGATTTCGGAAATTTTTTGTACTTTTATTCTGATCAGCTCCCAGCTTTAATGAAACTAAATTATCTCCTGTTTTCTTCCTGCTTAAGATAATACCTTATTCCCTTCCCTGCAAGAGGTTCATCTTCATAGCGGGGCAGCACATGGAGGTGGGCATGCTAGATTTCCTGGCCTCCTACTTCTCCCACATTCCAGCCCACATTGTAACCCCGGGGGGCATATTTTCTATCCAGGTATTCTTTTGCTTTTTTTAGCAACCTATAGGTAGCTATCCATTCTTCTTCTGTGAGGTCAAATACCGTTTCCCGGTGTTTTCTGGGGACAATTATCCCTGAACCGATTAATACCGGGTGAGGTTTTTGCAAAAAGAGACATTTTGCATTGCTCAAGACAATTTCCTGTTCACTATCTCGCTCGGGGTTGCAAAAAGGACAACCTCTCATTTTATTTTCTCCCCTGTTTTTTTAGTCAAGCTCTTTTTTGTAACAGATATAATATTCCTTAAACCCTTCCCTCCTGTAAAAGTCGGCAGCTCCCCGGTTCCATAAAAAAACATTTAAGATTATATGCTCTATTCCCCCAGACTTAAACCAAGCTTCAACCCGGTCCAGCAACTTTTTACCGATCCCAAGGGCCCTGTATTTTTCCAAAACAAAAATTTCATCAACATAGCCCCGGGAACCTTCGAAAATAAAGGCTGTGGCATACCCCACAGGTTTTCCTCCAGCAAGGGCCAGGAGAACAAGAGAATTTTCCTTGGTACCAGCCCGGGACAACAAAGTGCTGGTAGTTTTTTTTCTTTTTTTTATCCTTTCTTCGGTTGCTTCCGGCCCCAGGGGGTCAGGCCTTTTTTCCAGGTTATAAGCAGTCAGTTCCAGGCAGAGTCGGGCAAACTCTTCTTCGTCAGCTTTTTCTGCTTTCCTGATTTCTATTTCCATTAAACACCTCCCCAGTTGGTTTGAAAATCTCCATTAAAATCCCCTGCTCCCATATTATTTCCCCGGGAAAAATGGTCGATTAAAAGGCTGCGGAAACTGAGGTCGGAAATCCTCCGTACCGGAGACCTCCAGTCCTTTTCCAGGGCTAAACCCGTATATGGACTCCAGTCAAAAAAGTTTTTGTGGCTCATCTGCCTCGTAAATAAGCCACGGCCTTCCTGCAGGATCCTTTTGAGATGAGCCCGCTGTTCCATGATTTTATCAATTTCCCCCGCTACACCTGTTCGGGCTAATAGTTCTGTCCGGTGAAACCAGATCATCCATTCGCCCGGATCCATTTCCTCCATAACAGGGTTAAAGTTTTGCATGGCAAAAGCAGGGGGAGATATTAACTGGGATTTTTCCAGGACATTTATCCAGGGCAGGGGAGACATTTCAACCAACTTTTTTATTCCTTCCCGAACAATTTCCTGGTTTTTTCCTGTTCTCCAGTGAGAGGTAAAAGCAAGGAGGCGCAAATGGTAAATTCCCGGCCACATTATTCCCTCAACAAAAACCCTCTTGCCTTTATATAGTGTCATAATTTCTTCAATTCCCTTTATTCCCCGGACAAAATCAAAGCAGGCCAGGGCTTTTTTGGTTTGCCCTCGGACCAGGTCGGTATTTTCCCATCCCGCCCGGGCAAAAACTGAAGCCCTGATCATCTGCGACCCTCCAAAACCTCGCCGATCAAGGATTTTTCCTACCCGCTGCAAAGATCCCCGAGCGAAGGTTTCTTCTCTCCTTTCCAGCTCCAAAAGCATCCGCAAAAATGGAGGAAGCTCAGGGTCCAGCCCTTTTTCCGAGAAAACCCGGCAGGCAGTTTCCACCCCCCTCACTCCATGGAAATCATCCTCAATCCAGCCACTTCTTTCCTGGAGTTCAAGGAATTTCCGAACCCGGGAACCTTGTAAAATTTCCTCCCTGAGTTTATTATCCTGCTCACCCAGGATTTCTTTTTTAACCCGGTACTTTATGGAGGGACAGCCCTTTTCTAGCAAGAAGCCAATTGTTTTTTCCATCAGAAACCTCCTGCCCGAAATCTCTTCCAGAGGGTCGGGTCCTCCCTTTCAATTCAGGTTGATTTCTATCCTGCCTCCGGCTGACAAAAAACCTTCCCTTTTGCTTCCAATTGAAAATTTTAACAAAACTACTGTTTTTTCCCCGGTTTAATACTGATAAATTTCCTCCATTTCCCCCGAGTAAATATATAGACTCCCAGTCTTCCAACCCGGAGATGCAGGGGACGATTCCCGAATTTTTGGAAATATTCCTGGGTGATTTTCTCCTCTTCTCCAGGGGAATAATCCAGGGCAATGGTCATATGATAAACCGGGGGAATCTCCTGGTCACTCTTTGCCCGAGGAAAACTTGTCAACAGTTCTTCCCGCATCTTTTCAATGGGGGTAAGGGAAATTGGATAAAGGTAAAGGACTTTTGTGGTGGGAAATGAAGAAATCGGCCGGGCCCAGAAGAAAAACTCTAGGGTTTCTTCTCCAATTTTTTTCAGCCTTTCAATCCCCTCCTTGTTAATATCCATAAAATTCCCCCATTGCCAAAAACCCTAATTTTTTACTCATCCTCGTTATGGAGCCATCTCAAACCTCCCGGCCAGCCCTTTTCAGCCATCTCCAGAATAGTCCTGTAATACTGGTTGACCTTTGCTTTCGGGTAATTATAGCTTTCTGCTTCCCGGATGAAATAGTTGGCCAGGGCGGCTTCTTTAAACTGGTCCGGGTAGGGATTGAGCTCATTTTTCAAAACCAGTTCTCTACTCCCCTGCAGTTCCAAGACGCCTGCGGGTTGACCATTAAAGTCAAGGTAGACCAGACCGTGGGTTGGATCTACAGCTCCCCATTGTTTCTTCCAGAAAACTTCTATTATGGCATGGCCGCTGTAGGCTCTACTGGTATCGAATAAATAAGCCATCCGGGAGGGAAATCCTGCGGCCTGGAAAAGGGCGCACCCTGCCCGGGAGAGATCTGTACACCAGTCGGTTTTCCGCTCGATAATTTCCTCCTCGGTCCCCCCAACAATTAAATTATCCGGCCCGGTATTTTCAGCCATCAATGCGATTTCCTCGCAAAATTTAGTAATCCCCTGCACAACCGAAAGTTCATTTTTTCGGTTTCCCACAGCTTGTTCCACGTATTTCTCCAGGGTGGGGCGTGATCGAGGGTGGTATTTAACCTCCAGGGGATTAAAATTATTGTACAGGAAATCAACGGTCTGTGGATTGAGCCTTATCATGTTTTCTAAAAGAACCCGGTCAACTGAACCCACCGGGTGAAGGTCATTTGCCAACATCACTCCATAAGCAGGACCGAACTGGTAAATCCCCCTGTGCTTTTCAATATCCAGAACCATCCCTCCCCTGGGTCTTTTTCGTTTCATCACTGATAATTTTTTTCTTTTTCAACCCCTTTAAAAACCCTTTATAACCTCCGGGGATGTAATTAATTACACTCCCATTGGCCACAATTCCATAGGTTCCCCAGGCACAGGGGTTAGCCTGGGCCTCCTGGAAATTTTCAATTTTAAGTACCAGGGACTCAACAGCAAAGCTTTTTTGGAGTTCTACCTGCCTTCCATAAAGCCTCTCCCCCTCGGACATAAAAGGACACTGCTGGGAATAAAACATGAAAACTCCCTTTTTATAGGGAGCCATCTTTTCCTCAAGTTTCCCAAAGGAAGGCTCGGCTCCTTTTTTGATTTTTTTAACAACCAGTTCAAGTCCAGGGGAAGTTTTTTCAACTACTTTAAATCCATTTTTTAAATAAACCCGGTTATCCGCACACCAGGTCTTTTTAGTACTGATCACCGCAACTCCATTAAAACCACTCTCCCGGGCATCTTCGACACAATGCTCAATTAGAGCTGAACCCCAGCCCTGCCCCGAATATTCTTTTTTCACCATCAGACAATGGATTACCATATAATCAGGAGCATGAATTCCCCTCCAGGAACATTTCCCCGGCATATATTCAAGCAATCCGATAATACTTTTTTCTCTGTTCGAATATAATACCCTATACCTTAAACCGAGAGGGTAATTATTTAAAAACCACTCCAGTTTGTTTTGAAACCTTTCATTTTTGGGATCAGAATAAAAGCAAAAACCGTAATTTTCAACATTTTCAGGGGTAACATGGACAAGTTCAATAGCTGCAACCATCTCTTTCCCTCCCCCGCTTTCAGCTATTTTTTTGCTTTCTCCTTTTCTTAATAAAATCCCCGAGGCGGTAGAGTTCGGCCAGGTCTTACCTTCCAATACCCTCAAATCGCCCGCAGGCCTAATTTATTCCCACTGTCTCTACCCGGGTTACCTTCTCTGCTCCAGGAGGATTTTGTGGTTTTTGGACCAGCCTGACCTCACATCCACCCACCAGGCGAATAAAATTAGGGTGGGGAAGGTGGGGTTTATAGACATTTTTTGCCGAGGAATAACAGGAAAAAAACCCCAAAACTTCAAAAGAAATAATTTCCCCGCCCAGCTCTTCCCTGATTTCTCTCTGCAGTGTTTGCTGATAGCTTTCCCCTTTTTCCAGGGTCCCTCCGGGAAGTTCCCAGTCTCCATTTTCAACCTGGACAATCACATATCCCTGTTTTGTATAAGGGATCATATTCACATTCCCGATTAAGGTAGTTTTTATCTCCCGGGGACATTCAACCAGGTTAAATTTTGCGCTGACATCTCCCCATTTAAATTCCTCTGCAAGAGGGGGAAAATTTTTTCGAATAAAACCCATGGCTCCACATCTTCCTGCTTTTCTTCTCCAATAATTGAATTTTCTCAGGGTTAATATTTTTTATTATCCTCTTTTTCGATTTCCCTTTCCCTTATTTTAATCCTCTTTAAGTTGCGAAAACTTAAAATAAAAAAACCGCTCCTTACTGCATAAAAGGTAAGGAGCGGTTTCCGAGTATCCAATGGGTTTGAGCAAACTCCTTATTGGAAATTGGACCTTATATCTTGATTTGTTTTAATTGGGGAAATTCAGCTTCTATCTGCTCCAGTTTTTCTTTTTCAATTTCCATCGGCTGATGATTCTCCAGGATCTCCTTGGCCAGTTTATTGGCTTTACCCGTTGAAGTCCAGCCACCTTTCTGCATCCAGGCGGCATAGGAACTTCTCTCCGCAACTCTGGGTTCAAAGGTTTCGGTCCGCATGTGCCGGAAGGTATGGAGATGGGTCACATAATTGCCTCCCGGTCCAACCTCCTTAATTGCTTCGAAGGCGAGAGTATCTTCTTCAATTTCGATACTCCTTGTTGCCCGCAGGGCCATTCCATTGATCTCGTCATCAATTATCAGCTCTTCCAGGCTGAACACCATGCTGCCGTCCAAAAGTCCGGCCGAATTGTGGATGAGCTGGGCTCCCGCCAGAGAAGGCATCAGGCTGCCCATTCCTTTTTCGAACCCGGCCTGGATGTCGCTGGTCTTGGAATCGGTAACTCCGCCTGTGGAGTACATGGGCAGATTATAGAAGGTTGCGAGCTGGGCCAGGGCAGCATTCATCAATCCACTCTCCACCGCCCCAAAAAGGAACTGCATTGAACGCATATCAGCAATAGTAGGAACAACGCTGTAAAAAACGGGGGTTCCGGGCTTAAATACCTGCAGGAGGAAAACCCCGCTCAGGGCTTCGGCATTCAGCTGGGCGATCTGCCCGGCCAGGGTTATGGGTGTGGTTAGACCCGCAATGGAACAGACCGATGTTACCACCGGGATCCCGGCCTGGGCCGCTTCATACATTATTCGGACATAATTGTGTTCAATTTTCAGGGGGCTGATCAGGCAGGTAATAAAGCTTACCAGGGGGTTTTCGGCTAAAGAGTCTTCCCCGTTTATTATCTGGGCAATCCGGATTACATCCCGGGCCCCTTCTAAGGTATAAACACCGCCCATAATATGTTTGGTGTTGTTATTCAATGCGTTGAAAAACCGGTGAATATCCACGTGTTCATGGGGAACGTCGTGGGGATAAACGGGCAGATGAACCACGTGGATATTGTTTAAAACGTCAATGATCTTACTGATCTGGGCCAGGTCCACCAGGACAGCATCCCGGCGCTCGCCGTTATCCAGGTCCATCATTTTTACAGCAGTTCCACCATTGCTGAAAAAAGTTTTGTTGGCTTCAATGAACACCTCGTTGTTTTCATCCCGCCCGCAAAGACCGATCCGGGCGGGAGCTTTTTTAATAGTTTTGAGTAGCAGATTTCTATCCACCCGGACAATTTTTCTGTCATAATCCACTTCGCACCCGCCCTTATCCAAAAGTTCCAGGGCAAACTGGTTATCAACCATGAAACCTACTTCTTCCAGGATTTTGAGGGAGGTATTGTGGATCCTCTCCACCTCTTTCACAGAAAGTGGGCGGTAGTATCCACTACTGTATCCATATATGCTCATAAACTAGGACCTCCTTTGCTTGATCCCCTTATATTTATCCAGTAATTTCTGGTTGAGATTTTCCGGGAAACCCAGGGGTTGATGTTCTTTTAATAGCTTTTTGGCCTTTTCTTTGGCCCGGGTATGGGTATCCGGAGACCCCATGGCCTCCCAGCGGTCCCTTGTGTTTCTATCTGCGACGGAAGGAATGTAGAATTCGCTGCGGACATGTCGGACTGAATGTTCTTCACCCAGGAAGTGTCCCCCGGGTCCAACCGACCGGATAACATCTGCTGCAATTGTCTCGGGGGTAACTTCAACCCCGCGGGTTGCTCGCAGGGAGATCCCCAGGATATCGTTATCAATAACCATCTGCTCGTAGGACAGGGTAGTACAGAATTCCAAAAGACCTGCAGCATCATGGATAAAGTTCGCCCCGGAAAGGGCTACAGTCATTGCAGTTGCCGCTTTTTCGTACCCGGCCTGGCAATCCACGGTCTTGGAATCAGACATTCCCCCGGTAGCATAAATGGGGATTTCATAAAACTGGGCCATCTGGGCACAGCCTGCGTTGATTAATGCTGATTCAATACAACCTGAAACGTAAATCCCCGAACGGGGATCCATAATACTGGAAGTCGTCCCGTAAAGAGTTGGATTACCCTTATTAATCAGCTGGACCAGAATAAGGCCGGCCAGTGATTCCACGTTGTTTATAGTTATAGTTCCGGCAAGAGTAACCGGGGCAGTAGCTCCCGCCAGTGGCTCAGAAGGAGTTGCAATGGGCAGACCGTAATTGGCAACCTCGATCAGGAAATCGGTATACTGTTTCTCCATTACCAGCGGGCTAACCATAAGGGTGATAAAAGAAAGAAAGGGCCTTTCCAGGAGTTTTTTCCGGCCACCGGCGATATCTTCGGCCATAGAAATTACATCCTTCAAGCCCTGCATGGTATATACTCCGCCCATCACGTGCTTCGAGGTATTGGCCAGAGAATGGTAAAATCTGTTTACGTCGACGTCTTCAGTTTCCACGTCGTCGGGATAGCAGTTGATTACGAAAAAGGCTATATTATCAAGGCAGTCGGTAATCTTGGCGTAATCCGCTACATCCTGGGCTTTGGTTGTCCTTTTTTCTCCTGTCTCCAGGTCTAAAGTATTGAGAACAGTCCCCCCTGTTCCCAGGTAGGTATTGGTTTTTTCCAGGAGTAGATCATTTTTTCCCTCGCGACCAGGTAAAACAACTGAAGAGGGCGCGCTGGCAATAGCTTCCTCGGCCATTGTCCTTGGAATGCGAACAATTCCAGCTTCCTCGTCTACCATGGCGCCGCTTTCTGCGAAAATTTCTCTTGCCCTTTTGTTATGGACCCGGATTCCCGTGTCTTCGGTAATATTAAGCGTTTCCCTGTGAATAGCCTGGATGTCGTCTTTGCTCAGGACCTTAAAACTCCCTCCGGTTACGGTTTTAAACAATCGTGACACTCCAATCAAATTAAATTTCTTATTATTTATCTGTAAAAGACCTACCCCTCAAATGTTTATTCCCGCCTCCCTGGAAAACCCTTGCATCCCTCCATCCTTTTTTTGTTACGTTTCGGGGAAATCTTTTTGACAATCCTGTTTTGCCAGTTTAAAACTTTCCCCGTATAAATTCCTTGCCCCCATTTTATTTCTTAATTTTTTATTAGTCAATAATTTCCGCTTTTTATTTTTGATCCGGTTGAAATTTTCTTTAACAGATCCGAACCTCTATATTTTCCTCCTTTTAAACATTCCTATAATAAGTACTAACTAAAAAAAGACAAGTGTAATAATATTGAAAGGAAAAAGTTTTTTTCAATTCCATGCTTCTCTTTCGGTTTTTTCTCCAGGTTAAATTCCCAATATAGCAAAACCAGGGACCCTTCCTTCGAGTCCGGGGTAAAAATAATGCCCGGGGAAAAGAACTTTTCTCCAGGCAAAACAAATAAAAATTAAATTCAAGGACATTTTAATATTCATTTTCTTTCTTTTCTTCCAGCAGGGCCAGAATTTCGGGAACCACTTTTTCAGCAGCTTCCCGACCCCGGGCTATTATTTCCCGGTACTGGTCCAGGTCTGTTCCAGCCACTCCTTCCAGGTCAGGGTGAATTTCAATATCCGCATCAACCGGAACACTGTGACTTCTCTGGAGAATACTGTAGGAGCGGATCCCGGTTTCAATTAATCCCTGCGGCCGTCCTTCAAACCGAAAATTATCCGCGAGGTTTACAGCTATTACAATATCTGCTCCCATCTCCCGGGCAAGTTCGCTGGGTAAATTGTTCACTAGCCCCCCGTCAACCAGGAACATCCCTTCATACTCAACGGGCTGGAAAATAACTGGAATTGCCGCGCTTGCCACTACCCCCTTTACAATACTCCCGCTGTTAATAACTATTTCTTCACCGTCATCAAGGTTGGTGGCCACTACCGCCAGGGGGATTGCCAGATCCTCAAAATTCTCACTCTGGAGGTGTTCTTTCAACTTTTCTTCCATTCCCTCTGTACTGAAAAAGCCAAGTTCAGGAACAGAAGCGACCAGAAAATCCGACCAGTTAAGTTCTGCTACAATCTTTTCCATCTGTTCGGGGGAAACTCCGTCGGAAAATAAAGCTCCTACAATTGCCCCAGCGCTGGTCCCGGTAATTAAATCAATGGGAATACCATTTTCCAGCAACACATCAATTACACCAATATGGGCCATACCGAGCCCTCCCCCTCCACTCAGGGCCAGGCCAACAACCGGATCTCCTCCCCTGGAAATCACACCTTCAATTGCAGCCTCTTCATTTTCTTCCCCTGCATTCAGTTCTTCAGAAACCCCGTTTACATTTGTCCCACAGCCCCCCGCCAAAACTGCACTCCCAAGAACAAGGAAAGCCAGAAGCAGGAAAAAAAAATTTCGTTTCTCCATTTCTAATCCCTCTCATTTTGGTTTTATCTTTTTCCCCAATTTCTCTAATCTCCAAAACAAAACTGGAAAACTTCTAGGTCAATTATATACTATTTTTACCCGGATTAATACTCCTGTTAACAAGGTTATTCCCTATTGGTAGTGAATATATAAAAATGGAGTTTGCAATTTGGGTAAGGCTTAATTAGATTATCCCGTTAACTTACTGGCAAAAGCAAAAATACTGGAGGGTTAAACTTGGATATTTTTAACTGGATTGAGGATAACTTTTCGCCCCAATATTTTTCCTCCGATCAATTTATCTACGAGGACATGGAATCCCAGTCGGGCTATTCTCTTCCTCTAATTTACACCCCGTTCTCAGGGAATGAAATCGGCCACTGGTGCGACCGGGGATCTATCCTTGATTTCCTCTGCGCAACAGAAGGTGCGGGTAAAAACCTGCTTGATTTTGGACCCGGAGATGGGTGGCCTTCCCTTCCCCTGGCCAGTTATGCCGGGAAAGTAATTGGCCTGGATTCCTCCCTGCGCCGCGTTGAAATCTGTGTGCAGAACGCCCGGCGCCTGGGTATAGAAAATGCAGAATTCAAGTTTTACGACCCCGATACCAGCCTGCCCTTTGCTGACGGTTATTTTGACGGGGCCACGGCTGCATCTTCTATTGAACAGACCCCCAACCCCCGCAAGACTCTCCAGGAATTGCACAGGGTTTTAAAACCAGGAGGCAAATTGAGGTTTAGCTACGAATCCCTTGAGCCATACCGGGGCGGAAAAGAAAAAGATTTTTTCATTTTAAATCTCCGGGAAAACCGAAGCAAATTAGTCCTTTTTGACCGAAAGATAGATAAAGAGGAAGTAATCCAGTATGCTATTACACTTGCCCTGCCTGGAGAAAAAATCTTTGCAATGTTCTCTGCCAGTTCGGATGAGATGAGTTTTAATAAAATCTCCCCCGAAATTCTGGAAAGACTTGCCCCGGAAATTATTGGCATCCAAAAATGCAAAACATTCCATCCCTGCGGAAAGACCTTTCTCCGCTGGCTAGAAAAAGCCGGCTTTAAAGAAGCCAGAATGACCAGGATCGGCAAGGAAGCAGCCCGAGAAATTTTCCTGCAGCTTTCCGAGAAAGAACGCCCTGTAAATCTCCGGGACATTGACCGGATTTTGCTGCCTGCAGTTAGAGAAATTATCGGAATCCCCGTAGCAGTTTCAGCGGATTCCATGATAACGGCGGTAAAATAGTAAATTTACCCCCAGCCCCCCATGAAGTTGCCCCCTTTGGGATACTTTTTAATACCTGTTCTCGGGGAAACTCTTTTATTGCGTTTTTTATCAAGAATATTTTATCCCGTGAAGATTAACAATTTTTATAAACCCC
>Ga0207421_10002519_pt1 | contig 22650 bp, 15 predicted proteins | sample SodLakKL_010_SED_4_FD_187542 | JGI IMG/M metagenome (GOLD analysis project Ga0207421, IMG submission 187542) | Alkaline sediment microbial communities from Lake Tanatar, Kulunda Steppe, Russia - 8KL_010_SED (SPAdes) (version 2) | ecosystem: Environmental > Aquatic > Non-marine Saline and...
CAAGCTATCGTGCCATGTGGGCTATCGCGCGCTATCGCGAACCAGCCGTCGCGACTTCGCGACGTTGCGTTGCGACCATACGATGCGACCGCGCGCATGCGACCATAGTGATGCGATCGTGATGCCTCGATCACGCCGGCGGAGTAGCACGCACAAGATCAACCAGTTGCTGCTCGCCGAGCTTAGGGAGTGATGTCCGCGCGAGCACCTCTTCGGCCGCGTAGCCCCAAGCGGCGAGGTAACACCCCACCTCAACACCGTCGCAGGTCACGAACGCGTCGGGGAGGTTATCGGGGTGATCATCGACCAAATAGGCGGCGGTCTCGCCACGCTCCCGCAGCACCTCGGTCAGCAGATCGAGCTTCGTGCGCTTGCCCGGATAGAGCAGCCTCTCGGAAGGCCACTCGATACCGTTGTCGGATAGGATCGCAGCGACGTACTCCGAGGCTTTGGTCGAGATGATGTAAACGCGCGGGTTCTCGGCCGCTTCCGGCAAACAACTGCTCGCGACAGGGTACAAACGATGGAGCGCAAGCCAGCCGTCGCGATCCGAGGCCAGGAGCTCTTCGCGCACCTGATAGAGCGCGCTGTGAAACTGATCCATCCGCCCTGCGGGCAGGGCCTCACGCGCGGCGAGATACGCCTGCTCACCCGGCTTCTCGCCGCGCGCCATCAGTTCCTGCAACAACACGAACTCCGCGCCGCGCGTCACGTACGAACGCCAGGCTCGAAACGCAGCGAGCCGCTCTTCAAAGCCGGGCTCGGCAGTTGAAGCCGCCGTGTTAAGCGAGGACTTGACGACGGGACCGCTGCTCGGGGCGCCGGGACCGGCGTCGGCACCTGCGGCACCGCCGACCGGATCCGTGGCACCGCCGACAAGACGCCGGTGGGCGAGTTCCGAGGAGACGAACGCCTCGCGCACCGAGTCACACAACACACCGTCGAAATCAAGAAAAGCAATCGGAGATTTCTGGAACATAGTAATGAAATACAGTATCCTAGATCGCGAAAACGTGAAAGGCTGGAAACAATATGGCTACACTGCGCAAGACCAGAATCATATGCACGCTCGGCCCAACAGCGTCGAGTCTAGAACAGATCACGGCGCTGGTGCGAGCCGGCATGAACATCGCCCGCTTCAATTTCTCGCACGGCGACCACGCCGAACACCTCGGCCGGCTCCAGACGGTGCGAGTCGCCTCGGCCGAAACAGGGATTCCGGTCGCGACAATGCTCGACACCAAAGGCCCCGAGATCCGCACCGGCACGCTCCGGGGCGACGAAAAGATACGCCTGGTACCCGGCCAACGGATTGTGCTAACCACCGATGAGGTAGAAGGCACCGCCGAGCGGTTGAGCATCAGCTACAAAGAGCTTCCCAACGAGGTGAAGGTCGGCGGGCATATCTTCCTCGCCGACGGCTTGATGGATCTCGAGGTTGAGTCGGTAGAGGGCGGCGACATTCATTGTGTCATACACTCCGGCGGGCTGCTCGGTAGCCGCAAGAACGTGAATGTCCCGGGGGTTCGAACCTCGCTACCCGCGATGACCGCCAAGGACGAGCACGACATCCGGTTCGCTATCGAGAACGATATGGATTTCATCGCCGCCTCGTTCATCAGAAGAGCCGACGACATACGCTTAATCCGTGAGTTCGTTCAGTCGTTTGAGTCGCCAATCCGGCTGTTGGCAAAGATTGAAGACGAGGAAGGGCTCGATAACGTCGACGAGATCGTCCGCGCCGCCGACGGTGTGATGGTCGCGCGCGGTGACCTCGGGGTGCAGCTGGAGGTTGAGGAGATCCCGATGGCGCAGAAACGCATCATCGAGAACTGCAACCGCGAGAACAAGCCGGTGATCACCGCAACCCAGATGCTCGACTCGATGATCCAAAACCCCAACCCCACCCGCGCCGAGCTCACCGATGTCGCCAACGCAATCTTCGACGGCACCGACGCGGTAATGCTATCGGGAGAAACCGCCAACGGCGCCTATCCGGTGCGCTCAGCCGAGATGCTGAGCCGCATCGCACTCGCGGTTGAGCGCTCCGAGGAGTATCGCAAGCGCTGCGCCGAGTACTTCGCGTTTCACAGCCCATCGCACGACATTGGACACAGTATCGCGAAAGCGGCCTACGTGGTGGCCTCCGAGATCAGCGCTGCGGCGATCGTAACCCCGAGCATGCGGGGCAACAGCCCGCGGATCATGAGCAAGTTCCGCCCGATGCAGAACATCATCGCGGTTACCACCTCCGACCGCGTCTGTCGTCAGCTTCTGATCACCTGGGGGGTCTACCCAATTCTCACCGGCTACGTGCGTGACTCCGAGCTGATGATACAGAACGCCCTTCGTATGGCACTCAAACACGGGTTTGTGCAGCGCCTTGATCGGGTCGTGACCGCGGCCGGGATTCCGGTCAACTCTCCCTTGATGCTGAACACCATCAAGGTGCATTTTATGGGGAACATTCTGAACCGGGGCCAAGAAGGGTTCGGGAAGGTTTGCTCGGGACGCGTCGTAAAACTATCGGGGGCACCGCAAGCGGTCACAAAGCTCGCGGGGACCGAGACGCCGCAAGTCTTGCTGATACAGCGGCTCACTCGCGCGTATCTGCCGGTTTTGGCCAATGTGCGCGGCGTGATCTCGGAAGGCCCCGTGGAGGTAGACGAACACGAGATTCTCGCCGTGAATCCCGCGTTGGTGGTCGTCTCTGAAGTCCCGGAGGCCTACGAGCAGTTCGAGGACGGGTCGTTCGTGAGCCTGAACGGTGAGGAGAAGATCGTGTACGAGGGGCTACTGCCGGAGGACGAGTAAGCGCGGATACCGCGAGGAGAGGCCCGGCAGCGCCGGCTGTATAGCACACAGCTGTGCGACGAATAACCGCGCGACGAACGACCGGATAACTACGCCGGTAACAGGAGAAGCGTGCGTGGAGCACAACACCATTTCCGCTACGGAGTACACCCGGAATCTCGAGGAGCTTTCACTGCTGTTTGAGATCAGCCAGTTGCTCGATCAGAGCATGGAGATCAGGCATGTAGTACAACCGGTGCTCAAGGCGGTGACCGAGCACCTGCGAACGCTGCGCGCAACGCTCACCCTACTCAATCGTGACACCGGCGAGATTCTGATCGAGGAAGCCTACGGCCTCTCGGATTCCGAGCGCGAGCGGGGCCGATACAGACTCGGCGAAGGCATCACCGGGAAGGTGGTGCAGTCGGGCAAAGCCCGCGTCATTCCTCGAATCTCGGATGACCCGGCCTTTCTCAACCGTACCGGCGCTCGACAAGGCCAGAGCTACAAAGACATCTCGTTTATCTGTGTTCCGGTTAAGATCGGGAACGAACCGATCGGCGCGTTGAGTGTAGACCGCGAGTTCGCCGGCGAGTCTAAGCTGCAGGACGATCTGCGCGTGCTTTCGGTGATTGCCTCACTGATCGCGCAGGCGGTCAAGATTCGCCAAGAGGCGCTTGAGGAGAAGGAAGAGCTGCTGCGCGAGAACACACGCCTGCACCAACAGTTGCGTGAGCGCTTCCGGCCCGCAAACATCATGGGCAAGTCTAAGGCGATGCAGGACGTGTTCGATTTAATCGCACAAGTCTCCACAAGCGACGCCACAGTGTTGATTCGCGGAGAGAGCGGCACCGGCAAGGAGCTCGTCGCGCAGGCGATCCATTACAACAGTCTCCGCGCCCAGAAGCCGTTCGTAAAGGTAAACTGCGCCGCGCTCCCCGAGACCGTGATCGAGAGCGAGTTGTTTGGGCACGAGAAAGGGGCATTTACCGGCGCCAGCGCCACGCGCAAGGGGCGCTTCGAGATCGCCAACGGCGGGAGCATCTTTCTTGACGAGATCGGCGATCTCTCGGCTACCACACAGGTGCGGCTCCTGCGTGTTCTGCAGGAAAAGGAGTTTGAGCGCGTCGGCGGAAACGAGACGATTCGCAGCAACGTCCGCATCATTACCGCGACCAATCGCAATCTCGAGGAACTCATGGAAAGCGGAGCGTTCCGGCCCGATCTTTACTACCGCCTCAACGTCTTTCCCATTCACATTCCGCCGCTTCGCGATCGCCGAAGCGACATTCTGCTCCTCGCCGATTTTTTTGTCGGCAAGTACGCACGGCAGAATCACAAGACGATCAGGCGCATCTCGACCCCCGCAATAGACCTCTTGATGGGCTACCACTGGCCGGGCAATGTTCGCGAGCTGGAGAACTGCATAGAGCGTGCGGTACTCTTGAGCGTCGACGAGGTCATACACGCCCATCACCTGCCCCCTACACTGCAGTCGGCCGAGTCCACCAACACCCGCCCACAGGGAAAGCTCGACGAAGCGCTCAACGGCGTGGAGCGCGAGCTGATCATGGACGCGTTGAAATCCACCAAGGGCAACGTCTCCAAAGCCGCACGAATGCTCGGCGTAACCGAACGGCGCATGGGGCTGCGCGTGCAGAAGCACGGTATCGACCCCGCGGTGTTTAAGTCACCCGGCTGACAAACGCCCAGGCTCCTCACATACCGTCGGTACCGTCCGTACCGTCTTATCGGCCCCCTCGCGTACCCAGCACGCGTAGTTCCGGGAGCCCGTGCGGCCGGCGCATCAAGCCGACATATCTGTAATAATCGCCTATCTATGCTACACACATGTAGCTTTTGGCTGTATCTAATACGCCTACGTCATAACCCTACTCTTTATTTACTTCTTTGATTCAGTACCTATTTCACTATACGAACACACTTTAGCTGCACCGCTGTACTCCCCGCAACACCCGGATGATGGGCTCGCTCATGCTTGGCGCGCAACTTGCAATGCCGGAGGTAGCATACATTTCGAGGAGGATCATAATCATGCGAAAACTGGTACTTCTGACTGCGGGCATCTTGCTCGCCCCGGCGGTTGCGTTTGCAGAGACGCCGTCGGTCGAAGACTCGGTCGCGCTCTTTTATGAGGCGTTCGACATGCTTTGGTTGATACTGTGCGCGGCGCTGGTTTTCTTTATGCAGGCCGGCTTTGCGATGGTTGAAACCGGGCTCACTCGCGCAAAGAACGCCGCGAACATCATGATGAAGAACTTGATGGACTTTTCGGCGGGCGCGCTGATGTATTTCGTTATCGGATGGGCCTTGATGTACGGAGACTCCGTCGGCGGTCTTTTCGGCACCGGGCAGTATCTGCTGTCAGGCGCCGATGAGGTCGTGCTGCGCGACTGGATGTTTCAGGTGGTATTTGCGGCGACGGCGGCCACGATCGTTTCAGGTGCGATGGCCGAGCGCACCAAATACACCGGCTATCTCGTCTACAGCATCTTCATAACCGGACTGATCTACCCCGTCTCGGGCCACTGGATATGGGCCGACGACGGCTGGCTCGCGGTACTAGGGTTCCACGACTTCGCAGGCTCCACCGTCGTGCACTCGGTAGGCGCCTGGGCGGCGCTCGCCGGAGCGGCGATCTTAGGCGCACGACGAGGCAAGTACGTGAAGAAGAACGGCACCACCACCGTAAACGCAATCCAGGGACACAGCATCCCGCTCGCTGCGCTCGGGGTCTTCATCCTCTGGTTCGGCTGGTACGGGTTCAACGCGGGCAGCACTCTCTCGGGTACCGATCCGGACATAGCCCACGTTGCGGTAACCACCACGCTCGCGGCCTCGGCGGGAGCGGTTGGAGCTATGCTCACATCCTGGAAGTTGTTCGGTAAACCGGACCCCAGCATGGCCCTCAACGGAGCGCTCGCCGGGCTGGTCGGCATCACCGCCGGCACCTGGGTGATCGGTCCGGGCGCCTCGGTTGTGGTGGGCTTGCTCGCAGGTGTGATCGTGGTCGCGTCGGTCGAGCTGTTCGACAAGGTTCTTCACATCGACGATCCGGTCGGCGCGATATCGGTACACGGAGTTTGCGGCATCTGGGGAACGCTTGCGGTAGGGCTGTTCGCGAACGGCGTGAACGATCCCGGCGTGGTTGGGCTGTTCTACGGAGGAGGGGCTTCGCAGCTCGGCGTTCAGCTCATCGGCGTGATCGCGGTGCTCGCCTGGACCTTGGGTACCTCGTTTGTACTGTTTGCAGCGCTCAAGGCGGCGGGCAACCTGCGCGTAGACGCTACCGAGGAGCTTACCGGTCTCGATCTAAGCGAGCACGCTACCGAGTCTTACGGCGGATTCCAGATCTTCAGCAACGTGTAATGCTGAGGCGCAAGGAGATTGAACACATGAAACTGATAATCGCATACATTCAACCGCACAAACTCACCGAGGTGAAGGAAGAGCTATACAAGTCCGAGATCTTTAAGATGTCGGTCACCAACGCGCTTGGCTGCGGCCAACAGAAGGGCTACCGCGAGCAGTATCGCGGGGTACAGATCGAGGTCAACCTCTTGAAAAAAACGCGTATCGAGATCGCGGTCAATGCCGATTTCGTCCAACCCACGATCGACGCGATCGTTCGCGGTGCGCGTACCGGAGAGATTGGAGACGGTAAGATCTTTGTACTGCCGCTCGACGACTGCGTACGCATTAGAAGCGGCGAAACCGGCAGTGATGCGATTGGGTGACCACAGCCCGAGAGCTCCTTATACCTTGGGGGTGGCGCTCACGCGCCGCCCCCGTTTTGCACACCCGGCCGATCTGCAGCCGCCGGCGGCAGAGCACGCCACGAAACGAGGCACGAAACGAGGCACGAAACGAGGTACCCCTGGACAGAGACCCGCCTTTAATAAATCATGCAAACGGTATGGATCGATTCAGCGACGTCCCTTCCCCCGAGGAGCTCAAGCCCTACTGCCCCTCACTAACGCACCATCAGCTCGAACAGTTTCTCGCAGCGTTTCCGGAGCGCTTCTACACGCGGGCGTCCCCAACCGAACTCGGCAGACACGCGGTGCAGCTCGCCGCACTCGGGCCCCAAACGCCGTATATTCTCGAGGTTCTTGAGCCGGCCGAGGGGCACGTCGGTGTAACGTTCTATTCCTACGACTATCCGGGTGAGTTCTCGCTTCTCGCGGGAATGCTCGCCGCCTGCGGCTTCAATATCGAAAGCGGCTCAATCGCGACCTCACGACCGCAGAGGGATGCAGGGCCGGATGCCGCACATCCCGGTACTGGAGACGCCGGAGGAAAGCAGCGTCGCACAAAGCGGCTTACTGCGCGTCAATTCCGCCGGGTACTCGCGGGCGATGCCCCTCGCCGAACCATCATCGATACCTTCACCGGCCACGTCGACACCGAGCAGCACCCCGACTGGGCCGACCGCTTCCGGTCGTATCTTTCACAGGTCATTCCCCTGCTTGCCAAGAACACCCAGGAAGCCTTCGACGAGGCCAAGCGCCTCGTTAACGAGTACGTGGCAGCCGCGCTTTCGCGCAGCGGGCTGGGCTCCGAGGCCTCAATGTACCCGGTAGAGGTGCAACTCGGACAATCCGCCGACGGCTACACGCGTCTCACGGTTCTCTCGACCGACACACCGTTCTTCTTGTACTCGCTGAGCACCGCACTCGCGCTGCACGCGCTCTCGATCGAGCAGGTCGAGATCCGCACGCACGGCGAACAGATCGAGGACGTGTTCGATCTCCTCGACGCCGGTGGAAGACCAATACAGGACGACGAGACGCTTCGCCAGGTCCGCTTTTCGACAGTCTTCACCAAGCAGTTCACCTACTTCCTCGACCGCGCCCCCGACCCCTACACCGCGCTGCTACGCTTCGAGACGCTGCTGCAGAAGCTACGCCCCCCGGTTGGAACGGACTCCGACGACTCACAGGAGACCGCGCTGCTTTCGGATCCCAAAGTTCTCAAGGATCTTGCCCGCCTGCTCGGCGCGAGCGATTTTCTCTGGGAGGATTTCATTCGGCTGCAGTACGAAACGCTCGTACCGGTTCTCACGCGCACGCGCCAAGACCGTCTCGTGAGCACACCGCCTGATGAACTCGATCAACGCCTGCGCGAGCTCCTCGATGAGGGCGACACCATCGATGAAAATCGGCGCATCCTCAACGACTTCAAGGACCAAGAGACTTATCTTATCGACCTCGACCACATCCTCCATCCCGAGCTCGATTTCTTCTTTCTTAGCTCTCGCCTCACGAGGCTCGCGGAGGTAGTGGTGAACAACGCGGTAGGCCTTGCGCGGCGCGAGCTCGTGGAGCGCTACGGCGTGCCGCGCACCGCCGCCGGGCTGCGCGCGCCTTCGGCGGTGCTCGGCCTCGGGAAGCTCGGGGGGCAGGCGCTCGGCTACGCCTCGGACATCGAGCTGATGTTCGTCTATAGCGACGACGGCGAGACCGACGGTAACGAGAGCGTCACCAACCGCGAGTTCTTCGAGCGGCTTTTTTCCGACGCGGTGAGCCTTATAGACGCCAAACGCGAAGGAATCTTCCAGGTGGATCTGCGGCTGCGTCCGCACGGCTCCGCAGGGCCCCTCGCGGTGAGCGTTGCGAGTTTCATTCGCTACTACTCCGGTGAAGCGAGTGATCTCGAGAAGCTCGCACTGGTGCGGCTGCGGCCGATCGGCGGCAACGAGCGGCTGGGGGCTCAGATAGAGCGCTTGCGCGACGAGCTGCTGTACGGCTCCGACTCGATAGACCGTGCCGAGCTTAAGCGGCTGCGCGGGGTGCAGCTGAAGGAGAAAGGCGCCGGCGATCGGCCGAACGTGAAGTTCAGCCCCGGCGGTCTCGTTGACCTCGAGTACACGGTACAGATTCTGCAGGTGATACACGGGCGCATCAACGTAGCGCTGCGCACACCCGGCATTCACCAAGCGCTGCGAGGACTCGCCGACTCCGGCGCGATAGAGCCCGAAGAAGCGCAGCAGTTGGTGCAGGCGTACCGGTTTCTGCGCACCGTGATCAACGGGCTGCGGATGCTGCGGGGCAACGCACAAGATTTGTTTCTCCCCGCGATAGACTCAATGGAGTACATGCACCTCGCCCGGCGTGCGGGCTACAGCGGCAAAGGCGAGCTCTCGCCCGCAGCACAGCTGCACCTCGAGTTCGAGACCACCACCGCTTTGATCCGTGCATTCGTGGAGCGCGAGCTCGGCCGCGACGCCATCCCGCACGACGTCCCTGCCGGTCTCGCCGACTTGGTGCTCGCCGAGAGCGACCACGCCGAAGCTCGCCTCAACGTGCTCTCGCGCCTTGGGTTTCAAAACCCCCAGCGTGCGCTCGGGAACCTCCGCCGGCTGGCCGGGCCGCGCGAGCAGGCGTATCTGTTCGCCGAGCTTGCGGTGCTCGCGGCCGACCTGCTCCCACGCACGCCCGACCCCGACATGGCGCTGAACAACTGGGAACAGTTTGTCGCCGGAATCGAGGAGCCCGAACGCCATTTTCAAGACCTATTACTCCAACCGAAGCGCTTTGAGTTGATGCTGAAGATCTTCGCCGGAAGTCAGTTTCTGGCCGACACGCTCAGCTCCAATCCACAGTTCTTCGACTGGGTAACGACGCCCAAGATCGTATCGAAACTAAGAAGCCGCGACACCCTTCGCGAGGAGCTTGCCCACCTCCGCGCTTCGGTCTCCGATCACGCCGCCTGGCTCGCTGCGTTGCGCGAGTTTCGAAAGCGCGAGATTCTGCGCATCGGCACGCGAGACATCTGCCTTCAGGTCGATCAAGTGGAGATCTTCACCGAGCTTACCAACCTCGCCTCGGCTATTGTGAACGCCGCGCTCGAGGCCGCCTGGCAGACGGTTGAGCACGACCCCGACGACCGCGAGCGCTTCTGCGTGCTTGCGTTTGGGAAGCTCGGCGGAGGCGAACTCAACTACAGCTCCGATATCGACCTGCTCGCGATCTTTGATCCGCTCGAGTCGCCGGCCTCGGAGCGCGACAAGACGACCTTCGCGCGCGTGATGCGGCGGCTACGCGCAGACCTCTCGGATCACACCGAGAACGGTTACCTCTACCGGGTGGACCTGCGCCTTCGTCCGTTCGGCAGCGCCGGCGAGGTGGTGCATTCGCTGCCGGCAATGGTTCGCTACTACAACGGCTCGGCGCAACACTGGGAGTACCAGGCGCTGTTGAAACTCACGCCGCTCGCGGGCAACCGCGCCGTCGGCGAGCGTTTTTTGCAAGCCGTCCGGCCCGCGCTTATCTCGCTCGGCGCGCGCACCGCGACGGTGTGCGACTCCGTAACGCAGCTGCGAGAGACCGCGGTGCAGCGCAGCCGACCCGACGATGTTAAGTCCGGAGCAGGCGGTATACGTGACGTCGAGTTTCTGGTGCAGGCACTGCAGCTTGCGCATGCACGACGCTTTCCCCAGATCCTGAGCCCCAACACGCTCGAGGCGCTCGAAGAACTCAAACGACACGAGATCGTGACACCCGAACGTCACGAGATGCTGCGCGCCGATTACCTGCGACTTCGCCGCATCGAGCACTTCCTCCAGATCCTTGAGGACCGTCAGGTGCATATAGTGCCGAAAGACGAGCTCGCCAAGCGCGCATTAGCCCGCCGCCTGCTCGGCAGCAAGGCCGGCGGCGAGCATCTGAGCGCGGAACTCGATCAGCTTCGAGCGCGCGTACGCGAGGCCTATAGCGAGGTTCTCGAGAGCTTGGGTGAAGCGAAGACGAGCCCCGGACGCACCGAGACACGCAGCAGAGAGGAGTAGCGCTCACACGCAGCGGTTAGGCGCTATCGCTGTCACTATCGCCGGCGGCAGGTGGGCCGCCGCGCTCGCGCTCGGCGCGGGCTTGTATCTCGGGAAACTCGTAGGTGAGCATCCCGCGGTCGTCTACCTCCATCCGCACGCGCGCGTTGTCTACAAGGCTCTGAAGCAGACTCTCGGCCTCATCAACGCTGAGCCCGGTCTCGATCACGATGTCGGAAACCGTCACCCGCCCGCCGAGGCTATATGCGAGTTTGAAAACGCGCGACTGTAGCACCGCCGGGTGATACAACGCCGGGTCGTGATACCCATTGTGGCGGCGGTACAGCGGGTCATCGTCTAGGTAGCTGCGCTCCGGGCGCTGTTGGACGGTATAGAACAAGCTCATACCGGCGCGCACGGCAAGCACCGTAAGCAAGAGGGGAAACAAAAACAGAAACGGTCCAAACATGTACACCGAAACACCCCCAATGCCCAAATTATACTACGACGCCGATCTGAAATCAAAACTCAAAATCAAAACTCAATCTGAATCGCACCCCACCAGAGCATCACGAAATCGGGCGTACAGCTCGCGATAGGTATGGTAGCTCGAGGTGTAGCGTTCGTACTCCTCGTGCGACGGCTCGTAGCGCTGCTTAACGCGTACAAGCGCCTCGGCCGCCTCCACAACGTCACCGAACTCGCCGAGACCGGTAAACGCAGCACAGGCATCGCCTACGAGCTCGGCGTCCTCAACCTCCGGCACCTCGATTGGAACGCCCACGATATCGCTCTTCATCTGATTCCAGACCGCGTTCTTGGCTTGGCCCCCGCACGCCATAAGACTCTCGATGCGGCAGCCGTGCTCGCCGAGTATCTCAACCGCTTCGCGCACCGCAAACCCTATGGAGTCCACCACCGCGCGCCCCATCTCGGCGGTGCCGTGCTGAGCGCCGAGCTCGATAAACATCCCGCGGCTAAACTCCCAGGCGGCTCCCTGGTGGATGGACGGGAAGAACCACGGCTTTTCGGTGCGGTGCGCAACGCGCCGAATCTCGTTCAACATCTGGTCGTACGGCAACCCTTCCTGACCCGAAATCCCGCGGAACCACTCGAACAGCCGGCCGGTTGAGGACAGAATTCCGGCCACATTGTAGAGCCCGGGAACCACATGCGGCAGGCAGCGAATTTGGGGGTCCGTAACCGGGGTTGCCGAGCAATGATTGATGCCTTCGGAGGTACCGGCGCGGTCGCAGGTGCGCCCCGGAACGACGGTCTTGGTGCCGAGCAAACTGATGAGAAAGTCGTGCCCGGCGGCGACAACCGGCACGTTCTCGGGGAGCCCAAGAAACCGACCCGCGCGCGCGCTCACCACCCCCACGCGTCGGCCGATCGACACAAACGGTGCAAACAACTCGCGGGCGAGACCGGCCGCTTCGATTTGGTCGGGCGTCCAGACGTAGCGCGCAAACTCCTCGCTTTGCGCGATTGTAACCGCCTCGCCGGTGAGAAAGTACATGATGTACTCCGGACACGAGAGAAACAGCCGCGTTCGCTCAAACAGGTGCGGATGGGCGTCTCGAAACCACGCGACCTTGGGAAGGAAATACGACTCGCCGCCGGTGGGAATCGCCTCGTGGGTATCGAGCCACATAAGCGCATGAGACAGCGGCTCGCCGGCTTCGTCCACCGGCACCACCGTGGGACCATGGCCGCTGACCGCGACCGCGGCGATCCCGCCGCTCAGGACGCGAGGCAACCGGTCGAGCATGATCTGCAGCACGCGCAGCCAGGTTTGCGGATACCAGCGGTCGCGATCGTGCTGGTGCGCGAGAATGCGCTCACGATCCCACCAGATCAGCCTGCCCTCGAGGCTCACGCAACCAAGCTTGATAGATGAGGTGCCGACGTCTACGCTAAGAACGTAGGGTTCGCTGGGCCTATAGTTACCGTTATCGATGCTCGCCTCGCCGCTCACGATTCTCCTACGCCTTTCCTTTTGCCCACGCAACTCGCCGCGGCGCTCTCTCGGGCGGCCCTGGGACCGGGGCCGGGCCCCGGATTCCCGCCCCGACCCGCGGGCGAATCGGCTGCAACGCTACCACAAGCACCTACCGCGGTCAAGATTGAATAAGCCGGCGCCTTGGGTGTAGGATGTTGCAGCGGAGGATTTTTCATGACATATACCCGAGAGATCGGACAGCATACTGCATCCCGAACCACCCAGAGCCTCGCCGGTCGGGCGGCTGCCCGCCGGGGGGCCGCTGCCGAGCGCCCGGCGCCCGAGAAGCTCTCGCGGGTCCTGCTCGGGCTCGCTGCGGCCTTGGTTCTACTCGCCGCCGCACCGGCCGCGGCTTTTGCCGCCGGCGGCGGTGAAGCCGAGCCTGAGGTCGCGTTCTCGATCGCGGTTTTTGTTCCCGGCGTGGTAGAGGGTAGTCCCACTTACGAGATGCTGGTGGCCGGCGTTGAAGCGGCGGCCGACGAACGCGAAGACGTCGCGGTTCGCGTGATTGAAGGCGGCTTCAACCAAGCCGAATGGAGCGACGGGCTTACCTCGCTCAGCGCTTCCGGCGAGTACGACTTGATCGTGTCCTCAAACCCCTCGCTGCCCGAGATCGCGGCCGAGGTCGCCGAAGGCTTTCCGGATCAGCGTTTTCTAATTCTCGACGGCTACGGGGACAACCATCCCGGCATGGCGACGGTACTGTTCAATCAGCGCGAGCAGGCCTTTCTCAACGGATACTTCGCCGGGCTCGTAACGACGCATCCCGAGCTCGAGCACGCGCGTGAGGACCGGCGTGTTGGGCTTCTCGCCGGCCAGGAGTACCCCATCATGAACGAGGTCATCAGGCCCGGTTTCGCGCTCGGTGCCCAGACGGTTGATGCCGATATCGAGGTAGACTTTCGCGTGCTGGGAAACTGGTACGACGCCGGAACCGCCAACGAGCTCGCCGGCAGCATGATAGACCGCGGTGCCGATGTGATTCTCACGATCGCGGGCGGCGGTAACCAGGGCGTGATCGCGGCCGCGAAAGAGCGCGGCGGTTACGTGCTGTGGTTCGATTCATCGGGCTACGATCAGGAACCCGGCGTGGTGCTCGGCAGCTCCATCATCCGCCTCGACACAATCGCGTATGAACGCACGCTGCAAGCCATCGACGGCGAGCTGTCGTTCGGCGTCTCGGAAGTGGTCGGCGTACGAGAAGGCTATGTGGATTTCGACACCGAGCATTCGCAGTACGAGCGTCACGTGCCGGCCGATATCCGCGCCGAGATCGACGATCTGCTCGAGCGCATGCGCACCGGAGAGCTCGAACTCGAGATGCCGAGGCTTTAGCCGTGGCGCGCAGTATACCGCGCGGCGCTATCGCTACCGTTGCGTAGGCTCACCGCGCCGGACGAACAAGACGTGAGCGCTCACGAGAATAACCGGCCAATCGCGGAGTTGCGCGAGATCACCAAGCGGTTTCCGGAGAACAACGTCTGGGCCAATCGAAACGCAAGCCTCACGATCCGCGCCGGTGAGATCCAGGCACTCGTTGGTGAGAACGGTGCCGGAAAATCCACGATCATGCACGTGCTCTCCGGCGCGCTTCAGCCCGACTCGGGGCAGATCCTCTACAGAGGATTGCCTACGCGGTTCGAGCACCCGCGCGACGCAATCGAGTCCGGCATCATCATGGTGCACCAGCATCCGCAGTTCGTCCCGGAGCTGCAGGTCTGGGAGAACCTGGTGCTCGGGATTGAGCCGCGCGGACGATTCGGCGCGATAGACCGCTCCGCCGCGATCAAACGTATCGCCGAGCTCGCAGCGCGCTACCGTATCCCGATAAACCCCAATCAACGCGTTGAGCATCTGGCCTCGAGCCGCCTCCACCTCGCCGCAATTCTGGGCGCCTTGCTGCGTGACCCACAGATCCTGATTCTCGACGAGCCTACCGCCCCCTGCAACGAGCACGAGGTTGAGCTCCTGTTCGCACTCCTTCGCAGTCTTGCCGCCGACGGACGCGCGCTGATCCTGATTACGCATAAGCTTCGCGAGGTGTTCAGCATCGCCGACCGCGTCACCGTGATGCGCCACGGCGCTGCCGTCGCCGAGCGCCTGATCGCCGAGACCGACGTCCGCGAGCTCGCGAGCCTAATGATCGGCGAGGATTGTCAGATGGACGACGAGGACCTCCGGCTGCTGCAGGCGGATCTCGACCACGAGCGCGATGTTCCCGGTGCGCCCGGCACAGGCCGCTTGGCCGGCGCGGGTGCGGCCGGCGCGGGTGCGGCCGGTCCGGGTGCGGCCGGCGCCCGTGCGGCAGATGCCGCGGGCGAGGTGGACGGCACCGGCAGCGCCACCGGCCACCGAAGCGCCGCGCACAGCCCGGCGGGCGGCGCGGCAAACAGCGCGGCAAACAGCGCGGCAAACAGCGCGACGGCGGGCGCACCGCTTTTCAGCATCCGCAATGTATCGCTCTACGAGGGGCATTTCCCGCTGCTGAGCGACGTCTCGCTCTCGGTACGCGCGGGCACGATTGTGGGGATAACCGGTATCCGCGAGAACGGGCTCGAGCACCTCGAGGATGTGATCTCCGGCTCCACTATTCCCGACTCCGGCGAGGCTGTGATCGGCGACAAGCACATCACCGAGTTCTCCCCTCGCCGCTTCCGTCGCCTGGGTGTGGCGTACGTCCCGACCGACCGCCTGATCCGCGGCGCGAGCATGGACTCAAGCGTGCAGGAGAACCTGATCCTGCTCCGGCGTAAGCGCTTGCAGAAGCGCGGTGTGCTCGACCGCAAGAGGCTCGAAGGCTTCTCCTCGGAGCTCAAGGAGAGGTTCGGTATTGCGGCGTCGCTCAAACAACCGCTGCGTCGTCTTTCCGGCGGCAACATTCAGAAGGTGATTCTCTCGCGCGAGCTCTCGATCGGGGCGCGGGTGGTGATCTTCTCGGAGCCGAGTTGGGGGCTCGATTTCCGCAGCCGGCAGTTTGTGTACCACGAGATTCGCAGGCTTCGCGACGAAGGTACCGCGGTCATATTGATATCAGCCGATATCGACGAGGTCCTGAGCTTGAGCGATGAGATCGCGGTGATGTTCAAGGGCCGCATCGCGACGGTGCTGCGTACCGAACAGCGCACGCGTGAGAAGATCGGCGAGTACATGCTGGGGCTCGAGAAACAGGAGCGCGAGCAATGAGCCGAGGAAGCCCTCGCGGAAGTTTCGCCGGGATCGCGATAGCCTTGATCGCAGCGGTGCTGGTGACGGTCGTGATGCTGGTAATCGGAAGCCGCACGCCGCAGGCCGCGATACGGGCGTTCTTCTTCGGGCCGTTCAGCAACACCTACTACCTCGGCAACATGATCAACGGGTTCACGGTACTGGTGTTGACCGGGCTCGGCGCGGCGCTCGCGTTCCGCGCGGGCGTGTTCAACCTCGGCGGCGAGGGACAGGTGTATATCGCTGCGGTCGTGACGGCGGTTACCGCAAACGCCGTAACGCACGCGTCGGCGCCGGTGGGCATTGCGCTCGCGCTGACCGCAGGCGTACTGGCGGCTGCGATGACCGCGGGGCTCTCGGGGCTGTTTCGTTTTCTCTGGGATACCGACGAGTTGATCACTTCGTTTCTGATCGCCTCGGCCTCTATTCCTATCATCGACTACATGATCGTAGGGCCGCTGAACGACCCCGCGAGTAACCTCCTGACCACCCCTCGCATACCCGAGGCGCTGCGCTTACTGCGCATCCTGCCGCCGTCGCGACTGCACATCGGCATCATCGCGGCCTTGGCGGTCGCGGCGCTCGCGTACTTCCTGTTGTTTCACACCGTGCGCGGCTACGAATGGCGGCTCACCGGTCTTAATATCGAGTTTGCGCGCTACGGGGGTATCAACACCGGGATGTACATCTTAGTGCCGATGGCGATCTCGGGAGCGTTGCACGGTCTTGCGGGCTCGTTTCACGTACTCGGCACACACCACGCGGCGCTGGTGGGCTTCTCGGCCGGGCTCGGCTGGAACGGGCTCGCGGTAGCGCTGATCGGTAGAAGCCATCCGTTGGGCGTGCTACCGGCGGCGATGGTGTTCGCGTACTTACAGAGCGGCTCGCGCACCGCCATTCTGCACACCGAGTTCACGTTTGAGCTCGCGACCATCATCCAGGCGGTGGTCTTTTTCATCATCACCGCGCAGCACCTTCCCAGCATCGCGCCGCGTTTCACCCGGCGCATAGGGGCGCGCCTCGGCATCCGCTCGAATAACGGAGGCGATTCATGATCGTAAACAGCTTGGGGATCATGGCGCCGATCTTGATTGCAGGGCTCGGCGGACTGCTCTCGGAACGCGCCGGCGTTCTAAACATCTCGCTCGAGGGCTTGATGCTCACCGGAGCGTTCACCGCGATAGTGGTTACCGCCTCAACCGGTAGTATCCTGCTTGGGGCGACCGCGGCGGTCATAGCCGGAGCGGCCCTGGCGCTGGTCTTCAGCATAATCAGCATCGACCTCGGCTCCAACATCTTCATCACCGGCCTCGGGATCAACCTGCTTGCCCAAGGCGCTATCCCGTTCATTTCCAACCAGATGTTCGGAACCAAAGGAGTGCTGCGGTTCGCCGAGATGCCGATTCTGCCGCGCCTCGAGCTTGCGTTTGAGTTTCGCGTGCCGCTGGTGCACGATTTTCTGTTTGGCCACCACATCGGCGTCTATCTTTCGATTCTGCTTACGGCGCTCACCTGGTTTCTGCTGTACCGCACCGGGTTTGGGCTGCGGTTACGCTCGGTGGGCAGTAACCCCGAGGCGCTTCGGCTGCGCGGTCTTACCCCGGAGCATTACAAGCGCATCGCGATTGTGCTCTCGGGCGTGGGCGCCGGGCTCGGCGGGGCGCTGCTCGCGCTGCGCCTCGGGGTGTATCTGCCGAACATCACCTCCGGGCGCGGCTGGATCGCGCTCGTGACGATTTACCTCGGCTACCGTCGGCCGGGAGGCGTCTTGATCGCGGCGTTCGTGTTTGCGTTTGCCGAGACGGTCTCGATGGCGGCTCAGGGAGTAGTGGCGCTACCGAACACGGTGCTGCTGAGCCTGCCGTATGTGCTGACCGTGATCGCGATGGTGGTGTACTCGGCGGTGCGCCACAGCGGCGCGCGCCGACACTACTCGCGGTAGAGCGGGAGGCGCCGACCGAGCAGATCCTCTACCACCGCTTGCAGCGCCTCGTGCCGGCGGCCTGCCCAGCCTTGCAGCTCGGCGAGGCGTGCGCGCGGCTCCGAGAGCGATAGGTTCCCAGGGCTGCCGAGCGGTGTGCGCGCCGCGATTAGCTCGGCGGGGTCGCGGTCGCCCACGAGGTTGGGGTTCTCGCCGACCTTTCGATAGGCGTCACGGAAGCTGTCTCCGGCACGCACGTACTCGAGCGCCGCGTCGGTCGCGAACACCTCGGGGGTAAACGCCGCGCGCAGGCGCTCGGGGTGTAGCGTGAGCCGCTCCACCGTTAACGCCACAACCCGGACGCTGTCGAGCGCGGTGCGCGACGCGGCGAGCAGCGGCTGCTTTGTTTCCTGAAAATCACGATTGTAGCCCGAAGGTAGGCTCCGCACCACGTTCTTCACCTGCGCCGCCCAGCCCGACAGCATGCCCGATTTCGCACGCACGAGCTCGAGCCCGTCGGGGTTGCGTTTCTGCGGCATGATGCTCGAACCCGAGCACAGCTCCTCCGGCAGACTGAAGTACCCAAACTCCGGCAGCGAGAACAGAATCAGATCGGTAGCAAAGCGGTTGAGCGTGAGCCCGAGCTGATCCAGCAGGTCGAGCACCAGCGACTCTACGCGCCCACGCGAGTTGTTGACGTATAGCACGTTGTTCTGCACCCGCGCAAAACCCATCAGCTGCGCGGTGCGCGCCCGGTCGAGCGGAAGCGGCACGCCGTAGCTCGCGGCCGCGCCGAGCGGCGATTGGTCCGCCACGGCGTAAACGCTCTGCAGCAACTGCAGGATATCGACGAGCTCCTCGGCATACGACGCCATCCAGAGCCCAACGGTGCTCGGCATCGCGGGCTGCATGTGCGTGCGCCCCACCATCGGGATCTCGGCATGCCGCTCGGCGCGGTCGAACAGCAGCGCCGCGCACGTTCCCCCGGCCTCCGCCAATGTCGTAAGGTATGCTTTGGTGTAGAGCCGCAGCGCGGTCACCACCTGATCGTTTCGGCTGCGGCCGGTGTGAATCTTCTTTCCGGGCTCGCCGAGGCGCTCGGTCAGACGGTTTTCTATTGCGGTGTGCCCGTCCTCGTCCTCGCGCTTGATCTCGAAGCGCCCCTCGGCGGCCTCAACCGCCACCGCGCCGAGCTCGCGCTCGAGCTCCTCCGCTTCCTCGGCGGTTAGCAGGCCCACCTCGGCGAGCATGCGCGCGTGCGCCACGCTCGCCGCGCAGTCGGCCACCGTGAGCTCACGGTCGAGCATGTAATCCTCACCCACCGTGAAGCGTTCTATGAGCTCGTTCAGCTTGTAGCCTTTCTGCCAGAGTTTCGCCACCTGCTCTCCCCCTCTGCGCACCTGGTTTTATCACACCGCTCTCGTCACCCGCGCGCGCCGGTGACAGCGCACAGCACGCCGCCCACGCGCCGGTGCAAGCGGCGGGGCTGCGGGCGCGGCGCGAGTTAGCGGCGCACCGCCCGCGCGGAGTGTTCGCCCTGCGCGGCTCACGCGGGCGCGGCTCACGCGGGCGCGGCTCACGCGGGCACGGCTCACGCGGGCGCAGCTGCGGGCGCGGCGCGGCGGCGACAGTATTACGCGTTTTGGGGAGTGAACTCAAGGCCCTCGGCGCCGCGCGTTACGCGGATATGCGCGCCCTCGCCGAACGCGCCCGAAAGCAGGTTCTTCGCGAGCGGGTTTTGCAGGTGCGTCTGGATCGCGCGCTTCAGCGGACGCGCGCCGAATGCCGGGTCAAACCCAACGTCCGCGAGGTAGCGTTTTGCGTCGTCCTCGAGCTCTATCGAAATCTTCTTCTCAGAAAGCCTGTACGCCACTCGCGAGACCTCGAGATCCACGATCCTGAGAATCTCTTCCTTGCCGAGACGATGGAAGGTGATGATCTCGTCGAGCCGGTTTAGGAACTCGGGCTTGAAGGTGGCGTGCAGTATCTGGTCGATCTGATCGCGAATCTCGCTCAACTCGGCGGTCTGCAGAATGAGATCGCTCCCGATGTTGCTCGTGAGAATAATGACGGTGTTTCTGAAATCCACCACGCGGCCCTGACCGTCGGTCAAGCGGCCCTCGTCGAGCAGCTGCAGCAAAACGTTGAATACATCGGGATGCGCCTTCTCGATCTCGTCGAACAGAATCACCGAGTACGGCCTGCGCCGCACCACCTCGGTGAGCTGCCCGCCTTGATCGTAGCCCACGTAGCCCGGGGGCGCGCCGATCAGGCGCGAGACGCTGTGCTTCTCCATGTACTCGCTCATGTCGATGCGCGTGAGCGCCTTTTCGTCGTCGAAGAGGAACTCCGCGAGCGTCTTGGCGGTCTCGGTCTTCCCGACGCCGGTGGGCCCAATGAACAGAAACGTGCCGGTTGGGCGGTTGATGTCGGATATACCGCTCTTGTTGCGCCGAATGGCGTCCGAGACGGCCTGGATTGCACGGGTTTGCCCGATCACGCGACGGCCGAGGATGTTCTCGAGGTCGAGTAGCTTCTGCATCTCGGAGGCCATCATTTTCGAGACCGGAATGCCGGTCCAGGACGACACCACCTCGGCGATATCCTCCTCGGAGACCTCCTCGCGCAGCAGCGCCTGATCGCCCTGCATATCCTCGATCTCTTTGCTCTTGGCCTCGAGCGCGCGCCGAGCCTCGGGGATGAGTCCGTGCTTGATCTCGGAGGCGCGTTCGAGGTTGCCCTCACGCTCCATCTGCGCCTCTTCACGGCTGTAGTTCTCGAGGCGCTGTTTGAGTTCGCGGATCTCGTCGATCACCTTCTTCTCGTTTTGCCACTGCAGCTTCATCGCGTCGTGCTTCTGCTGCAGTTGCTCGAGCTCACGGTTGAGGCTCTCGAGCCGTTCAATCGAGGCCGCGTCGCTTTCCTTCGAGAGCGCCTGCTTCTCCATATTCAGCTGCAGGATGCGACGGTCGAGCTGGTCGAGCTCGGTCGGCTGGCTCTCGATCTCCATTTTCAGCCGGCTCGCCGCCTCGTCGACGAGGTCTATCGCCTTGTCGGGCAGAAACCGCGAGGTGATGTAGCGGTCCGAGAGCATCGCCGCCGCGATCAACGCCTCATCGCGGATTCGCACACCGTGGTGCACCTCGTAGCGCTCCTGAAGACCGCGCAGAATCGCGATTGTGTTCTCAACCGAGGGCTCCCCGGTGAACACCGTCTGGAAACGGCGTTCGAAGGCGGCGTCGGTCTCGATGTGTTTGCGGTACTCATCGAGCGTGGTGGCGCCGATGGTGCGTAGCTCACCACGCGCGAGCGCGGGTTTCAGCAGGTTTGAAGCGTCTACCGCACCCTCGGCCGCACCGGCACCCACCACGGTGTGCAACTCGTCGATAAAGAGAATGATCTGAGCATCGGACTCGGTGATCTCCTTGATCACCGCCTTGAGGCGCTCCTCGAACTCGCCGCGGAACTTGGTGCCGGCCACCAGCGCGCCGAGGTCCAACTGCAGAAGCCGCTTGTCCTTGAGCGATTCCGGCACGTCGCCTTCCACGATGCGTCGCGCGAGCCCTTCGGCGATCGCGGTCTTACCGACACCGGGGTCGCCGATCAAGACCGGGTTGTTCTTGGTGCGACGCGACAGCACCTGCATCACACGCCGGATCTCGTCATCGCGCCCGATCACCGGGTCGAGCTTCTCACGCCGGGCGAGACCGGTGAGGTCGATGCAGTATTTGTCGAGCGCTTGGTAGCGGTTCTCTGGATTCTGATCGGTCACGCGCTGATTACCGCGGATACTCTTGAGCGCCGAGAGAATGCCGTCGCGCGTGACGCCTTTGCTCTTGAGAAGGTCGGCTATTGCGCCTTCCTCGGCGAGCGTCGAGAGCAGCACGTGCTCGGTGCTCACGTAGTCGTCGTGCAGCTGCGAGGCTTGCTGCTCGGCCTTCGAGAGAATCCTCCCGAGCTTACCCGAGATCTGCAGCTGCGCGCTGTCGCCGTAGATCTTCGGCTTGCTTTCGAGCATGCTGCGGAGCTCACCTTCGAGCTCGGCCGGTGAAACGCCGAGCCGCTGCAGCAACGGCGGGATCACGCCGTCGGTTTGTTGCAGCATCGCGACAAGCAGATGCTCGACCTCGAGGTTTGCGTGATCGTACTGGTGCGCCACCGAGGTGGCGCTCTGGAGCGCTTCCTGCGCCTTAACCGTCATACGTCCATAGTCCATACGGTTCTCCCGTCGGGGTTACGCGCTATGCTTGGAACTACCCCGTGGTTTTGATTTTCTATTTACCTAGGTGCTTGGGTATAATATAGTTATGAAACGCTAAATCACCAAATTCACGCCAACGGTGGTTCCGCCGGCGGCAACGGGAGCAGATATGAGTCAACAACCGCCGCAACTGGACAACAGGGTCATCATTCTAAACGGCTTCAGCAACGACGAAATCGCGCGCATCATGGCTGCGGTGAAGCCACTGTTTGAAAAGCCGCGCGACCTGATCTTTGCCAAGACCACGCAGCACTCGGTCGAGATGAAGCTCAAGGATCTCATCGTCGATATCTCTGAAGACCACGAGTACCTCAAGAAAAACCCGCCTACCAAGGCGCAACGCGAGGCGCAGTCCACTACATCAGCGAGCGGCGGCGAGACGGAGGCCGACAAGGCGTCCGGCGGCGCCGATGAACAGTCCAACACCGGGGGTGATTCGTGAGCGGCGATTCGGCGGGGCTGCAACCGCGCAAGGCGCTTTCCGCCCTTGGGCGCTACACGCCGGGAAAGAAGGTGCCGGGGACGGTTAAGCTCTCCTCCAACGAGAACCCGCTGGGGTCCTCGCCGCGCGCGCTCGAGGCGCTTCAGGAAGCGCTCGGCGGGCTTTCGCGTTACCCCGACGGTAGCGCCACCGCGCTGCGCACCGCGCTAGCCGAACGCTTCTCCGTTGCGCTCGACGA
>Ga0207421_10002520_pt1 | contig 22644 bp, 18 predicted proteins | sample SodLakKL_010_SED_4_FD_187542 | JGI IMG/M metagenome (GOLD analysis project Ga0207421, IMG submission 187542) | Alkaline sediment microbial communities from Lake Tanatar, Kulunda Steppe, Russia - 8KL_010_SED (SPAdes) (version 2) | ecosystem: Environmental > Aquatic > Non-marine Saline and...
ATCTAGTCGATATCCTGGAAGACCCAGAGCATGGCATCTCCGGAAACTATGACAATGTGATGTACTTCGACGCTACATCAGATCGATGGTACTCCTACGTGCCCGATAGATCCGAACACTTCAACAATCTGGGGAACTGGGATCATACCATGGGCATCTGGATCAGGATGACCGACGATGATACACTGACTGTAGAAGGCAGTGAACCAGGAATGACCACTATGACCCTTGAGCCAGGGTGGAATATGGTTGGACTACCGAGCTCTACAGCCGGCAACCACGACCTACCGGTGGAAGTAACTACGGTCGGTCACTTCGATCCTGCACAAGCATACAACATCGCTTATGTGGATGCGGCCGGATTCGAGTTCTCACCAGGACAAGGTTACTGGGTATACAACGATGCCGATCAACCTGTAGATTGGACCGTTGAGTTCTAAAAACCCCCTTCTTTCTTTTTTATTTTTCAATTTCAGAACCGAAATCCTTATATTTTAGGTAAACCTAAACCCCCTTAAGATAAGATGATATCTACTCCAATTTGTTCGGAATCCAACATCGCGACCAAGGCATCACTCACAATTGTATCTCACAAATTTTTTATCTTAAAGGAGGAGAACGTATGATACCCTACTTGATCTTCATAACCTTGATCGGTCTTTTGAGTGGAGTTATAGGTACCGCTGGAGGAGGTTTGACGGTAGTTGCTATCAAGAAGATCGACAACCGAGCCATGAGCCTTCTATTGGGATTCGCCGCCGGCATAATGGCCGCTATCAGCTTTCTTGATCTGATTCCGGAGGCCATACATGAGGGGACTTTGTACTCAGCTATGTTCGGATTGCTCCTAGGTATAGGTATCATCGGTTTCCTTGACCTCAAGTTCCCCCACCGTCATTTTTCTCTGAGAAAAGATGGTGGAAAGAAAGAGGGAAGATATATCAAAACCGGTGTATTGCTCGCCATCGGTATCGCACTCCACAACTTACCAGAAGGTGTTGCTATAGGTGCTGGATTCATGGTTTCATATCAAACCGGCATCTTACTTGCAGTCCTGATGGCCGTACATAATTTTCCTGAAGGCATGGCTGTAGGTGCTGCCATGTGTGTAGGTGGAGTGAAGGCTTCGAAGGTCATGCTCATCTGCGCCATGGCCGGCGTACCCATGGGCATAGGCGCTCTTATCGGTGGCTTCTTAGGAGGGGTTTCTACATGGGCACTTTCGGTCAGCCTTGGATTCGCGGCCGGGGCCATGTTGTACATAGTGTTCGACGAACTCATCCCAGATGCCCATAGAAAAGCTGAAGGCCACTCAGCCATCTTCGGTATTTTGGCGGGGATAATGATCGGGATAATGTTCATAGAGTTGATGCATTGAATCCGGACAAAATCTTTTTACTCTTTAAGAGAGTTTATAGGATAGATGAGGAAAATAGTGTTCGAATTGATAAGGAAAGCATCCGTGGCGTTGGTCATCCTTTTGATCTCCATACCTTCATTCAGTTTGATCCATGGAGTAAACGACACATACACTTTATCTGAGGCGGAACACACATACCCTTATCCGGGTGACGATTGGGGCTGGAGGATGGTAGGGGCGGACCTGGCTCACGAATTGGGGGAAACGGGTGAAGGAGTACGAATCGCCATATTGGATACCGGTATCGACTACAATCACCCCGATCTCAGAGACAAGATGTGGGAAGGGATCGGCTATGATTTTGTTAATAATAACGATGACCCCATGGATAACGACGGGCACGGTACGCATGTTGCGGGTATAGTAGCAAGCGTAGCTCCGGGTGCGGAGCTCATGGCTTTGAAGGTCCTGGAAGAAGAAGGAGGGCGATGGCAGGAGGTCAGCGAAGCCATAAGATATGCACGGAATAACGGCGCCGACATAATCACGATGAGTTTTGGAGCTCAGCGCAGTCTTTTAGCTCGTGCTGTAGAGATCCAGATGAATTTCGCATATGATTGGGATGGGATCTTTTTAGTGGCGGCTGCTGGGAACGATGACACCGACACAGAACACTATCCTGCAGGCTATAATTCGGTGGTATCAGTTTCGGCAGTCACCCATGAAAAAGAGAAGGCGAGCTACAGTAATTATGGCGATTGGATCGAGTTAGCCGCACCTGGAGGTGACACTGAGAAGAGGATCCTTTCCACCGTCCCGGGAGGTGAATACGGGAGCAAGATGGGGACCTCCATGGCTGCACCCTACGTTGCAGGGGTGGCGGCTATCATGCTCGGCGCAGATCCCGGGCTGTCACAAAGAGATATAAGAGAGAACCTTCGGGAACAAGCCATCGACATCGGAGATCCAAATCACTTTGGTCATGGATTGGTCAATGCATATCGTGCCGCAGGTGGTGATGTTCCTTCATATCCTGATGATCTTTGGGGCAGTTCTGGCAACGAAAGGGTTGACTTACGTTGGTATGAACCGAGGTTCCAAGGTGCGGACGATATAGAAGGATTCAACGTGTATCGCTCTCTACCTGAAGGTTCTCCAGATTGGATAGCGGAAGTACCCGCTAACTCTCTATCCTTCTTAGACACGAATGTTTCAAACGATGTAACTTACGAATACAGGGTAACCGCGTATAACTCCTACGGCGAAAGTAGGTTCAGTGTATCTGCATATCTGACCCCTCGAGAGGGGCCTGTAGAACCGTCAAAGGTGAGGGATCTACGCGTCGTTTCCGAAGAGTTGCCGGTGGAACTAGTGTGGTCCTCTCCCATGGATGACGGAGGTTCACCTATAACACATTATAATATCTATCGGGATGGTGTGCTCATAGATAATACCGAAAATGATTTTTTCAGAGACCGAGAAGCAAGCGGCGAAGTGATTTACACCGTCACCGCCTCTAACTCAGTAGGAGAAGGCGAAGCCTCGGAGCCGGTCCAAGTGAACGTTATCTCTACCGAAGAGATCGACCAGGAGTCTTCGTGGCCCTTCGACCCCATACCATTAGAACCTCATCAAGATTGGTGGATATTCGCTTTATTCGGTTTATCCCTGTTTTTGATACTGATGTCGATCTTCCTCGCGATCATCAAGAAACCCAAAGGACCCGTATAACTAAGAACATACGCTGGAAAGATTTATTTAATCGCTGTTGCATCGCTTGGCTAATAGAAAAAGGTGTATCGAAAAATGAGTGAACTAACACCGATGATGGAACAGTATTATCGCTTAAAAAAGGAATATCCAGGATCGATATTATTCTTCCGTATGGGTGACTTTTACGAGATGTTCGAAGAAGATGCAAAGACGGTATCGAAGGAATTGGATATAGTACTTACCAGTAGAGACAAGGGTAAGGAGGATCCGATACCCATGGCAGGGGTTCCCTATCATTCTGTCGATTCCTATCTACAGCGGCTGATCAAAAAAGGTTACACCGTTGCCATCGCCGAACAGGTGGAGGACCCTTCCAAAGCTAAAGGTTTAGTAAAGCGGGAAGTGGTGAGAGTCGTCACACCAGGTACGGTGATAGACGAAGGACTTCTAGAGGATGCTAGTAACAATTTTTTGATGACGATATATAAGAACAACGGTTTCGGTATCGCTCTGGCAGATATCTCAACAGGGGATTTTCTAGTCACACAAGTTGAAAAAGAAGAGGATCTTCTGTCGGAAGTGATCAGACATGAACCGAAAGAATGTATAATTCCATCCACCTTATTCGAAGAAGATGATCTCGTACAGACGATACTTAACGAGAGACAGATGATGATCCATCCCCACAAGATAGAAGCATTTCGACTCCCTTTGGCACAGGATAAGGTCCTAGAACATTTTAAAACCGATACACTTGAATCTCTCGGTCTGGTGGGAAAAGACCTTGCCATCAGGGCCGCCGGAGCGGCATTGGATTATCTAGAGGACACTCAAAAGAGGGACCTGGATTACATCTCTAGGATCCGACTTTTCAGCGATGACCAGCATATGTTACTCGACTCCACCACCATCAAAAATTTAGAGATATTTAGAAATCTAAGGGAGGGGGGAAAGAAGGGTACTCTTCTGAACATCTTGGACCAGACGGTCACCCCTATGGGCACACGGAAACTACGATCATGGTTACAGCAGCCTTTGTTGGAAACGAAGACCATCGAAAGGAGACTCGAAGCGGTCGAAGAACTAACCGAAGGTATATTTTTACGAGATGATCTACGTGATGATCTTAAAGAGATCCCAGATATAGAACGGCTGGCCAGCAGGGTAGTTTACGGTAATGCAAACGCCAGAGATCTATTGGCGATCAAGAAAGCACTCTTTAAAGTAAGGGTTCTGAAAAAAGCATTGAAAGATATCACTAGTGGTAAACTTATGGATATACAAGCACATATGGACCCTATAAACGATCTGATAGAATTATTAGATGAAGCGATAGTCGAAGATCCTCCGGCTACCGTAAGAGAAGGTGGGATGATAAAAGAAGGATTCGATGAAAGATTGGATGAACTGCGGTCTTTGACAAGGGAGGGTAAGAACTGGATAAATTCTATCGAGAAGGAAGAGAAGAGTAAAACAGGTATCGACAGACTCAAGGTAGGATATAACAAAGTGCACGGATACTATATCGAAGTACCAAAAACTAGGACTGATAAAGTCCCTGATAGGTATCACCGTAAGCAGACCTTGAAGAACAGTGAGAGATATTACACACCTGAGTTGAAGGAGAGGGAAGAAAAGATAATAAGTGCTGAGGAGAAGATGGAGGCTTTAGAGTACGACCTATTCCATGAGATCTGTGGGAAAGTATCTAACGAGATAGAACGTATCCAGCGTACCGCCGGTAACCTCGGGGCGTTAGATGTGCTGACGACCCTAGCTGAGATAGCTGTGAGGAACGACTACACCCGTCCAACTATATCCGAAGACGGTAGGATCAGCATCAAAGAGGGGCGTCATCCGGTTGTAGAAAATACCGTTGGATCTTTCGTTCCCAACGATGCTTACCTAGATATGAACAAGAACAATTTTCTTATAGTTACAGGTCCCAACATGTCCGGTAAATCGACGTTCATGAGGCAGGTAGCACTCATAACACTGATGGCGCAGGTCGGTAGCTTTGTTCCTGCTGAGAAGGCTCAGATCGGAGTGGTAGATAGGATATTCACCAGAGTGGGTGCCTTCGACGCACTTACAAAAGGTCAATCCACATTCATGGTCGAGATGGTCGAACTGGCGAACATACTCCATAATGCTTCGAAGGAAAGTCTGATACTCCTCGACGAGATAGGAAGCGGTACGAGTACTTTCGACGGACTCAGCATAGCATGGGCGGTTACGGAATTTATCGCGGGTAGGATAGAGGCAAAAACCTTGTTCGCTACACATTATCACGAGCTAACAGAGTTGGAACAGTCATTGCAGGGTGTTAAAAACCTACACGTAGCTACTAAAGAACAAGGAGACAAAGTCACGTTCCTTCGCAAGGTCAGGGAAGGTCATACAGACGAGAGTTACGGGATCCACGTGGCTAGTTTGGCTGGAGTACCGGATCCTGTAGTCGCCAGGGCGAACGAAGTACTTCGACAGATCGAAGAAGAGAACACTATACATCTTAAAGATCATCAAGGTCCTAGGTTCACTCAGGTTGTTTTCGATGTCGAAGGCGAAAAAGAATCACATCCCATAGTGGAGGAGATAAAGAACATGGATCTAGATAATATTACACCGCTAGATGCTCTGAACGAGCTCTGGCGGTTAAAGAAGAAAACGGAGGATGCTTAGATGGGAAAGATCAAGATACTCTCACCCCACACCGTCAATCAGATAGCGGCGGGTGAGGTGATCGAAAGGCCGGCTTCCGTTGTCAAAGAACTGATCGAAAATTCTCTGGATGCAGGAGCCAGTGAGATACACGTGGATATAGAGGGTGCAGGTAAGGACATGATCAGGGTGAAAGACGATGGGACTGGGATGGATCGGGAAGAGTTGAGCTTGGCCTTCAAAAAACACGCCACGAGTAAGATATACGATATAGACGATCTAGAGGATCTAACCACATTGGGATTTAGAGGTGAAGCCCTCCCAAGTATAGCCTCGGTCTCAAGGGTCAAAACCATATCAAAAAAAGAAGAAAATCTGGAAGGCACTCTACTGGAGATCCATGGTGGAAAGGAGATCACCCTGGAATCTGTAGGTGCACCAGGAGGTACGGTGATCGAGGTCAGGGATTTATTTTTCAATACCCCGGCTAGGAGAAGATATCTTAAAAAAGATAGTACGGAATTATCCCATATATCCGAGGTCGTCACACGGTATTCACTCATAAATCCAGACGTCGAATTTAGATTGACACACAACGGTAACGAGCTGATATTCGTACCTAAGGCGAGTTCTACACTCGAAAATATCAAGTATATTTACGGTAAAGATATCGCTAGGAAGATGATCAAGATCAAAGATGATGGGGATGTTCTGGGTGTGATCGGTTTTACGACAAAGCCAGAAGTGACCAGGGCTTCTCGAGACCACATATACACATTTGTGAACGGAAGATTTGTAAAAAATGGAATCCTAAAGGACGCTGTTGTAGAAGGATATGGAACTCTCCTTCCGAAAAAACGGTATCCCATTTCTGTCTTGAACTTGATCGTAGATCGAAATGAGATCGACGTGAACGTACATCCGACCAAAATCGAGATACGCTTTGAAAGGGGATCGGAAGTGAAACAGGATATCTCCGACATCGTGTCAGGATCGCTTTTGAAACACGACCTTGTACCCGAACCGACCCCTCAACAGCAAGAAACCGAGGAGAAAAGCGAGGTTGAAGAGGATGTTAAAGAGAATATGCTTACCCAGCAGTCCAAACTGGGTATGAAAGAAGAGAGAAAGGTCTCAACATCTAGGTTCAAAGATATGAAAGTCATCGGGGTGATCAAGAAGTCATACATCGTGGTTGAAACAAAAGACGGCATGGCATTGATAGACCAACACGCTGCACACGAGCGGATCAACTATGAGAGATTGAAAAGTGAATACACTGACAAAAATTTTTCACAAGAATTGATGTCACCGATAACTGTAGAAGTCCAGCCCCGGGAGGCGGCTCTGTTGAAGGCAAACGATGCTCTATTATCTACACTGGGTTTGAATATAGAACCATTCGGTAGAACCACCTTTAGATTGACCTCACTACCGGTGATCCTGGGAGAGCTGCAGCCGGAAGATGTTTTTTACTCTATCCTTGATCAGTTGTCGGAGTTCAAAGGCAAACCGCTGGAGGATAGACGTGAAGAGCTGATTTGTTACATGGCCTGCCACTCATCGTTCACTGCCGGCGACGACCTCTCGATAACCACCGCCCGATACCTGATAGATAAGCTCGGACAAACGGAGAATCCGTTCACCTGCCCCCATGGAAGGCCGATCATAGTTAGGTTCGAAGAAAAGGAGATCGAGAAGTGGTTCAAAAGGACCTGATCTGACATATTTTAATGGATGGGATAGAAAGATTTATAAGTACCAACTGTAAATACCATCCAACAGTACCCCTTTTCTGAATAGCGGGGTAGGGTAGCCAGGAGATCCCGTCGGGCTCATATGGCCTTTATATTAGGGGCCTGAGATACCCGGAGATCAGTGGTTCAAATCCACTCCCCGCTATCATCCTTTATCAATGTTCGAAGGATGTACCAAAGGTTATTTAAAAAAGAAAACATATCATAATTCACAATGCGATCAACTGATAGGAGAATTATGAATTTTGTGATACTCGGAGTAATACTTACCCTGATGTCGTCCATTCCTACTCAAGGTGGCGAAGAGGTCTCAGACCAATATACGGATGGATCATATGATTATGAATTAGATGGTTCAGAATACGGACCACCGGACGATTTGCCGATAGAAGAGTTTTCAGGTAAATTTAGGGTGGACAAAGAAGGCCATTTCGAGTATCAAAAGTATAGAGATGATCTGGTAGTGAGGAGTAACAAGATAGTAAGAGGTAGAGTAGATTTAACACTCCAACGTGACGAATCGGGATTCGATCAGATCCACTTAGTATTTGACAGAGAAATAATCGGTTCCGGTGTGAGGGACCCATATGAAATAGCTGTTTCTTCGGATGGGGAAGAATTAGAGTACGTGGGACAGAATAGCTTCCACGAAAACAGTGATGAGGAAGGCTATTATGTGACCATGGTCGATGATGAAACCCACGTATTCGTCAGATTACATTTTTCAGAGAGGTCTTTGAGTATTTACGAGTATGTTGATACTACACCTATCACACCCGGAAAGTACGGAGTCTATGGATTGATACTTGGCATCTTCGTGGTGGTTTCAGCGGCTGCACTTCTGTTCTATAAAAAGTAATTATCGTCGATGACAGTTGCATATACTCTCCTGATATCCTCCGCCACCGCTTTACCACGCTTGAGTATATCGTTATGAGTCTTTATACGGTGAACGACGGCGTTGTATTTCCCGACCTGGATTTCATTATTAACAAAGAATTCTTCGTCAGGAGGAACCTCCAGCACTTTTGAAAGAGTAGTGTTTCCTTTGTGTAATGCGACCTTTACGCGAACTTTATCATGTTTTTTCGTCCAGATGGTTATTACTTCGTCTGCTTTCGCTGAATCGACACGTTTACCATCTGTTTCAAGAGATGTGATCTTGACTCTGGCGTTATCAACGATCAACTCCTCACCTACATGCAACCACTCATCAGGTAAGAAAGAAGTTACAGTACGCTGTGATTCTTCTTTCCAACTTATGATCACCGGTACATCGATGGCGTTCTTCTCTCTGATCACCTTTTTCCTGGTATGTCCGCATTCCTTGCATTCAACAACACCATCTATGGTGAACTCTTCTCCTTTTTCACTGGCAGTTCCCTTCAATAATTTATGAAGGGTTTCTTTATCACAGGCCGGACATTCTAGATAATATGCGCTTGGGGTCGCCATTTTCATCACCTATACCTTATTGTTGAACCTATTATTTCAATCTTACTTCAAGCGGAAACCGCATTCACATTTATACTTTTTGAGTGAACGTCCACATTTGGGACAATCACTACTTGCTATAAGATGCTCCGCCCAGGCCTCTTTAACCTCCTCTTGGTCCGCTTCCTCTATCTTCTCATACATCTGTCTGGTCTCATCATCGACGACCAGCACTTCAAGAGAGGAGTAATCCGAAACGGTTCTGGTTTCATCAAGGTCTAATCTTTGTACCGATCTTCCTATCAACATACCGGCGGCAAAGGCACCGAAGTGAGCCGCATGTGCTACACCTTGAGGTGCGATGATAGCGATCCCCGTCTGCATAGCGATGAATACGGCGACGGACAGATCCACCCTCACGGCAGGCATGAATATCGGACCTAAAAACATGGGGATCTTATCTTTCGGATAAAGGATGAAAAGAGCACCCATGATACCGAAAACCGCCCCTGATGCACCCAAGGAGAGTGTCGTTCCTCCCCAATTAACCATATAATGAGAAAGGGTTCCGACGAGTCCAGTAGTGAAATATATGAGAACGATTTTTTTCTTACCGATCCTATCTTCAAGGGCGGTACCGATGAAGAAAAGTACTAATCCGTTACCGATCAGGTGCATGAAATCCGCATGGATGTACATCATGGTTAAGAATGTATAGAACCTGGAGAAGTGGTAAACATATATAGGTCGTCCTGCGAGGTCCAAAATAACAGTATTTGTAATCCTCGGATCACCTAGTCCCGGGATGTTGACTGCCATGAATATTAAAAGTATCTGTATCAGCACTATCTGGGTGAAGCTAAAGTGTGTCTTTTGTGCAGCGTATAACCCTCCTAGTATGATCGCTATGACCAGATATGATAACCAGTACATCGTGACGAAACATGGTATAATCGGATATATTATTTTTGATTCATTCCATGGCAAAATTTTAATCCCCCTAGATGATAACATTCTGAAAAGGTGTGTAAATGTACATCGTAATAATCGGAGCCGGCCGTGTCGGCAAAGACCTCGCTCAGTTACTCCTTCCGGAAGGACACGATGTAGTCCTGGTGGATAGAAGCGAAGAGGTCTGTGAAAACCTCACCAGAACGTTCGATGCTCTAATAATATGTGGAGATGGAACCGATCTTGAATACCTCAAGGATGCTGGTATGAACAAAGCTGATGCTGCAGCTCTCGTCACCGGAGACGACAAGGTGAATTTGATCGCAGCCCAACTTTGTCATAAATTGTTCAAAGTGCAACAGGTCATCGCCCGGGTCAACGAACCGAAAAACGAGGGTGTGTACGCTAATTTAGGGGTAGACAACATCGTTAGTACCACCAGAGCCAGCGCCATGCAGATCAAGAACAATCTTGGGGATTCACGTACGATATTAACCGTCGGAGGTCACGAGGCTCAATTGATAGATTTTGATGTGTCGGATAAATCACCCATCGCCCATAAGAAGATCAAGAATGCTGGACTACCAAAGGGTGCGATCATCGTTTCTGTGATGAGAGAAGACAAGACCCTTATCCCGGATGGAGAAACCATGCTGAAACCCGGAGATATAGTTACGATATTATCAAGAAGCTACGTCCTAAAAGAGATAAAGAAGGCTTTCCAAGAGAAAAAGAGGTTTGGAATTGTCTAGAGAAATATCATCATATAGTCTCAGTGGAGTGAAGGAATCTTTCCGAGACCAGATGAAAAAATATTTCAAGCAGTACAGCTTATTGTACACCATAGCACACTATTTTGGCATCATCTGTGTTTTGATGGGGTTCATACTGGTTCTTCCGATGATCTTGGCCTTTTTCGTAGATAAGAACATTGAGTTAGTCATCTGTTTTTTATGGCCAGCTCTATTTTCTTGGGGCATTGGATCAGTATTGATGTTCTCCTTCGAGAAAACAGAATTGGATCTAACATCAGCTATCACCCTTGCAGCCCTGGTTTGGCTCGTCATATCCATAATCGGGGCACTACCGTTTTGGATAGCCCGAGGATTCTTTGGTTCCGAATACGGTTTGACGTTCTTGAGCGCGGTGTTCGAATCCATGAGCGGTTTCACCGCCACCGGACTGACGATGTACGGTATGAGGGTTGAAGGACTCCCTCGCTCCATATTATTTTGGAGGTCACTCACCCAATGGGTGGGTGGCGTTGGGGTGATAGTCTTGTTCCTGAGCGTGCTCGTTTCCCGTACAGGAACAATAGCTCATAGATTATACACTGCTGAAGGGAGAGATCAAAGATTAGTACCAAGTATTGTTAGAACTACTCGAAGAATCTGGTTGATTTATCTATTTTATACTTTCCTGTGTTTAATCGTACTATATATCATCGGTATGCCGTTGTTTGATTCGGTAAACCATTCGATGACCGGTTTGGCCACAGGTGGGTTCTCTGTGAGAAATCATAGTATAATGACCTATTCATTAGATATTCATCCAAATGCGGTTCTATTAGAACTTGCGATAATTCCTTTTATGATATTGGGGGGAATATCTTTCGCTATGCATCATGAATTATTCATGGGGAGAATTATAAGTTTTTTTAAAAATATTGAAGTTAAGGCTATGTTTGTGATACTATTCGTAGTTGGATTGATTTTGGTATTACATCAAGGACTTTATGTGGAAAATTTTAGGTATGCTTCTTTTCAAGTTACTACAGCATTAACGGGTACTGGATTCAATACGGTTTCCATTTCAGCATGGGATGATTTTTCAAAATTTCTGTTAACAATCTTGATGGTTTTTGGTGGGGGATATGGATCAACTGCATCTGCTCTTAAATTATTTAGAGTTGTAGTGATTTTTTGGTCTCTTGGTTGGTTAGTTAGACGTATGTTATTCCCACAGTCCGCAAGGTTTAGCTTGTCTGTTGGTGGGAAAATCTTTCATCCCGAAGATGTGATGAAAGTTGCAATCTATTCTTTATTATATATAATAGTTTTAGTCGCAGGCTCTCTTGTCTTCATGGCCGGCGGAGCCACCACTATCGATTCTCTTTTTGAAGTGTCTTCAGCCCTAGGTAATGTAGGGCTGAGCGTAGGACTCACATCTTCTTGCATGCCCTGGTGGGAGAAAGTTGTCCTTATAATTGAGATGTGGGCAGGTCGTTTGGAGATATTTCCGGTGCTAGTACTGTTAACATCTCCTTTCAGAAAACATTAGAGCCCAAGAACACCGCGTACTATCCATTCCAATTCAAAGTAATAGATGAATATGGGTAAGATCAAACATCCCATCAGATGAACTCTTCTTGCACCGGAAAGAGGTGGGATCATACCTATACAGGTAGTTATCATCAATACCCCTATACCCAGAGGACCGGTCATAAGGATGGTGAGTATCACGATCAAGACAAGGATAGACACCGACAGCTTTGTGTAGTCTATTCGGTGATGTATAGTGGAGAAAAATTTGCCAAGTTTGACCGTCAAGATATAAGCTATGATCGCTGATAATGTTACAGAGAAAATGAGGATCGCAAACAGCCATGGAAGGTTGAAAACGGAATCCCAAGGCTGTATAAATCCTTCGTTCAATTGCATGACGGCATCCATTGCACCGCTTCTAGCCCTCATTATCACGAAAAGAGCAACCATGGTGAATAAAGCACAGGCGGTGTCAACTGCAGATACCGATACGATATACTCCCTCTGACCTTCTTCACCATCATCCAACCCTACGTTGGTGATGGCCGTCGCCGATGCCGCGGTGATACCTGGTAGTACACCGACTAGGGCACCTGCCAATGTACCTGTTATAGATCCTCTAACGGTGTTTTTTCTAGGAAGTTTGATGACCACGTCTTCGACGTCTTGTTCGGGTATCTGCACGCTATCCATCAATGATATCAACAGGTTTGAAGAACCGAAGAGTCCGGTGAACAAAGGGAAGAACATGGCAGAAGTGGGTGAAACACCGGTAGGTCTGAAAGGAGCCCAGAATAGGTTGTATAGATTCCCCGACAGTAGAAGTATGACACCAAACAAACCGGATAAAAGGAATATCCCGAGACCGAGAAGTTTTGGTCTAACATCCAGTAATCCATTCCCTTCACTCATGATCAGCATGGCCACTATCCCTATCAAAACATATGGGAAGATGGTCATTATAGGGTCATAGATCGTCCCTATGATCAACATCGCCGGTACTAAGAGAGCGAGAGATATGAAAACCGCATAAAGACTGCCTACAGCGCTGGCCTTCACCGCCTCAAAGCCTCTACCCGATAGTGTCATCCTATGAGCAGGTAGAACCGACAAGGCCGTATCACCCTCGGGAACACCTAGATAAGTACTGGGGATGAAGTTCAAAAATGTGTGGGATACGGAACATCCGATTATGATCATGGACACGAAGGCGAGCATCATCGGATCTGTGGGGGAAAAGTATCTGCTCACTGTATAAACAAGAGCCAATATGGCCGCCTGAGAAGATAGCAGCAGAAACGATATCGTGTTAACGTGGATTCCCGGGAGTAAACCGGTGACTATACCTAAAGTGACCCCCTTCAAAGTAAAGAACGTACCTATAAGCAGAACGCTGACTGGTTCCACGCTATTCCAACCTAGTACTGTTTACTCCCACTCGATGGTTCCCGGAGGTTTGTTGGTTATATCATAAACCACACGATTTACTCGTTCTTTCATGACGTTAGTTATCCGTGTAGAGATCCGTTCAAGTACTTCGTTAGGTATCTCAAAGAACCTGGCACTCATGGCATCCAATGAGCTAACAGCACGTACCGCGATGGTATAACCGTATGCACGTTTATCACCTTGAACGCCGACCGTCTTTATGGGTAATAATACTGCAAAGTACTGCCATGGTTTCTCCATCTCACCACGTACGACCGCTTCATCTATCTCCTCTTCTGCTATGGCACAAGCTTCCCGTACGATCTCTGTCCTCTCAGGTGTAGCCTCTCCCATCACTCGGATGGCTAAGCCGGGACCAGGAAACGGCTGACGTTCTGCGGAGGGTACACCGAGTTTTCGTGCCAAAACCCTTACTTCATCTTTGTAAAGATCTCTCAATGGCTCGATCAACTTTAGGTTCATCTGTTCGGGTAAACCGCCTACATTGTGATGTGACTTGATGGTGTCTCTTACATCATCCCCACTTTCGATCCAATCCGGAGCTATGGTACCCTGAACCAGATAGTCTGCTTCGAATTTTTTCGCCTCTCTCTCGAACACCTCGATGAACTTGTTTCCGATGATCTTCCTTTTTTCTTCAGGTTCTACTACGCCCTCCATAGCCTCGTAAAATTCCTCCCGAGCATCGATTATCTTGTGATTTATGCCCATCTCGGTGAAAAAGTCGTCCATACTCTCTGTTTCCCCCTTCCTCATGTAGCCTGTATCCACGTATATGGCCAGCAACCTATCGCCCATGGCCTTACCTACTATGGCAGTGGCTACGGTACTATCGACCCCGCCACTGCATCCTACTACGGCTTTACCTTCGATCTTCTTTATCGACTCGATCTGTTCCTTGATAAATATTTCAGCATCAAACAATTCCATCACCAGAGTTATACATTGATTCTATCTCGTCACCATCGGCCTTAACCTTTTCCCTTCTTTCTTCTCTATAATCATCCAATCTACCTCTTATGTCATCATCGGAAACCGCCAGTATCTCTGCTGCTAATAGTGCGGCGTTATCACCTCGATCAAGTCCAACGGTGGCCACCGGGATCCCGGGTGGCATCTGAGCGATGGACAATAATGAATCTAGATTCATCTTTCCGCTAACGGGTACACCTATGACCGGTTTTATGGTATGAGATGCCACTACTCCGGGTAGAGCTGCGGATAATCCAGCGATAGTGATGAATACCTCGGCCCCCTTGCATAATTCCTTTGTTCGCTCTGGAGTACGGTGGGCTGAAGATACCGTCATCTGATAAGATATGTCAAGATCTTCCAGGACCTTCACTGCTTTCTTACCCACCTCCAGATCGCTTTTACTACCCATTATTATCTTTACTTTCATGAAAAGATGGAAAGAAAAAAGGGGTAAAAAGTTTTTGGATGCCTTACGTTTTCATTATGGCCAAAAGGAATATTCCCAGTGTGATGATAGCACCTATAACGAAGGCACCTATTACCTGCACAGCCATCCATATAAGTTCCATGAAATAGTAGCCGTCGGCCGCTCCCATCACTTCGAACTCATGTGCGAGCCATGTTAGGAGTCCAAGTAGGAGACCGATTACTGTAAGCGATATACCTACCATACGACTCTTTCCTCTACCGAAGTAAGCTGTGAACAGACCAGCCAATATCAATCCCAATCCTACGGTCAGCAGGAGCACAGACAGAAATTGTATCATGTTTATATTCATCTTCTTTTCCTCCTTAGAATTCTATACCCGTCAATGTTTTTGTATCTTCTACACCATCAATCGAACGTATCTTATCCACAACGACTTGACCGAGCTTGTTAAAGTTCTCCGCTTGTATCTTGGTTATCAGGTCGAACTCTCCAAACAGTGAATGCACTTCGACGACCTCGTCGATCTCATTCAATACCTGGTAAACGTCTCTTTCCGCTGCGGGGGCCGTTTTTATCAATACAAATCCGATTGCCAATGTCTCACCTATATGTGGTAATCATTTATTGAATATAAATATTTTGTTGAGTGAGGTCACTATTTTATGATCCTCAATTCCTCTTTGCTAGCATCCGTTAGTAGTTCGTAACCGTCTTCTGTCACCACGATGTCGTCCTCTATACGTACTCCTCCGTATCCTGGGATGTAGATACCCGGTTCGACGGTGAACACCATACCCGGTTCAAGTTCGATATCCACGCTGGGAGATAATCCCGAACCATCGTGTACCGATAACCCGATACTGTGTCCGAGCCCGTGGGTGAATTTGCCTTCGAATTCAGTAGAATCTATCACTTCCGCTGCGGCGTTATGAGCCTCCTCGCCTTTTACTCCGGGAGCGATGGTTTCCAGAGCCGCTTTCTGCGCCTCTAGAACAGTACCGTATATCTTTTTCTGCTTCTCGGATGGCTCACCAACCACGAATGTCCTGGTGATATCCGAACAATATCTTTTGTATAGAGCTCCGAAGTCGAGTAAGACGAAATCTCCTTCCGATACCTTTCTTTCACTGGTGGTAAAATGAGGTTCAGCGGTGTTCGGTCCGCTGGAAGCGATTATCTCAAAAGAATCACCGGTAGCTCCAAGTTTCTTCATCCTATAGGAGATCTCGGCCGCTACTTCATACTCTCTCATCCCTGGCTTGATTATATCTGGCATCTCTTCAGCTACATCCGATGCGATCCTACAAGCGTCTCTCAATCTGCTTATCTCCTCATCATCTTTTATATTCCTTGCTTCGATTATTTCATCGGAAACATCAATGATCTCAGCGTCAGTATTTTCACCGATCTTTTTATAAGCACTGTAAGTCAGCTCTGTAGAATTGATACCCAACTTATCCATACCTTTCAATTTATCCTTTAACCATTCCTCTCTTTCTTCACGTTTTCTGATGGCTGTTACCGGCATACCACTTTTCAGTGCGCTTTCTTCCTCCAAAGCAGATGTAAGTATCTCCGCTTCACCGTCAGGATATAGCAAAACTCCGCTGCCTTCGAACTCTCCATGGATAAGACCGGTGACGTAAAAGAACGTCATATCAACATGAGGTTTTGTGGAGTTCATGATCAATATCCCATCTACCTCTTCGCAAAGATTCTCGTATATCTTTTTGATCCGTGATTTCATGTATATGACCGTACCAGGATTATTCAGGGGTTATTTAACTTTGACCACCCGAGTACCGGCTATGTGATCACCTATCCGTTTGTTTTCGGTACCCGACGTTATCAAAACGAGGCTTACAAGGTAAAACAATAGCGCCATATCCGCGTATCTGCCTGAATTTCGAGCAGCACTCTGTACGAATGTGATATCGCCATAATCATCGGATACGACTTCAAGTCCGAATATCTTCTTCCCTATACTGGTACCAAAGTACCATTCAAGTATTGTGAAGTAGATGAACTGTATGGAAACGATCAACACTATCAAAGCTAGCAGATAGGGGGAAATCGAGGCTTGGGTAGGAGTATCGAAGTTGATCGAAACATAAAATAACATAAGTACCAATGGTACAGTAGTGATGAAAAGATCCACTAGATAAGCGAAGACCCTTAAGAGGGTTCTTGTAAATCTTTTAGAAATTTTTACCCGTATGGATCGCCTTAACAATTTGGCGGTATGGAGTGATCTATGGGGGTTTTTTCTAGGATCATCATCCTTCAGTTTCAGATAATCTCTTACAACGTACGGATGGAATCCTAAAAAATACAATATCTGGCCACTCGAATATTCCTCCTGATCTCTAGCTCCCGTTATCCTTTTTATCAGCGTTCCTACGCTGGCCAACTCTCTCTCGACAGCATTAACCGAGCCTTCTAAAGCTTCGTTCCACCTACCTTGTTTGAATAGTCTATTTGCTTCTACCATAGGATCCTTTGCAGTATCCAGTGGAAATCGCCAATAATAAAACAACACCAAAGGAACGGCGGCGATCAATCCTGAAAGATAAACAAGGTCCATAACACCAGCCCCGCCCATGGAACCAAGGACTCCCTCATCTATCAGCAATGGTATCCTTACCAGATCCGCTCCGATCAACGTACCCAATACTGCTGTAGAATATGCATATGATATCCTCTTATCGTATCTACTAAATAAGACCAAAGACAGTATTATGGCCCCAAAAGAAGGTAGAAGGTAATACGGGAACTCTGCTATTATACCTATCCCTGGCTCGAACCTGGAGATCATGTAAGATACTATGGAAACCACAGCTATCCCGAACATCAACCTTAGTGGACCCATCTTTTTTTTGTAGATCAACGCTCCAGATATTATTACGGGTATCAAAGCACCACCTAAATTGATGTTCAATAGAGCCTGGCGGGACACGATTATAGGGATATCCGCAAAGATCCCAAACATAGACCCTACCAATATCATACCGACTTCCGGCTTACCGAATCCTGCTCTCTCCATGAACCCTCTCTTGTGCATGAAAGCTATGAAAAGTACAGCCGCTAATACGGGCAACATTATTATGTAAACAGATACAGCGAGTATCTCTCTTATCAACATCGGCATCACTTATCTTATCGTGTCCAGCGAGAAGGAACCCATGGTGATCCCGCTCTTACTGGATGTGTATCTCACCCAATCACGGGTCTGTACGTCTCCGAGACCGCCGACCCTAAGGAATGTCTTCAATTGCTGGAATTTGAACTCTATCTCTCCATCCATCATGTGCCCCAGCATAGAGATATCCTGTTGACTGTGCATCCCCTTCTCTAGGGTATACATCGCAACGGCCTTGTCCCTCTTTCTCCTTCCAGCGAAGGGCTGTAGAGAACGGAAGGTCGTTGAAGTATCCAAATATGCTATCAATGTGGAAACGGATACGAACGCGAGACGATAATACCGATGCTTTTCCATGATCTCATCGGCAAATTTTTCTACCGCCGTGGTGATCGCTTCTATATCAGATTGGCCTTCAACATAAGTGATATAATCTGTTTTATCGTCCTCATCGATGGTCTCACCCATGCTTACTGAATAGGCATCGACATAGTACACCAGTCCTCTAATTTCATATTCTTCGAAGGTGGGGAGTACGAACTTCATCTCCTCACGTACGTCCTTGACGGTTTTATCGGTTACCACCCAAACTGCGGGTACACCTTTTTCTAGCCCCTCGGCGATGAATGAATTGATCAATACTCGTTTACCGGAGTGGGGAGGACCGTATATAGAAACGTTCGATCCTAACGGGATGCCTCCCATGGTAAGATCATCCAAACGGGAAGTACCCGTCCTGGCTTTCTCCTGCTCGATCTCCATGAGGATCTCTTCCTGCCTCTCTTCGAGTTCTTCATCGATCAGATCTTCTTCCCTGGATCTAAGTTCCCTCTCCTTCTGGGTGATATATTTCTCCTTCGCCTTTATCTCCTGTTCTTTTCTGGAGATCTCTTTCTCTAATTCCTCGAGCCTCCTCTTCCTCTCCTTCTCAGTACTTCCTCCGAACTCTTGCCGCAGCGATTCCATCTCTATCCTTTGCTTCTTCATCACCTCTTCCCTGTGCATCAGATCTTCTTCTCTATCGTTGAGTTCTTGTTCCTTGAACCGCATCTTTTCCTTAAGGTCATCTAACTCTTCTTCTTTGAAGTTCAACTCATCTCTAAGGTCCTGAATACTCTGATTCTTCTTCTCGATCTCCTTCTCTTTCCGTTCTAGTAGAGATTCCTTTTTCTTCAGTTCAGCGATTATCTGGGTATCCTCCATGCCTTCGAAATCTCCTGAACTTTCCATGGCCTTGATACGTGTTTTCAAATCTTCGTTCTTCTGTCGTAATCGCTGTACCTCTTCACTGCTTGCACCACCTCCCTTGGCCATCTGAAGTTTTTGTGCTTTGAGATACTTGAGCATGGCTACACTGCCTTGTTTGATCTCTTCCATCTCGTCTCTCAACTGCTTTTTTTCTTCTTCTAAAGAGTTGATATTCTCCTGTAATGCTGTTATCTCTTCTCTTAACTCTATGTTTTCATCGACGATCTGTGTGGCGTCGAAATCACCGGATTCCATCTCCTCCAGTCTGCTTTTGAATTCTTCCTTTAAAACGGATATCTCGGACATCTTAGAGTCGAGCTCTTTTTTGGATTCTTCGAGTATCTCTTCCTTCTCCGCCAGCTCTTCCTTCATCACCTCCTTCTCTTCTTCAAAGGTCTCTTCGCCCAACCAATCGCCGAAGGAATCTTCTTCCCCGGTGAGCCATGCTTTCAGCGCATCATAATCCGCTTCATCCTCTTCTATTTCTCTACTTTTTTTCTCTACACCCTTTTCTTTAGCCCTTTGTATCTCATCCCCGAGCAATCCATCAAGGTCCCCTTCGGATTCACCGGTCAACCACTGTGCTAAAGCATCATCACTGGATGATCGTTCGTTTTCTTCTGGTCGACCACCAGATCCATGATCAGATTGTTTTCCGTCCAAGATATCGACCGTGGATTCTATCATATCTGCGGCTTCATCTTCATCGATACCCAACATATCGCCAAGTTGTTTTTTTTCCGTATTGACCAACTCTTCTAGTGTGGTGATACCGTTATGTACCAGCGCGGTAGCTATCTTCGCGGTTATGCCATCTATTGAAGTGAATTTTGCGATGGCGTCGTCCGCTTCGGATTCGGAAACATTTTCAGGCAAGGAATCGCTTCCCTTGGATGTTATATCCTTCAAACCGGTTTTAGAGCTTTTGGCCATTTACCACACATCTATCTTTGTATCGATACTAGGCGATTTAATACAGATACCACATGTGTTATAAATGTTTTTACCACATTCTAGACGTTTACAGTGTGTTGATTTAACCGGTCATATATAAAGAACTATTCCATCTGGATACCATGGCACAGGTAAGTGCATGCTTGATACATCCCTCTCGTTTCAATCTATCCTTACTTAAAAAATCTATTGTCCCCATATCACTAGATCCTTCTACTTCAGATATCTTACCTAATGATTCACCTCTCTGGATACGGTCGGACCATCTTTTTGGTATGGTGAATCCCGGGCCATGCCCGATAGTCTCATGCCCTGCGCTGTCTCTTATCACAGCATATTCCCTAGAGATATAGACCCCTCCTTCTTCGAAGATCCCGCTCTCTATGCCTACTCCATAATCGAATCCATCAGGAACCAACGCTCTTTCACAGGCCATCTTTATGGTCACTTCACCGATAGGCTGCTTGATGATATCCTCATATCCGATAGAATGCACCTCTATGTTATCGAATATCCCATCAAAAAATTGTTCTACCGCTCTGATCTTGAGAGAGTTGGAGCTTCCTACATGGATCTTCAGAGGTGAGATCCGGTTCCCTTCACGGTCTATCACACCCTGCCGTATCCGAGTAGAACTTATGGGGATCAGATCCTCAGCCATGCAGGGTGGAACGACAACTAATTCGAGTGGTTTCCTACCTTTTTCCTGTCTTATTTCGTTGATCTCTTCTCCCCTCTCCTTAGTATCCCAAGAGACCACGAGTACGTCATGATCTCCTTCCACCGCTTCTGAATATGGATCTGATATCGGTACTATAGTCCAGTCATCCCATGCTGACAGATGATCCTCTAACTCTTTTTTCCGTTCACCATAGGGTGCATCCAGATCCGGTTTCCATCTTTTTAAAAATTCATCAGAAACGAGTCCGACCGTGACTGAACCTATCTCTAAAGCTGTGTTCAACATCTTCTCGTGTCCTTTGTGCAGTTCGTGAAATGTACCACCAAGGATCACTTTTTTTCCCATGTTCATCAACCCAGTCTTAAAAACATAAGGATCAACAATATAGCTAAGAGCCCATATATGATGTACATCTTTTTCTTACGGCTGGATATCAGCTCTTTGTAATCCTCCCTACACTTTTCGGAGCAGTACGTTTCATCTATCGGTACAGGTTTACCACATATGTGACAGTGCTTATGGGGCTCCATGGTTTATCGTATAAAATTAGGATGATATAAATATTTGGGTGATCACCGGTGTCCGAATACTGCCTTGACCGGCCCGGCAAGATCGGATATCCTAACGAACCCATATCTTTCGAATTGAACGACTTTGCCTATATCCTCATCGGTAACGTTTGGCTCCACTATTCCTACTTCGCAGGAGCCGTCCGGTAGTTCGACTTCTGCATCGATACCTTCACATAACCAGTGTATCTTCCTTATGTCCTTATTCCCGAAGCCGGTTATCTCTCCCTTATCACCCTTCAGTTTGATGTTGCAGAAATTTTTTAACCGCACCTCTTTACCTTGAAAATCCTCCCAATCTTTCCTTGTCAGATAAACGGTGTGGGATATTTTTAGAGTCCTATCCCCTCGTTCAGGGTGATCCGGGTGTATGGGCAGTTCTGTTTTACTGAAGTCTATATCACCGTCCAAGACAACTTTCACAGGATCCGTTATAAAATGATACCTACTGGCTTCATCGTCAACGAGTTCCCGGTTCTTAGCGTACAATTTTGAAGCCGGAACGGCTATATCGGTCAAAGACATCCCAAATCCGATGATGAATTCTCTCACCGCTTCAGGCTGGATACCCCTGCGCCGTAACGACTGTAACGTCCAAGTTCGGGGATCATCCCAACCGTTTATCTCTCCCGTCTTCAGCTTCCTCTGGAAATCGCTCTTGCTCAAACGGAACTCTTCCAAACGCAGCATCCCGTAATGAAGGAATTCCGGCCCATCCCAGCCCAAGAGGTCCCATATGTATTGTTCCATCTTATCTTCCATCATTAGATCCTTCCCTCGCAGCACATGGGTCATCCCCAGTAGATGATCGTCCACGGCCCAGGAAAACTCGAGTAACGGCCATACATGGTATCTGTCACCCACACGTGGATGGGGTTGTTTGGATATCCTGAACAGTACCCTATCTCTGAAGGCAGGGTCCGGATGTTGCATATCGGTCTTTATCCTGACCACCGCTTCTCCTTCTTCAAAGCTCCCGTCCAGCATGGCTTTCCACATATGTTTGTTTTCTTCAACGCTCCTTGAACGGTGTTCACATTCCATCCCCTTCTCTCGGT
>Ga0207421_10002522_pt1 | contig 22635 bp, 21 predicted proteins | sample SodLakKL_010_SED_4_FD_187542 | JGI IMG/M metagenome (GOLD analysis project Ga0207421, IMG submission 187542) | Alkaline sediment microbial communities from Lake Tanatar, Kulunda Steppe, Russia - 8KL_010_SED (SPAdes) (version 2) | ecosystem: Environmental > Aquatic > Non-marine Saline and...
ACCGGCTCGCCCGCGGCTCGGTCACGAACTCCGTCGCGGTCAACACGTCCGCGGGACGGGACGGCCGCGGGCTCTGGGCGTGGGCCCCGGGACCAGTCGAGGTGGAGGGCTGTTCGTTCGCGATGAACGGCCGGCACTTCTCGTTCGACGTCGGCGCGAACAACAGCGCCTCGCAGGTGCGGGTCGTCGACACCGAGTACGACACCGGACGCGACGGCGGTTCGACGGTCAACGGCGCGCTCGACCTCCGTTCGGGTAACGGCACCGATCCCGTAGACGAGGTGCCCGACGGCTGCCCGACGACCGCGGAGGAGGCCGCCGGAGGCGACGAGACACGGGTCTGGTCGCCGTTCGTCGGCCGTCGCCACTAGGGGCGTCGGTCTCCGGCGTCACCGCTGGCCCGGCGCTCCGACGCGTCGCGCTGACCCGGCCCTCCACCCGCCCCCGCTGGCTCGACTCCCCACCAATCCCCACAGACTCTGCTTTTCACTCGCCGGCTCGGCCCTCCTCTCGCCACCGCCAGCTATCCACCCGTCGCAGCCACCGACGACTCCCCGTCCTCTCCTTTCTGATCCGGCCGGCGTCCGGCGCTCAGTTCGGTCACAGAGTGAGGGCGTCGTCGGCCGCGTTCCGGAGCGCGTCCGAGCGGCCGTAGCTGCCCGGGGCGATCGCGACCGTCCCGACGCCGACGCTACCGGCGTACTCGAGAACCGGCTTGAAGTCGGTGTCCCGTGAGGCGATCGCGAGCGTGTCGAGCCGTCCCTCCGCGAGCGCCGCGGTGGCGTCGACGGCGAGTTTCACGTCGACGTCCCCGCTGGTGACGACGACCTCGAATCCCCGTGCCTCGGCGGCCCGGACGAGCCCGGGCGTGGCGTGCTCGTCGAGGTAGAGCCGCCGGACGCCGGTCCGGCCGAGCCCGTCTCCGACCCGTCTGAGCTCGTCGAGGTCGACGTCGAACTCCTCGCGGAAGACGTTCGGTCCGTCGACGAACAGGCCGACGGTCCGCGTGTCGGGGCCCCCGAGTCGCCGACGGATCCGATCGAACATGGGGGGCGCTTCTCGGCGTCCGGGGATAGCCCTGACGGAAACCGGCGGGCGAGCCTGGCGGACGTTGGCGGGCGGTTCGTCCGGCTCGGCGCGCGATTCAAGTGGGTCGTCCGCGTACCCGGGGGTGTATGACGATCGCCAGCGAGCTCAGGGAGGCGATGGATGACGGACGGGAGGAGCTGATCGCCGTGCTCGCCGAGCACCGGCTCGTCCCCGAGCTGGCGGGGACGTCGAGCTCGTCTCTCCTCGGAGACTCCGCCGTCCCCAAGTTCGAACTCGTCTCGCGCGGGGAGAGCGACGAGGCACAGCACGTCGACCGACAGACCGGGAAGCTCGTCCTCGATACGCTGGGCGTGAGCTCCGAGGAGGAGTGTGAGTCGGTCGTCGAGGAGATCACCGGCCACGACGCCTGGGAGTGAGGATCGTCGGCCACGACCGTGGGATAATATATACGTCCACGGGCGAGAGCGACGGGTAGATGCGCGCCTTTCGGATCGCCTACGACGGGACCGGCTACCACGGCTTCCAGCGCCAGCCCGACGTCCCGACCGTCGAGGACGCGATCTTCGACGCCCTCCGGGAGCTGGGGATCCTCTCGGCCGACGTCCCGAAACCGTCGGGGTACGCCGCCGCCGGGCGGACCGACGCCGGCGTCTCGGCGCTGGCCCAGACCGTCGCGTTCGAGTGCCCCGACTGGCTCACCCCGCGCGCTCTCGACGCTGAGCTGCCGGCGGACGTCGGGGCGTGGGCGAGCGCCGACGCCCCGGCCGACTTCCATGCCACCCACGACGCGAGCCGTCGGGAGTACACCTACCACCTCTACGCACCCTCCGCCGACCGGCGTTCCACGGACGGCGAGGCGACCGGCTCCGACGACTCCCCGACTGGGGGTCCACTCTCGGCGACGATCGACGACGACCGGTTCCGGGCCGCCCTCGAGGCGCTCTCCGGACGGCGGGACTTTCACAACCTGACGCCCGACGAACGGGGGACGGTCCGGTCGCCGACCCTCGAGGCGAGCCGCGAGGGCGAGTACCTCATCGTGACGGTGACCGCGGACGGCTTCGCCCGCGAGCTCGTCCGCCGTCTCGTCTCGCTCGCCCGGTCGGTCGGCACGGGCGAGGAGCCCGTCGGGAAGGTGGCGCGCACGCTCTCCGCGGAACCCCTGCCGGGCCACGAGGGAGTCGCCCCCGCGGCGCCCGAGCCGCTCGTGTTGACCGACGTCGAGTACCCCGACCTCGAGTTCGTCGCCGACGAACGGGGGGCCGAACGCGTCCGGACCGTCTTCGGGGAGCTGGAGGTCGAACGGACGACCGGCGCGCGGGTCGCCGGCTGCCTCCGCGAGGGGGTCCCGCGGTGATCGACCGGACGGCGAGCCCACGCTGATCGAACGCACGACGACGCCCGAACCGAGGCCACGTGACGGCGGCCGAATAGACGTCACGCGGTGACGCCCGAACCGAGGCCACGTGACGGCGGCCGAATAGACGTCACGCGGTGACGCCCGAACCGACGCCAACGAGGAGCCGCCGGGACTGTCCACGGGGCGTGGCGGGACTACAGGTGGCTCTCGATCGTCTCGGCGGTCTTGGGCCCGACTCCCGGCACGCTCTCGAGTTCTTCCCGGCTCGCCCCGCGGACGTTCTCGACGCTGCCGAACCGACCCAGAAGCCGCTTTCGCGTCTCCGGGCCGACCCCGGGAACGCCGTCCAGCGCCGTCGACACCTCGTCGCGGACGCTCCCGTGGTACTGGAGCGCAAAGCGGTGTGCCTCGTCGCGGACCCGCTGGAGGAGATGCAGCTGTGGGGCGTCGTCGGGCCAGTCGAACGTCCGGTCGGGCGTGATCGTCCGTTCGTCGGCTTTCGCCAGCGCCACTGCGGGGATCGTCCAGCCGACGGCTTCGAGGGCCTCTCGTGCCGCCTCGAGCTGGCCACGGCCGCCGTCGATCACGAGCAGGTCCGGGTCCGGCCGATCGTCCCGGCCCTCGACGGCCCGCCGGGCGCGCCACTCGAGTAACGTCCGCATGTTGGCGTAGTCGTCGTTCTCGTCGGCCAGCTTCTTCCGGCGGTAGGCGGACTTCTCGGGGTCGCCGTCGACGAAGGTCACGTCGCTGCCGACCGCCGCCCGTCCGCCCGCGTGGGAGACGTCGAACCCCTCGATCCGGGCGGCCGACTCCAGCCCGAGTGCCTCCGCCAGGGCGGCACACTCCTCGCGCCGGCCGACGTTCCGGCGGGCGTTTTTCAACGCGAGGTCGACGAGCGTCGCCTCTCGGCCGGCGCCGGGAACCCGGACGTCGACGCCCTCCGCCTCGAGCCAGGCGCTCACCTTCCCGTCGCCGTGGTGTTCGGGCAGGAGGATGGCTTCGGGCAGCTCGCGTTCGGCGTAGTACTGGACGAGAAAGGCCGTCAACACGCCGGGAACGCCCTCGCCGCCGTCGGGGGCCGAGAGCGGGTGTCGGTCCCGCTCGACGAGCTTGCCCCCTTCGGCGCGGAGGCGGGCGACCGTCGCCCCGTCGCCCTCGATGGCGACCCCGAGGACGTCGACGGTCCGCTCGTCGCCGACCGACCGGACCGCGTCGGCGCCGCCGCCGTGGAACGACTCGACGGCCGCGAGCCGATCCCTGAGGTTCGCCGCGCGCTCGAAGTTCCGCTCGGCGGCGGCGGCCTCCATCCGCCGGGAGAGTGGATCGGCGAGCACCCCAGTTTCGCCCTCGAGGAACCGCTTCACCCGCTCGACGTCCTCCCGGTAGGAGTCGAGGTCGATCTCTCCCGTACAGGGGGCGGTACAGAGCCCCATCTCGTAGTCGAGACACGGACGTACGCGTCCGGCGTACTTGTGATCCGTGCACGACCGGATCCCGTAGCTCTCCCGGAGTGCCTTCACCACCGTCTCGACCCGTCCCTTGTCGGTATATGGGCCGTAGACGGTCGCCGACTCCGCCGGGTCGCGGGTCACCTCGATCCGTGGCGCCTCGCCGGCGGTCAGCTGGACCATCGGGTAGGACTTGTCGTCTTTCAGCCGGACGTTGTACCGCGGCCCGTGACGTTTGATCAGGTTCGCCTCGAGGAGAAGTGCCTGGGTCTCGGTGTCCGTGACGGCGATCTCGAGCTCGTCGGCGCGGTCGACCATCCGGCGGATCCGCTCGCTTCGGGGGTCGGCGTACGACCGCACCCGCGAGCGCAGGTCGACCGCCTTTCCGACGTACAGCGTCGTCTCGCCCTCCCGGAACTGGTAGACCCCCGGCTCGCGGGGGAGCTCGCCCGCCCGCTGGCGGAGCCGGTCGACGTCCATCGGCCGTCTCTAGCGGACCGACGGCTTTGAGCCTGACGTCGTCGTCTCGTCGGCGTCCGGCCCCACTGCCGACTCGAGGGCGGTCCGCGCCGGCGGATCCGATCGATCGACCGGAACCGTCAGCTCCCCGCCGCTGTGGACCCGGATGACGAGCCGTCGTCCTCGCGAGCGGCGGTACTGGTGGGCGAACGCCAGCGCGGCGACCGCGGCGAGCAACCCGAGAAAGACCACGAACGCGTCGACGAGCGTCGCCAGCGTCTCGATCGCCCCAGCGCGTCGTCGATTCCGGTGGCAGTCGGCGTCCCCTCGGCGTCGATCGGCGAGGGAATCAGCTCCCGGAATTCGGAACGGACGGCGACGACGGCGACGGCCCGGAGGAGCCGACGGAGTCCCACAAAGGTTTAACTCCACACGAGACTTCGTCCTTCTCGAGAGGACAGATGTCACCGGAGGATTCCGACGACCGACGGACAGACGAAGAGTCGAGCGCGGACGACACAGACCGGACGCCGGAGGACGTCCACGATCCGGACTCGGAGGGGCCCGTCGAACGTGCCGCCGTCGACGCAGCCGAGGAGCTCGACGCGCGGATCGTCGACCTGCTCTCGTGGATCCTCGATACGGAGACCAGAGCGAAGATCTACGTCTTCCTGCTCGCGAACCCCGCGAGCACCTCCGAGGAGGTCGCGACGGGGACCGGTCTCTACCCCAGTACCGTCCGGGAGGCGCTCGCTGAGCTCCACGACGAGGATCGCGTCGACAGGGAGAAACGCGAGAGCGACGGTGCGGGGAACAACCCCTACGAGTACACCGCGATCCCGCCGAGTGAGCTCGTCGGCGGCGTCGCGGATCAGGTCCAGCGGGAGCTGAACACGATCTTTTCCCTCGACCGGCTCCTCGAGCGCGAGACGGAACCGTTCGACGTGGACGCCGAGCCGGTGACGATAACGGTCGACGAGGCACCCGGTGGCGTCGAGTCGGACGACGATGTGGACGACGGCCACGTGGATGACGACGTAGATACCGGGGCGGGCGACGACGCTGACGCAGACGACGGCCATACCGACGGCGACGTGGACGCAGACGACGGCCATACCGACGGCGACGTGGACGCAGAGACGGACGGGGACGAGGATCGCGAGTAGACGGTACGGTCGAACGTTCAGTCCCGGCCGGCCGAGACAATGCCGAATCGGCCCGGGCGGTTTCACGGCCAGAACCGAGAGCTCGATCGTCGCCTCCGCCGATTGGCAAACCGTTTTGCCCCCATGTACCAAACGCGGGGATAGCGGATGAGCTCACATCACACACCGGAGACGGAGGCCCGGAACCGACCGAAAAGAAACGGTGCCACCGGAGGACGACGATGACCGATGAGCTTCCACCGGTCTACGGCGGCGAGATCCTGCACGTCCACCTCGACAGCGGCGAGGTCGAACGCGAGTCGATCGATCCCCGGGACGCCCGCCGGTTCCTCGGCGGTAACGGCTTCGCAGCCAGACTGGTCCACGACCACGTGCCGCCGGAGGCGGGGCCGTTCGATCCCGAGAACGTGCTCGCGTTCACCGTCGGGCCGATGAACCTGACGCCGTTTCAGTCGACCAGCCGCGGCGTCGTCGGTTTCGTCAGCCCGATGACCGACGGCTTCTTCGACAGCACGTTCGGCGGCACGTTCCCGCGGGCCCAGAAGTCGACGGGGTTCGAGGCGATCGTCCTCCACGGGCGGGCCGAGGAGCTGTCCTACGTCCACGTCAGCGAGGACGGAGCGGAGCTGAAGCCCGCGACCGACCTCGCGGGCGCCGAGACGTACGACACCTGCGAGCGGATCCGCGAGCGGGAGGGCGAGGGGTACGACACCCACGTGATCGCCGCCGGCCCGGCCGGGGAGAACCGCGTCCGGTACGCCTGTCTGCTACACGACTCGAAGATCCGGGAGGGGGTCGCCGGCCGCGGGGGCAGCGGGGCGGTACTCGGCTCGAAGAACGTCAAGGCCGTCGCGATCCGCGAGGGGGAGTTCGAGCCAGAACTCGCCGACGAGGACGGGCTCCGCCAGCTCGCCGGCTCCCGGATGGGGCCGCTGATGGAGGGCACCGAGATGCTCCAGGAGTACGGCACCAGCGGGCTGGTGAACCCGATAAACGAGATGGGGAAACTCGGCGAGTCGAACAACCGCCGCGAGCAGGCCGCCGACGAGGACGCGGAGGCGATAAGCGGCGAGACCCTCCGTGCGGAGTACGTCACCGAGGACACAACCTGTGCGAACTGTGCGGTCCGGTGTGGGAAACGCGTCTCCGTCGAGGCCGAGGGGATCACCGCGGCGAAGATCCCCGAGTTCGAGAGCCTCTTTGCGACCGCGTCGATGCAGGAGACGTACGACATCGAACGGGTGATCACCTCGAACGACCTCTGTGACCGTCTCGGGATGGACACGATCAGCTGGGGCGTGACCGTCGCGTTCGCCCGGGAGTGTTACGCTGAGGGGCTGATCTCCGAGGACGCCTCCGAACACCTCGAGTTCGGCGACGCCGACGGGCTCGTCGAGCTGGCCCGGGAGACCGCCCACCGAGAGGGGATCGGCGACGACCTCGCGGAGGGCTCGTTCCGGATGGCCGAGGCGCTCGAGGGGAACTCGAGCAGCTATCTCCACGGCTCGAAGGGCCTCGAGTTCGCCGCCCACTCCCCCCGCGGGCTGAAGGGGATGAGCATCGGCTACGCGACCTCCACGCGCGGGGGCTCTCACCACGATACCCGGCCGACTCGCCAGTACGACGGCGAACACGACGAGACCACCGAGGGAACTCCCGAGTTCGCCGCCCGCTCTCAGCACTTCACCGCGCTCGGGGACTCGCTAACCCAGTGTCGGTTCGTCAGCGAAGGTGGCTGGGGAACGGATATCACCGAGGAGTACCGCGACGCCCTCGCCGCGGCGACCGGCTGGGAGCTCTCGACGGCGGAGGTCGAGGAGATCGGCGAACGGATCTACAACTTAGAACGGCTCATCAACGTCGAACGCGGCGTCGCGAGCCGGGAGGCCGACACCCTCTCCGAGCGGGTGATGAGCGAGCCGATCCCCGACGGACCGGCCGAGGGGATGTACTGCCCGCCCGAGGAGCTCGAGGCGATGCTCGATGAGTACTACGCGTTCCGTGGCTGGGACGACGACGGCGTCCCGACCGCCGAGACGCTCGACCGGCTCGGGATGGCCGAGTTCGCCTGACCGCAGACACGCCCGAGACGGTCGAATCCGCCTGACTACCACCGCCCGGGCCGGGCGAGTTCGCCTGCCACCGACACGCTATTCACACCCGGCTGCGTGGGTCCGGCCATGAACGACCAGGTAGTCGATCCCGAGTTCGCCGACGAGCTGATCACCGTCTGCCGGACGGTCGTCGGGGACGAGCTGCGCAGTGTCACCTACTTCACCGACGAGGAGGTGGGGCAGCTGTACCTCCGCTCGGACCTCGATCGGACGGCCGACCTCGTCGGCTTCGCCGAGCTCGAACGCGGGGGCTTTCGGGCCGATCAGCTGTACCGGGACAGCCAGCTCGGCGAGTACCACGCGACGGTTCGGATGTTCGACAACGGCTACCTCGCGCGCGTCATCGCCGGCGAACACGGCGTCTGGGTCACCACCGACTCGATGTCGATGGAGCGGTTCGAGGAGCTCTCGACCGCCCTCAAACGATCCCTCGCCGGGTGAGTCGGCCGGCTGACGAGCGCCGGGATCCATGCCGTTATGTGCCACGAGGCCCCACCTCCGGACGGAATGGACGTGGATCTCTCCCGGCTGACCGCCCACCTCGAGGCGGAGGGTATCGACGGCTACCTCATCGACGACGACTCCGCGGATCCCGATCAGCGGTACGTCTCGGGGTTCGACGCCCCGGACCCGTACCTGACGCTCGTCGACGGCGACGGGGTCCACCTGCTCGTCTCCGGGCTCGAGTACGGCCGCGCCAGGAAGGAGGCGAACGCGGACACCGTGAGTCGGCTCTCGGCGTACGACTACCGGTCACGTCTCGCCGAGTACGGTTCCCACGAGGGCCGGATCCGGACCGTCGCGGCCTTCCTCGCGGACCGCGGGGTCGAGTCGATCGCCGTCCCGACCGGCTTCCCGACGGGGACGGCAGACGGGCTTCGCGAGCGGGGCGTCTCGGTCGGCGTCGAACCCGACGGGATCGTCGAGGCTATCCGGGCTAAAAAGACCGACGAGGAGGTCACACACATCCGACGGACCCAGCGAGCCAACGAGGCCGCGATGGCCGTCGCCGAGGGGTTGATCGGTGGCGCCGAGATCCGGGAGGGAGTCCTCCACCACGGCGGCGAGGTGCTGACGAGCGAACGGGTCAAGGAGGCGATCGAGGTCGAGTTGCTCGGTCACGGCTGTGGGCTCGACGACACGATCGTCGCCTGCGGGGCCGACGCCGCCGACCCCCACGACCGGGGAAGCGGGCCGCTCGAGGCCGGCGAGGCGATCGTCGTCGACGTCTTCCCGCGGGACAAGACGCAGGGGTACTTCGCCGATATGACCCGGACGTTCGTCCGCGGCGAGCCGAGCCCGGAGATGCGTCGCCGGTACGAGGCGACCCGGGAGGCCCACGAGGCGGCGCTCGCGGCCGTCGAACCGGGCGTTACGGGTGCGGCGGTCCACGACGTCGTCTGTGACGTCTACGAGGAGGCCGGCTACGCCACCCTCCGGAGCGATCCGGACGCCGAGACCGGCTTCATCCACGGCACCGGTCACGGCGTCGGGCTCGCGATCCACGAGGCCCCGACGATCTCCTCGGCCGGCGAGGAGCTCGAGCCCGGACACGTGATCACGATCGAGCCGGGGCTCTACGATCCGGCCGTCGGCGGCGTCAGGATCGAGGACCTCGTGGTCGTCCGGGAGGACGGCTACGAGAACCTCACCGAGTATCCGATCTCGATCGAGCCGCGTTCCGACCGGTGAGCTGCGGACGTGCCGACCGGTGAGCTGCGGTCGAACTACCTGCCTGCGCGGGCCGCCGGAGAAACCGACGCTCTCACTGGCCGTGAACGTCCGACGCTCTCACCGGCTGTGAACCACCGACGACGACTTGTTCGTTCGGCCCCTCTTCTCGTGGGTGCCCCCGCCACCGCGGACGGACGGAGTCGACGGTGAGCGTGGCCTGCTCGCCTCGCTGCTCCGGGCGTTGCTCGCGACGCTGCTCGTCCTCTCGATCGTCCTCGCGGGTGTCCTGCTCGCGATTCCCACACTCGACGTGCCGTGGACGCCCGAGGGGGTCGAGGAGCCACGCCTCCCGGTCGATCTCGGGGAATCACCGCCTGCCGAAAACGCGTCGACCGACGACAACGCTGTGGCCGATTCGACCAGTTCGACGTACGAGGCCGACTCGGGGACGATCCACTCGGGGACCGTCGAACGGCTGGTCGAGGCGGAAGTCGACGACCGGCGGGCCGAACACGGCCTCGACCCCCTCGAACACGACGGCACGGTCGCCGCCGTCTCGCGGGCCCACAGCGTCGACATGGCCGAACGGGAGTACTTCTCACACACCAACCCCGACGGCGAGGATCCGATGGATCGGTTCGCCGCCACCGCGAACTACTGTCGGGCCTACGGCGAGAACATCGCGATGACCTGGATCGACCGCGACGTCCGCGGCGACGACGGCGAGGTCAGCAACCACGGCACCGCCGAGGAGCTCGCTGTCGGCCTGGTCGACGGCTGGATGGACTCCCCACCCCACCGGGAGGCGATCCTCACCGAGGGGTGGGATCGTGGCGGCGTCGGCGTTCACCTGACCGAGGACGGGCGGGCGTTCGCGACGCACAACTTCTGTGAACTCCGGTGACGACCCCGGGGTCCGGACTCACCCCTCGCCGACGACGACCGCGAGGAGGTAGATGGCGATGGCGACGACGACGATCGTCGCCCCCGGTCGCAGACCGTAGCTCCAGGAGAGGCCGATCCCCGAGAGCACCGAGGCGACGCCGACGAGCACCGAGCCGTAGAGCGCGGACCCGAAGCCGTCGAGGACGAGCGAGGCGGCGGCCGCCGGCACGACGAGCATCGCGGCGACGAGGATCACCCCGAGGATCTGCATCGCGCCGACGACCACCACGGCGGTCAACACGACCAACAACCCGTTGTATCCGGAGACGTTCAGCCGGGCGACGCGTGCGGCCTCCTCGTCGAAGGTGATGAAAAGCAACGGCTTGTAGGCGACGGCGACGGAGCCGACGACGGCGGCGGTCAGCAGGGCCATAAGCGCCACGCTCCGGTCGTCGGTGATCGAGATGTTCCCGAACAGATAGCCGGTGATGTCGACGAACGCGAAGCCGCCGCCGAGGTCGATGAGCAGGGTTCCGACCGCGAAGCTGCCGGTGAGCACGATCGCGATCGGGACGTCGCCGTGGCTCGCGGTCCGGTCGACGAGCGCCTGGACGCCGAGGGCGCCGACGATCGCCACGAGGACGGCGACGAGCAACAGCCGGACGTCCCAGCCGGAGACGCCGAAGAAGAGCGTCCCGAGCGCGACGCCGGCGAACGCCGTGTGTGCGAGCGTCTCGCCGATCAGCGCCATCTCCCGGTGGATGAGGAACATCCCGATGACCGGACCGGCGATCCCGACGAAGACGCCGGTGGTTACCGTGTTCCAGAGGAAGCCATAACAGCCGAACTCCGAGCCGACGGCCCGGCTCGCCAGACAGCCGTACTCGAAGAAGGCCGCGGGCATCACGCCGACGGCGATCGGGACGAACACCGCGAGGACGACGGCGGCCAGCGTCGCCACCCCCGCGCGCAACGCCGCGTCGACCGTCGTCATCGGCCGGCGACGGCCGTCGCCGCGGGTGGACGGCCTCATCTCGCCCCCAGCGCCTTCGCGAACGCCGGCAGGGTGAGCTCCTCCATCTGGCCGAGGTAGTCGCCGTACCCCTCCTCGCGCCACTCCTCGAGGTAGCTCTCGGCGGCCGACACCATCGCCGTCCCGACGTCGCCGTCGGCCTCCTCGGCGATCGCTTCGGCGTAGCGGTCGCCGTCGAACGGATCGTAGAGGACGTACTCGATGCCCCGCTCCTCGACGAGGTCGACGGCCGCGGCGATGTCGGCGCTCGAGGGCTCGTCGTCCGGGGAGAGCCCGACCGGCGTGTGGACCTCGAAGCCGTGGCGTCTCCCGAGGTGGGCAAACGAGTCGTGTCCGGCCAGTACGGCGACGTCGTGCTCGCGGTCGACGAGACGGTCCTGGAACTGTCGGTGGAGCCCCTCCAGGCGGTCGACGTACGCCGCGGCGTTTCGCTCGTACCGGTCGGCGCGTTCGGGGTCGAGTTCCACCAGCCCGTCGCGGACCGTCCGGACGGCCGTCGTCGTCGAGAGGGGATCGGAGAAGAACTTCACGTCGACGAGCCCGTGGTCTCTCGACGCCTCCTCCCCGGTCTCTTCTACGTCCACCCCGATCGGTTCGCTCTCCCAGACGACCGACCCCGCCTCCCGGAGTTCGAAGACGAGCAGGGTCCGACCCTCCTCGAGGCCGTCGATCCTGACGTCCGCCCCCTCGGCGGCGAGCTCGACCGTCTCCGGCGCGTCGGGGGCGATCCGCGCGGAACCCTGATACGGGGAGCCAGACCCCAGCGGAAACGGCTCGCCGCTCCCGTCGACAAAGCGGGTGCCGAGCCGACGGGATCCCCCCGGGGGGACCGCTGGCAACTCGCCGTGCCAGTGGTCGAAGTGGTGGTGGGCGACGACGTTCTCGTGCCGGCGGTCGATCACTTCCAGTTCGGCGACGGGACCGTGCTCGTGATCCGGGTCGAACTCGTGGTCCGTGTCGTGTCCGTTGTCCGAGTCGTGGTCCGCGTCGTGTCTGCTGTCCGAGTCGTGGTCCGCGTCGTGTCCGCTGTCCGAGTCGTGGTCCGCGTCGTGCTCGTGATCCGGCTCGTGTCCGTTACCCGAGCCGTGGTTCTCGCGGTCGTCGTGATCGTCGCCGTACGCGATCGGTTCGATCCCCTCGAGGGCGTCGATCAACGCCACCTCGTCGGCGTAGTTCGCATCGATCTCGCGGGCGGCTTCCTCCGCCCACGGCTGGAAGCCGTCGGCGTCGAGGTAGACGAACGCCTCCGCCTCGAGAATCTCGGGTAAGAGGTCGGTCCGTGGCTCCCAGCCGTGGCCGTGGCCCTCGGCCGGCACGGCGTTCTCGACGGAGAACCCCTCGCCGGCGACGTTCCGGGCGAACTCCGCCAACGTAAAGAAAGACGCGAATACCGTCGGCCCGTCCGTGCCGGAGTCGTCGCCGAGACAGCCAGCGAGGCCGCCGAACGCCAGCGACGCGCCGGCCGCGAGGGTCGCCCGGCGGCTCTGGGACGTCATGGTATGATAGCAGCCACAGAAAGTATTATACCTATCGGAAATCCGTCAACCGTGCGGAGCCCGTCCGGACCGACGCGCTGGTCAGTCGGCGTTCCGCTCCGATCGAGCGCTGCCCCACTCCCCCGGAGCGCCTCACCGCTTCTCCGGCCTGCCGCCGACGGTCCAGTGGAGGACGACGCCGCCGTCGAGCCGGTCCACGTCCGCGAGCTCGAGGTCGGGGAACCGATCGAGGAAACCGTCGCCGTCGGCGAGCGTCGGCGCGTCCCGCCCGCCGATGAGCTGCGGGCCGACGAACGTCGAGAGCCGGTCGACCAGGCCGGCCTCGAAAAACGAGAAGACGAGTTCGCCCCCACCTTCCACCATCAGATCAGCCACACCGGAGTCCGCGAGCGCCGCGAGCGCCCGCTCGAGGTCGACACGTCCCTCCCCGGCCACGACGGCCTCGACGCCCGGGCCACGGAGCGTCTCCAGTCGCTCGGGATCGGCAGCCTCGCTCACGAGCAGGTACGTGGGCGCGTCGTCGTCGAGCACCCGTGCGTCCGGCGGCGTTCGGGCCCGGGAGTCGGCGACGACCCGGGCCGGCTGGGCCGGCTCCCCGGCCTCGCGTCGCCGTTCGACGAGGTTGGCGTCTTTCACCGTCAGCCGTGGATCGTCAGCCAGCACGGTGCCGACGCCGACGGCGACGGCGTCGCTCCCCGCCCGAAGCCGGTCGACGCGGGCGAAGTCCTCGGGGCCGCTGATCGCGACCTGCTCCCGTCGGACCGTCGAGAGCTTGCCGTCCGCGCTCATCGCCGCGTTGACGAGGACGTCCATACTGCCGCTGGGGCTCCCCGGCTAATAGGGGTTGGTGACTCGCCGAACCGGCCGCTAAACGGGGTCGACGATTCGTCGGAGTACCCGGCCAACGGCGTTCGACGAGCCGTCGAACCCCGGCCGATAGCGAGCCCGACGACGTTCGAAGAGCTTTAACGCGGCTGGCCTCCCACTGGCAGTATGGTCGGCGATCGGGTCCTAAACCGGCTCCCCGAGGACTGGCGGAGGATGGTGACGACGCGAGTGGTCACCCTCCTCGTGTTGCTCGTCGCCTTGCTCTCGGTGGCGACCGGGCTGGTCAACATCGACCAGGAGATCGCCGACTTCGGACCCTTCGCCCCGTTCGTTCCCGACGGCGTCCAGCAGGCGGTCGGCTTCACCGGGGCACTGACGGGGTTTCTCATGCTCGGCGGCGCGCTCGCGTTGCGCCAGGGGCTGCGTGCCGGCTGGTACGCGTCCGTGGTGTTGTTGCCGGCCACGGCGATCCAGGGGGTTCTCCAGGGGAGCCCCTACTCCGTGCCGCTGGTCGTCCTCTCGCTCGTCTCCTTGCCTGCCCTGGCTCTCACCCGGACGCGATTCGACCGCGCCCTCTCGCTGACGACGACCCAGCTCGCGGCCGGAAGCGCGCTCGTCGGCGTCCAGGCCTACGGCACCCTCGGGGCGTTCGCGCTCAGAGAGGAGTTCGACGGCGTCGACTCGCTGCTCGAAGCGTTCTACTTCACCCTCATTACCTCTAGCACCGTCGGCTACGGCGACGTCACCCCCGAGTCGGAGCAGGCGATGTTGTTCACTATGTCCGTGGTCGTCCTCGGCGTCGCCAGCTTCGGTATCGCGATCGGTGCGCTCGTCGGGCCGGTGATCCAGGCACGGATAAGCAAGACACTCGGAAAAATGACAGACTCACAGTTCGAACACCTCGAGAACCACGTCCTCGTGCTCGGCTACGGGGAGCTGACCGAACCGATCGTCGACGAGCTGGTCGAGGCCAACGCGCGGTTCGCCGTCGTCGCGCGCGACCGCGACCGCGTCGAGAGCCTCGCCGACCGGAACGTCCTCGCACTCGCTGCCCAGCCCAGCGACGAGGAGCCACTCAAACGGGTGAAAATCGGCCGTTCCCGGGCGATCCTCGTGGCGACCAACGACGACGCCCAGGACGCGCTGGCGATTCTCACCGCGCGGGAGCTGCGCCCGGACGCCCGCATCGTCGCCGCGGCGACCGACCACGAGAACGTCCGGAAGCTCGAACGCGCGGGCGCCGACACGGTGCTCAGCCCCGCCGTGCTCGGTGGAACCCTGCTCGTCCGCTCCGCCCTCGGCGAGGACGACACGGAGCTGATCGGACGGATCCTGAAAGACACGGAGTGAGACTGGGGCCCGACGACCCCGCCGTCGTCACTCCGGCGCGCCGTCGAGGATTTCGACGCCGCTCGAGGTGCCGATCCGGTCGGCGCCGGCGTCGATCATGACCATCGCCTCCTCGTAGCTTCCGATCCCTCCGCTGGCTTTGACCGGGAGGTACTCGCCCAGCAGCTCGACATCGGCGACGGTCGCGCTACCGCCCGCGAAACCGGTCGAGGTCTTGACCATCGCGGCGTCGGCCGCGACGACCGCCTCGCAGGCCCGGCGTTTCTCCCCCTCGGTCAACAGCGCGGTCTCGAGGATCACCTTCACCGGGATCGGCACCGCCGCGACGACCTCGCCGAGCTCCTCTGTGACGGCGTCGTCCTCGCCGGCTTTCAGCCGACCGACGTTGCAGACGACGTCCAGCTCGTCGGCGCCGGCTTTCCAGGCGCGGACGGCCTCCTCCCGTTTGACCTCCGGGTCGTGGTGTCCGTGGGGGAAGCCGACGACCGTCGCCAGGGTCGGCTCGGACGTCGAGCCGACGGCCCGGTCGAGATAACAGGGTGGAACGCAGGCGTTCGTCCCGTACTCCGTGGCCTCCGCGAGGACGCGGTCTACGTCGTCCGGCGTCGTCTCGGGTCCGAGGACGGTGTGATCGATGAACGCGGCGAGCTCGGATCGATCCATGGCGGCCACACTCACCGCGGGCTGAAAAACCGTCCGTTCCCCCGTCCACGTCGCTTTTGGGTCCCGGGTGCGAACGGGGACCGATGACCGAGAGCCGACCCCCCGTCGTGTCCGCCGTCGAGGAGACGGCAGACCGGATCGCGTCGATGGAGGTCCGCGGGGCAGCAGCCATCGCCGACGCCGCAGCGGCGGCGCTGGCCGAACAGGCGACGGCCGACGCCGACTCGCCTGCCGCCTTCCGTGCGGGGATGCGGTCGGCCGCACGCGTCCTCTACGAGACCCGGCCGACCGCCGTGAGCTTGCCCAACAGCCTGCGGTACGTCCTCCGGGGGGTGGAGGGGACGACGGTGGCGGAGCTCCGAACCGCGAGTATCGACCGGGCCGAACGGTTCCGGTCGGAGCTGGAGCGGGCCCAAGAGCGGCTCGGACGCGTCGGCTCGAACCGGCTGCGCGACGGCGACGTCGTGATGACTCATTGTCACTCCACCGACGCACTCGCCTGCGTAAAAGCCGCCGTCGGAGACGGGAAATCGATCGAGGCGATCGTCAAGGAGACTCGGCCGCGAAATCAGGGCCACATCACCGCCCGGGAGCTTCGCGAACTCGACGTCCCGGTCACGCTGATCGTCGACAACGCCGCCCGTCGTTACCTGAAAGACGTAGACCACGTCCTCGTAGGAGCCGACAGCATCGCCGCGGACGGGAGCGTGATAAACAAGATCGGCACGAGCGGGCTCGCGGTCAACGCCCGCGAGCGCGGCGTACCCGTGACCGTCGCGGCCCAGACGATCAAGCTCCATCCGGATACGATGACCGGCCACGCGGTCGAGATCGAGATGCGGTCGGAGACGGAGGTTCTCACCCCGGAGGATCGCGCGGAAATCGTCGACGACGGGGACCGGGAGCTGACCGTCGAGAACCCCGCGTTCGACATCACCCCGCCGCGTCACGTCGACGCGATCGTCACCGAACGGGGGCAGTTTCCCCCCGAGAGCATCGTCGTGCTCATGCGCGAGCTGTTCGGGGAGACGATCGACGAGCCCTGGTCGGCGTGACCCACTCCGTGTAACCCACCCGGAGGTCGGCTGTGGACTTCTCGGAACGGGCGGAACCGGAAACTGTTTATTACCTCCACCGACCACGTGTAGGTATGGTCGTTCCGGAGGGGTTCGTGTTGCCGCCGTGGTATCTGTTGGTCCCCCTGGCGGTTGCGCTGGCCGGCGTGGTGACGATCCTCTGGCTGCTCGCGCCGCCGGTCACCGACGAGACGGTCGTCTCCTTCGCGCCGTGGATGATGCTCGGATCGACGCTACACGTCCTCTATAAGATCGACGCGTTCCCGTCACAGATCGAGGCGCTCTTCTCGGCGCCGGCGGTGTACGCGACCACCGCGACCGTCGCCGGCATTGCCTGGATACTCGGCAGTTTCCTCTATGCGGCCGGCCTCCAGCGCTCTATCGAGTGGTTCGTCGGGCTCTCGGGAACCGGATTTTTCTCCGTCTTCGCGGCGATCACCCTCCTGTTCGGCTGGGAGGTTGGCACGTTCCAGCCGTTCTGGCCGGTGATGTCGGTGATCGTGGCCGGAATCGTCGCCGCCGTCGCCTGGATCGCTCTGAGCCTCTGGTTCACCGAGGTCGCAACGGCGACGAGCGTCACTGGCGCGCTCGTCGTCTTCTCCCAGGCGCTGGACGGCGTCTCGACGGCCGTCGGCTACGACGTCCTCGGCGCCAGCGAGGAAGTCCCCATCTCCCGGACGATCCTCGAAGCCGGTGGGAGCCTGCCGACGGCGGAGTATCTCGGTGCCGGCTGGTTGTTCGTCCTGGTGAAACTGGCTCTGTCGCTCGCGATCGTCGGCCTGTTCGCCGAGTTCGTCCGCGAGGCACCGCGAGAGGGCCGGCTGTTGCTCGGGCTGATCGTCGCCGTCGGACTCGGACCCGGCACTCACAACGTGTTGTTGTTCGTCGTCAGCTGAGGTGTATGCGAAGGGGTGTGATCGGCGCCGCGAGGCGACACATCCCCCGTGGTGATCGGGCGGGGTGTGGGTGGTGGTGGGCAGCGGATAAACGTCGTGCCATCCCCCGCCACGAGGAGCTATCGATTCCCGGATAATAAGTATGTCGTTGGTTCAACAGGGTGCCGGGTGACAATCACCGGTTTACCCGGCCTCGGGGACCGCCCCCGTCGCCCTCTCGACGCCAACGTTTTTACCTCCGACGCCGTCGCGTCGAGCGATCGGAGATGCCAACAATCCTCGCTGCCGGTCACGTGAACTGGGACGTCACCCTCCGTGTCGATCGGCTCCCCGAACCGGACGGCGAGTCGACGATCCGAACGCAGCGTCGGTCCGGCGGGGGGAGCGCGGCCAACGTCGCCGTCGCCCTCTCGCGGCTCGAGGTCGATTCGGGCCTCGTCGGGAGCGTCGGCGACGACGAGAACGGCCTGCTCGCACGCCGCGAACTCGAGGCCGACGGCGTCGGCCTCGACGGGCTGGAGGTGGTCGTCGACGGGGAGACGGCGGTGAAGTACCTGCTCGTCGACGACGACGGCGAGGTCGCGGTGGTCGGCACCGACGGCGCGAACGAGGCGATCGGCCCCGAGGACGTCGACCCCGACCGGATCCGATCGACCGAACGCGTCCACCTGACCGCTCAGCGTCCGGCGACCGCCGCCCGGATCGCCCGCGTGGCCGACGACGCCGGCGTTCCGGTGAGCGTCGACCCCGGCCGTCGGCTCCGTGACCGGGATTACACGGAGACGATCGCGCTCGCCGATACGATCTTCGTGACCGACCGCGAAGCAGAGGCGCTGCTCGACCCCGCTGCCGTCGCGGGGAGCGTCGTCGTCGTCAAATACGGTGCGGACGGGGCCGAGGTTCACGAGGACGATGGCAGATACTCCCACCCCGGCTTCGACGTCGACTCGGTCGATACGACCGGCGCCGGCGACGCGTTCGCCGCGGGCTTTCTCGCCCGCCGGCTCGAGGGGGCCGGGCTCGCCGACGCCCTCGCGTACGCGAACGCCTGTGGCGCGCTAACCGCGAGCGGCGAGGGGGCACGGAGCGCTCCGACCGCTGACCGGGTGCGGGCGTTTCTCGACGAGCAGGGGTAACCGGCCGAGGGGGCCTCGCCCGTCCCGGGGGTTTTCTCACAGCCTGAACCTGGCCAGTATCTATTTATCCGCCACCGTTGGCCTCTCTCGTACTGTCAGTCGGCCGTGACAGTACTCTCACATGACCGATCAGCTCGCGGACGATAACGACGGACCGGAATGGCGCCGGACGGTACGGTACGACCGGAGCCCGGACGAGCCGCCGAGCGTCGCCGTGGCGACGGCCCTCGCGGCCCACCTCGGGGAGGAGCCGACGGAGACGAGCGTTCGGCTGTACGACCACGTCGATCCCGAGGCGCTCGACGCCCTGTTTGACGCCCGGTCAGACGGGAGCGCCGGAGTCGACGCCGTGGTTCGGTTTCCAGTCGGTCCGGCGACGGTCGTCGTCCGTCCCGAACGGGTGATCGTCCGCCCCGAGAACTGAGCTCGCCTCCTCTCGCGTCGGTTCCCGAGCTCTGTCGGCATGGATCCCCGACCGAGCCTCCGGCGGGTTCGGCTCGCCCGGGAGCGAGCCCTTTTTGTCGTCACCCGCGGAAGCCGCGGGTATGCCGACCCAGCCACACCTGCTGGTCGAGGAGGGCGACGTCGCCGACCTCGCGCTCGTGCCGGGCGACCCCGGACGGGTCGACCGAATCGCCGGCCACTGTGAGGGGGCCGAAACCGTCGCCGAGAACCGCGAGTACAAACTCGTCAACGCCAGCTACGGGGGCCGGGAGCTGACGATCTGTTCGACGGGGATCGGGAGCCCGTCGGCGGCGATCGCCGTCGAGGAGCTCGCCGCGGTCGGGGTCGAGACCGTCGTCCGCGTGGGGACCACCGGAGCCCTCCAGGCGGGCATCGAGATCGGCGACATGATCGTCGCCACGGGCGCGGCGAAAGACGAGGGCACGACCAGGCGGTACGAGGCCGTCGAGTACCCCGCCGTCCCCGACTACGAGGTCCTCTCGGCGCTGGTCGACGCTGCCGAGGGAGCCGAGGCGGGCGACGACGGGGGTCGGGTACACCTCGGCCCGGTCGCGACCGACGACGCCTACTACGCCGAGACCGACGAGTACGTCGCCGACTGGGAGGCCGCCGGCCTGCTCGCCGTCGAGATGGAGGCCGCCGCGATCTTCGCGCTCGCCCGCCGGAAGGGGCTTCGCGCCGGCGCGATCTGCACCGTCGACGGCAACCTCGTCGAGGGGACCCAGAAAGGCACCGACGTCGAGGACGACGAGCTTCCGGAGAAGGCAAAGGACAACGTCGCCCGCGCGATCGACATCGCCCTGGAGGCCGCGACGGAGCTGTGACGCGGGGTGGAGGCCGCGACGGAGCCGTGCGTAGGTGGAGGCCGCGACGGAGCTGTGACGCGGGGTGGAGGCCGCGACGGAGCCGTGCGTAGGTGGAGGCCGCGACGGAGCCGTGCGTAGGTGGAGGCCGCGGCGGAGCCGTGTTCGGGTCGTGAGGTCTCTCGAATGCTCGCCGGTTAATCGGAGAGTCCGAACCCGATCTTGAACAGGTAGACGTCGAGGGCGACGACGAGGGCCGTCAGCGTCGCGAGCACGGCCAGGGAGGCAAGCGGCACGATCTCGGCGTACGCCGCCGGCGCGAGTTCGAGGAAGTCGGAGTAGCCGAGCAGCCCGTAACGGACGCCGTCGACCATGTACACCATCGGGTTCAGCAAGGAGACGTACTGCCAGGTCGTCGGCAGGATCGTAAGCGAGTAGAAGACGGCCCCGAAGAAGACCAGCGGCCGGAGGACGAACTGGTTCATCACGGTGAGATCGTCGAAATCCCGGGCGAGCAGGCCGCCGACGATCCCCAGACCCGCAAACAGCGCCGCGATGACGACCATCGTCGCCACGAGGAAGGCGGCGTTCGCGACGCTGATCGGGACGAACAGCCGGCCGACGGCGGCGATGATGAGGCCGACGATCAGCCCGCGTACCGCGCTCGCGCCGACGTAAGCGGCGATCATCTCGGCGTAGGAGAGCGGCGAGGTGAGCGTCTCGTGGATGTACTCGTTCCACCGGCCGTGGAAGATCGAGAAGGAGGCGTTCTCGAAGGCGTTCGAGATCGTCCCGAGGACGATCAGGCCTGGCAGGATAAAGAGGATGTACTCGAAGCCGGCGATCTCGTCGATCCGACCGCCGAGGATCACCCCGAAGACGGCGAAGTAGAGCACGTTCGTGATCGCCGGAGGCATGAACGTGTTCTTCGGCCGCCGGAGGAATCGGAGCAGTTCGCGCCGGAACAGCGCCCGCGAACCGACGGTCCACATCAGACGACACCCTCGGGCTGGCCGCGTTCGGCCGTCGACTCCTCGTTCGATCGCTCCTCCGCCGTCGATCGGGTCACGGTCCGGTCGTCCCGTCCCGTTAGCTCGACGAACACCTCCTCCAGGGAGGTGCGACTGATCTCGAGGTCGGTGATCTCGTAGCCGTCGGCCTCGAGGTCGCGTAACAGCTGCGGGGCGATCCGGCTGCCGTCGTCGACCCTGACGTCGAGACGTCCCCCGGACAGGGCCGACCCGTGGGCGTACGGGCCGAGCGCCGGCGCCGTCGCCGGGGTCGGCTCGAGGGCGACCGAGACCGTGTCCGTTCCGCGCCGTTTCAGCTCCTCGGGGGTCGCGACGGCGATCTTCCGGCCCTCGTTGACGATCGCGACCCGGTCACAGAGCCGCTCGGCCTCCTCGATGTAGTGGGTGGTCAACAGCACGGTCGTCCCCTCCTCGTTGAGCTCGGTGACGAGCTCCCAGAGGTCACGACGGAGCTGGACGTCGACGCCGGCGGTCGGCTCGTCTAGGATCAACAGGTCGGGATCGGTCACGAGCGCGCGGGCGAGCAGCAATCGGCGTTTCATGCCGCCGGAGAGCCAGTCGAACCGCTCCTCGCGTTTGTCGTAGATCCCCACCCGTTTCAGGGCCTCGTCGGCCCGCTCGGCCGCCTCGTCGGTCGGGATCCCGTGGTAGCCGGCCTTGTGTATCAACACCTCCCGGATGGGAAAGAACCGATCGACGTTGAATTCCTGGGGGGCGAGACCGATCGCGTCCCTGACCCGCCGGTAGTCGGCCTCGACGTCGTTGCCGAACACGCGCGCCTCGCCGCCGGTCTTGCGGACGAGCCCGACGAGGACGTTGATGAACGTCGTCTTGCCGGCCCCGTTGGGACCCAGCAGGCCGAAAAACTCCCCCTCCTCGACGGTCAGCTCCAGCCCGTCGAGCGCGCGGAGGTCGCCGTACTCCTTGCGGAGATCCGCCGTCTCGATCGCCGGTGGCATTCACCCATCCGTCGGCCGTCCCGGCGGTTAACGGTGTTGGAAGGCCCCGTTCCGCGCCGGTTCGTCCGGCGATCGTCGGGCCGACCCGGTAACGACCCGCTACCGGCCCGGTAGTTCACGCATAGATAGGTGTCGCTCCGGGATAGTCCCGACCGACGCCGACCCGTGTCGGCGACCCAACACACATGCACCCGAACGGACGCGCCGTCGCCCTCGTCACCCTCGCGCTTATCGGCTGTGGCCTCCTCGCGGCCGCCGGCGTCACCGGGGCGATGGCCGAGGCGACGACCCTGGACGCATCGACCGACGGCGAACCGCCGGTGGACTCGCCCCCGGCTTCGATCGTACTGGGGACGGACGACGAACTGACCGAGGAAGCGTACCTCGAGCCCGTCCCCGAACCCGGCGACAGCTACTTCGAGGCGGAGGCGACCGACGGGAGCTGGATCAGCTACGTCAACCCGCGCGACGAGTACCGCGATCCCTACCTCGGCGGGGGTTCCGGAAAGATCTGTGTCACCCTGCTCAACGAGCGCGGCGAGCCGATCGTCGGCGAGAGCGTCCCCGACACGACCGTGACGGTTCCGACGGGGGAGTCCCTCGAGTGGCACACGGCGGCCGACCCCCTCGTGGTCGAGTACCCGCTCACCGCGGCGTACGAGCGCCCCCTCGACGCGGACCAGTTCGGGACGAACCCGGAGCTCCCACAGGGTGACGGCTACCTCGACAGCCACTGTCTGGAG
>Ga0207421_10002524_pt1 | contig 22632 bp, 17 predicted proteins | sample SodLakKL_010_SED_4_FD_187542 | JGI IMG/M metagenome (GOLD analysis project Ga0207421, IMG submission 187542) | Alkaline sediment microbial communities from Lake Tanatar, Kulunda Steppe, Russia - 8KL_010_SED (SPAdes) (version 2) | ecosystem: Environmental > Aquatic > Non-marine Saline and...
CCGGCAGGACCGAGTTCTGCGGCCACGTAACGCACCGAGGATTCCAGGGCGGCCTTCACCGGACCCATGATGCCGTAGTTGTCGATGACCTTCTCGGCACCGTGATAGCTCATCGTGATCAGGCAGCCGCCGTTGCGCATCAGGGGCTCGGCGTGCTTCGCCATGCGCAGGAAGGAGTGGCAGGAGATGTCCATCGCCAGCAGAAAGCCGTCGCGGCTGGAGTCGACCACGCGGCCGTGCAGATCGTCGCGGGGGGCGAAGGCGATGGAGTGGATCAGGAAATCCAGCTTGCCCCAGCGCTCGGCGGCGGCCGTGAACAGGGCCTCAGTCTGCGCGTCATCGCGCACGTCGCAGAGCAGGAGTGGGGCGTCGCCCAGTTGTTCAGCCAGGGGGCGGGCATGGGATTCGCCCTTGGGGTGACCGTAGCTGAGGATCAGGTCGGCACCGGCCCGATGCAGGGCGCGGGCGCAACCGAAGGCGATGCTGTCGGCATTGGCGAGACCGGTGACGATGCCGCTCTTGCCCTCCAGGGGGTGTTGCTGGCTCATGAGAACGCTCCGGGTTGATGTTCCGGTCGATCCGGCCCCTGCGGACGAGGGCCGATCCATGATGCGTTGCATCATGAGTCTAGCAAAAGGAGAGGCGGACTGCGCGTTGGGCGCCGGAAGTGAGGGTCAACGGCCGGTGGCGCCCGCCAGTGCGCCGCGGTCGAAGCGGCCTTCGTAGAGACGAAGCAGGGCAGGGATGACCAGCAGCACCAGCAGCGTCGCGACGCCGAGGCCGAACACGATGGAGATGGCCATCGGGATCAGGAACTGGGCCTGCAGCGACCGCTCGAACAGCAGCGGCGTGAGGCCGGCGATGGTGGTCGCCGAGGTCAGGATCACCGCGCGCAGGCGCTGGCACGAGGCCTCGATGATGGCGTCACGCAGGGCCAGCCCCTCTTCGCGCAGGCCCTGGTAGAAGCTGACCAGAATGATCGAGTTGTTGACCACGATGCCGGTCAGTCCGAACAGGCCGAACATCGAGAGGATGGTGAGTTCCACGCCCAGCAGCCAGTGACCGAGAAAGGCGCCGAGAATCCCGAAGGGGATGATCGCCATCACGATCAGCGGCCAGCCCCAGGAGGCGAAGACCCAGGCGAGCGTCAGGTACATCAGGCTGAGCGCCAGGACCAGGCCGACGCGCATATCTGCGAAGGTCTCGGCCTGATCGGCGGCGCGGCCCTCGAAGGAGTAGTCGACGCCGTGGCGCTGGGCGAGCTCGTCCAGCGGACCGTCCTCGAGAGCCGCCCGGATTCGCGCGGCATTGTTCACGCTGCGGTCCACCTCCGAAGAGACGTGAATGGCGAGTCGCGTGTCGGCGTGGCGCAGGGTCTCAAAGCCTTGGCGAGACTGGATTTCCACCACGCTGTCCAGAGGCGCCAGGGCGCCGGAGGGCAGGCGGATGGATAGACGGTCCAGAGTCTCCGTGTGGTGCCGTTCCCAGTCGGGGAGGCGCACCCGGACTTCGACTTCCTCCAGTCCGTCCTGGAAAATCTGGGCCAGGCGCCCGTCGAAAGCGTCCCGCAGCTGCGTACCGACGTTCTCGGTCGTCAGGCCAAGGGCCAGACCTTCCGGCCGGAGTGAGTAAATGAGTTGCTCTCGTCCGAACGGTGTGTCGTCGTTGATCGCATAGGTGCCTGCAAAGTCAGCGAAGATCTCCGCGAGGTCGAGTGCGGCGGCCTTCAGTCGGTCAGGGTCGTCGCCGGTCAGGCGAATATCCAGGTCCCGCCCTGGCGGGCCGCCCGCGCGCTCGCTGATGTTGAAGTTCTCAATTCCCGGCGTCAGGCGCACCTGCTCCTCCCAGGCCCGTATGAGCTCGCGGTTCGTCACGGTCCGCGCTTCGGGGGAGACGAGTTCCACCTGGATATTGCCAAACTGCTCGCCGCGCGGCGCATTGCCGTCACCCGGATCGATCCCGAGTCCGCGCCGCACGACCGCGGCATGCACCAGACCGCCGCCCAATGTCCGTTCCGCCTCGTACAGGGCTTCCTCGGTCGCGGTCAGGAATTCCGCGACCCGTTCCGGTGGGGTGCCGGCAACGAAGTTGACCCCGGCATTGAGCACGGTTCCCTCAGGCGATGGAAAGAAAGTGAAGCCGATCCGGCCGCTGGCTGCGAGTCCGATGGCCAGGATCAAAGCCCCGACAGCCAGGGCGAGCGTGATCCCCGCATGATCCACGGCGCGGGCGACGAGGCGCTTGAAGGCACCGTAACGCAGGCGTTCGAACCCGTTGTCGAAGCGGGCACGGAAGCTGCCCTCAGCCGGCGGCTCCAGACGTGACAGCACGCCCTTGAGATGCGCGGGCAGGATCAGAAAGGCGATGACGAGGGTCGCCAGGATCACGCAGATCACCACCAGCGGGATGTCGAACAGGATGTTCCCGATGACGCCGCCGATCAGCATTAGCGGCAGGAAGGCGGCGACAGTGGTAAGCGACGCGGAAATCACGGGTGCGAGCATCCGCCGCGCGCCATTGCCCGCGGCCTCGGCCGGTCCCTCGCCCTTCTGGTGCAGGGTATAGGCGTGCTCGGAGACCACGATGGCGTTGTCGACGATGATCCCCAGCGACATGATGAACCCGAACAGCGAGATCATGTTGATCGTTCCGCCAACCAGCCAGAGCACGATCAGAGCGGCGGTGAAGGCGATAGGAATCCCCAGCGCCACGCGCACCGCGACGTGCCGGTTGAGGAACAGGAACAGGATGCCGAGGACCAGCAGCAGACCGCCGGCACCATTTTTCAGGAGTAGCGTAATCCGCTCGAACAGCAGCTCCCAGAAAGCGTCGATCATCTCCAGGGACACGCCTGGAGGCAGGATCGGGCGCACGTCCTGCAGCCATTCCTCCAGAATCCGCGCCGCTTCCAGCGAGTCGCCGGTCTCCGTGCGCAGTAGCTGCATCTCCAGCGCCGGCCTGCCGCCGACACTCACACTGACCTCGCCATCGCGTGGCCTGCGCTCGATATCGGCGATCTGGCCAAGCAGCAGCAGCCCGAGCTCCGGATCGGCGCGCAGGGGCAGTTCCTCGAAGGCGGTAATGTCGCGGCGCTGATCCAGGCTCCGCAGCTGCCGCGCGGTGTCGGCCCTTCCGGCGCTGCCCGCAGGGATGTCGCGGCTGAGCCCCTCGATGCGCTGGGCGATGTCACCAAGGGTCAGGTCGGTAGCGTACAGGCTCAGCGTCGGCACCTGGATCGCCATCTCGTCCTCGGGCAGGCCGGTGAACTCCACCCGGGCGATGCCACGGTCCAGCAGTTCACGCTCGAACTGGCGACCCAGGATGCGCAGATCGTGGATGTTGTCGAGGCCACTGACGAGCAGCCGCGCCACGGGTTCGTAACGCACGATGCGGGTGACCACCGGCGTCTCCGCCGCCTCGGGCAGGTTGCGCTGCTGGTCGACCCGGTCCTTCACCTGCTCCAGCGCCAGGGTCATGTCGGTACCCGCCTCGAATTCCAGGGTGATCGAAGCCACGCCCAGGGCCGAGGTCGAGGTCATGTTGCGGATGCCGTCGACGGTGCGCAGGTCCTGCTCGAGCGGGTCGGTGATGCCGCGCTCGACGTCCTCGGCGCTGGCCCCGGTCCAGACCACGCGAACCTGGACGAAATCCAGCTCGAAGGTGGGGAAGAACTGGGTATTCAGCTTCGTCAGCGCAAAGGCGCCGCCAAGAACCATCAAAGCCACCAGAAGATTGGCGGCCAGGCGGTGATACAGGAAGAGTCCGATCAGACCGCGCCGGGGATCCCGTGGCGGGGCGGCCGGGCCGGAATCGGCGATCGATTCGTTGGCTGTCATGCGACGCTCACGGGGTCCCGGCCAGCGCGTTCATCTCCACTTCCACCCGGAGACCATCGACCGCGTTGGGCAGACGGGTCGCCACGAGCACGTCCCCCGATGCGAGCTCGGGGTGGCGGATCAGGGCGCGCGTGCGCCCCTCTGCGTCGGTGATCTCGCCCAGCCGTTCCACCTGCAGCCCCTGCAGTCGCGCGTCGACGATGCGGAAGACGCGGTCCCGCCCGTACAGGGCCTCGAACGGTACGGCAATGCTGTCGGGTTCTTCGGGCAGGATGAGCTGGAGATTCACGAATCGGTTCAGCGGCAGGTCGCGGGCACCTTCGGTGACGCGGAACAGTGCGCTGATGCCGGCCTCGCCGTCACGGGTCTCCCCCGCGAGCCGGACCAGTTCGGCGCGGATCGACTGGCCAGCCACGGAGGCTTCCGCTGGAAGTGGTTGCTGTTCGGCCAGGAGCCGCGTGATGCGTGGAAGCACGATTTCCGGGAGGCTGGCACGGATCTCGAGATCATCCAGCGAATAGATACGCACCAGCGGATCCCCGACGCGCACCCGTTCGCCCGGGCTGGCGTGGACCTCGGCGACGCGGACGTTGGCATACGCCCGGATCTCGGCGCGCTCCACGTCCAGTTTCGCCCGCTCGAACGAGGCGCGGATGCGTGCCTCGCGCGCCTCGGCCTGTGCCAGTCGACTTGGCGCGTCGGCCACGGCCTGATCGCGCGCGTCGACCGCGAGCCTGGCCTGTTCCAGGTTGCGTTGCGCGTCATCGACCGCGGCATCGGACCCCAAGTCCCGCGCGCGGAGATCACGGGCGCGATCGAGACCGCGCTGGGCGATCTGGAGCAAGGCCCTTTCCCGAACAAGCGCCCGGGCGTCCGACTCGGCGCGCAGGCGCTCGCTCTGGATCGCTGCCGTTGCTTCGTTCAGCTCGGCCTCGCGCTGCGCCAGGTTGAGCAGGGCCTCCGAGGCGTCGATCTGGACGAGTAGGGCGCCGGCATCGGCGGTCTGACCCGCGCGGATCGGTACCCGATCGATTTCGCCCTCGATCGCCGCGCGCAGGGTGGCTGTCTGCGGTGATGAAGTGCGCCCGAAGAGCTGCAGCGTCGGCCGGTTCACCCCAGGGTCCACCTCGAAACCACGGACCTGCCAGGCTCGCTCGCTCGCCTCGGGCGGGGGTGCGGATGGTCCCGTTGCACGCAGTACCATAAAGCCGACGACGGCCGCAGCGAGGATCAGCAGCGGCGCGAGCTTGCGGGCGAAACGAGCTGGGGACATTGGGGTCTCGGGAAGGCTGGGGTGGCGCGCCACTCTAGGACGTCGAAAGGCGGCTGAGGTTCACCGTTTGCCGACGGGGATCTGGTGCAGCGCGCCAATTGTAGCTGATTCGCGAGCTCGGTCGAATGGCCGCACGGGACCCGCAGCCGGTTTTCGTTGCTTGCTCCCGACCTCCGCCGGCCTGTGGAAACCGGTTTGACACTGCGGTCCGGATCGCTGCTAAGCTCATCCGGCAAGCGGCGGATTGGCCGCAGAAACGGAGGAAGGACTGTCATGCAACAGCACAGACTGTACAAGCGGTTTGCGATCCTGACGATCGCGCTCCTTGCCCTGGCGCTTTCCGGCGCGGTCCTCGCGCAGATGGGTCAGCAGCGCGGAGCGCAACAGCCCGGCGCCCTGGAGCAGGAATTCCTGCAGTTGCAGGAGCGCCTGCAGCGCGCGCAGCAAAGGGCGATGGAGAACAACCCGGCGCTGCAGGAGCAGGCGGACGCCATGGAAGACCTGGTGACCGACAAGATGCGGGAGGCCGGTTATGATCCGGGGGCGATCATGGAGACGCTCCTGGCGGCTCAGGGTCAGGTGCAGGACGAACGCCTCTCGGATGCGCAGCGCCGCGAGATCCTGGAATCACGCGAAGTGCGCGAGGCGCAGCAGCAGCTCCAGGAGGCGCAGCAGGCCGTGTTGCAGGACCCTGAGGTGGTCGAGGCCCAGCGTTCCTTCGAGGAGGACATGATGGACGCGATGCGCAGGGAAGAGCCGGAAACCGATCGCATGATCGAACGCCTCCAGGAAATCCAGCGGGAAGCACAGCGCGGCATGCGCTGAGTCTTATGCAGCCACTGCGCCCGTAGGGCCCGGATCAGCAGGCCGCTGTCCGGACGGACTTGGAGGCGGTCGGGGATGGCGGGTTCGGTGAACGTGGAGTGACGGCCTACGCACCAGCTCGTGGAGTGCGGGAGCTTGCTCCCGCTACTCGGCGCCGGGCTAACTTTCGTGGCCCTGCGCCACCCCTGACGATGAAAAGCCGCAAACCGTAGGTCGGGTTAGCCCAAAGGGCGCAACCCGACGGGTTGCGCACCCACCCATGGCCGCGAAGCAGCGTCGGCCCCGGCACCTCGGGTTACGCTGCGCTAACCCGACCTACAGAAGGATTCGGCGCGGGGCTAACCCAGCGGCCGATCGCGGCGGCAAGCCGCCGCACTCCATAGACGCTTCCGCTCCAGCAGCGATCGATTCAGTCGTCGGCCTCGAAGTCGAAGGTGCCCACCTGCTCGCCGGCCATCTGGCGGCGAACCACCGCCACGTCTCGCTCGTTCAGGGCGAACGGGAAGCTGAAAATGTCGGCCGGACTGGAATCACCATAGGGCCGGTTGCAGGCGGAGACCGCCTCGTCGCCGTTGCCGGGACAGCCGGAGGTGCGGAAGGGCTTCCCGGAGTCGATCACCGCATCGAGTTCCTGGCGGTCGAGTCCGAAGTCGGTGATCCTGCCCTGAGGGTCGAAGCGCATGTCTGCGACCCGTGCGCCCGCGTAGTCGATCAGGAAGCGGCCCAGTTGCACGCGGCGCCACTGGTCGCGCGGCACCGGGTTCCAGTCTTCCATCCGGGACCCGCGCTCCGGAAAGAAGGCGAACATGTGGTTGTGCCCGCCCATGTCACGGATGCGCTGGCAGACGTCGAGCATGTCGCGTTCGGTCTCGCCCATGCCACAGATCAGGTGCGCCCCGAACTTCTCGGGTCCGTAGATTTCCGCGGCCCACTCCATCGCCTGCCAGTACTTGTCCCAACGATGGGGGCTGTTCACGGTCTTCCCCCGCGTGCGCTCGAAGATCTCGGGTGTTACGGCGTCCAGGGCCACCGTGAAGATGTCGGCGCCCCGGTCGCGCAGGTCCTCCAGATCGGCAAAGCGCATCGTGGTGGGGTTGGAAAGGATCGACACCGGTACGTCGGGCACCTCTGCCACCCACTTGTCCAGCAGGGTGACGGTGTCGTCGCCCGAATCGGGGTGCGTGATCATCGAGATGCACATCCGCTGGAAGGCGCCGTGGTCGGCGCGGTTGCGCACGCGTTCGATCACGTCGTCGTAGCGGGCGGTGGGCCAGTCGACGCGAATGAAGTTGCGATCCGCATAGGCGCTTTCCTCTTCGCGATGCCGCGCGAGGCCGCAGTAGCTGCAGTTGGCGCGGCATCCCTCGGCATAGGTCACCAGCAGGTTTAGGCAGTGGGTGCAGGCGGTCCGGTGCATGCTGCCCTGGACCAGCCCCAGGGTGATCGCTGCGGCGGTGGACATCTGGACATAGTCCGGAGAACGCATTTCCGGGGTCCTGGCGTAATCGCGGGGGCGATAGAAATTGACGGGTGTTGCCACGGACTCGACGCGGGCGTTCATGTCAGGACCTCCAGGGTGCGGATGCAAACTTCTGATGGGGTGGGCCGCGCACTCATGCGGCGGCCTCGAAGTATTCGTCGAAGGCGATCCAGCCTCGGCGCTGAGTGGCATCCTGCCGGGCCGCAGGCGTGTGCCAAAGGGGTTGCAGGGCCTGGCGACGTTCCACCGCGCGCGCGAGCGCCGGGCCGAACTGGTCGCGCATGTCCTCTTCGTATTCCTCGAACGCCCGTGCATCCCCGTTCAGGAAGGCCACCGCGGCAGTGCCGGCATATTCACCCGAGACCACCGCGGCGGCGATGCCCGCCCCGGTGATCGGGTGCGTGAGACCGGCGGCATCGCCCACGAACACGATGCAACCGCTGTGCATCCGCGCGCGCGGGCCACCGACTGGAATCGCGCCGCCGGTGCGTCGCACGATCCCGGGTCCGACCTGTCCCTGTTCGATCAGTCGCTGGTGCAGTTGCTCGAGCGGTCCCTTGAGATCCGGCTGTAGTTGCGGATCCAGTCCGAGTCCGAGGTTGGCGACGTCGCCGCGGGGAAACAGCCAGGCGTATCCGCCGGGATAGTCGTCCGAGAGCCAGATGATCGTGTCGCCGAGCGGTTGGCGTAGCGGCACCGTGTATTGACGCGTGATCACGGTCGCCAGCGGGGCGAGCCCGAGCCTAGTGGCCACGGTCGAGTGCGGGCCGTCGGCAGCGACCAGCGCACGGTAGCGGATGGGTTTCTCCTGCCCGTTGCGGCGAATCGTGGCGATCCGCTCTGCGGGGTCCAGCGCCGTCAGGCGCGAGCCGGTCCAGAGTTCGGCGCCATGATCCTCCGCCGCGCGGGCAATCGCGCGGTCGAACTCGGCGCGATCGATCATCAAACCGGGGAAGTCGCTGGCATGCGCCGCGCCGGAGGGAAGGATGCTCTGCATTCCGGTAATGGACTGCAGGCGTACCGGGTGGGTTCGGGCATAGGCGCCCATGGGGTTCGGGATGAATTCGGCGCACTGCACCGGCTCGCCGATGACCTGCCGACGATCGACGGCGAGAACGTCCAGGCCCCCCGCGGCGGCCTTGCCGGCAGCGCTGCCGCCACCCGGTCCCAGACCGACCACCAGCAGATCCACCGATTTCACGACGGACGCCCGGTCGCTCCGCCGGGCGGGAAGGCGACGGTGGTCTTCGCCAGGGCATTGCGCAATACCGTCAGGAAGTCGTCGGGAGACAGCATCAGCATCTCCGCCGGGTTCCGGCTGAAGAACTGCCGGATGTTGTTCTCCAGTTCCTGCACCGGCGTGTCGCGCAGGCTGGCCTCGAGATCGATCACGGTGCGGCCGGGCTTCACGAAGAAGTCCCCGGTGATCCAGACCTGCTTGATCCGGTCGCGGGCGTGGTCCAGCGCCAGGGCTGCCCGCATCAGGCCACCCGGAGACTTGTGCAGTCCCTCCAGCATGCCGGCCTCGGCCGCGGGCCGGTGGTGCTGGAAGATCCACTCGGGGGTGTCCATTTCCCGAAGCGCCTCGGCAAACCTGGCTTCCTCCGTCGGGTTCAGTGCGTCATCCCACGCCAGATTCACGTCGAAGGCCTCGGCGAACGACGCGGCGAGTTGTTGCTGCACCGTCTCGAACGAAGGCAACTCGCCCAGCAGGTCCTTCAGGTTGGCCACCCGCTCGCGCGCCGAGGAGATCGCCTTGTCGGAGAGTTTCTCCGCCGGGATGCGCAGGACGCGCAGCATCCGCTCGACATCGAAGTCGATCAGCAGTGTCCCCTGGTACAGGATCGAGTCGCCGTCGAAGGCGCCGCCGGTCCCGGAGACCTTGCGTCCGTCGACTTCGATGTCGTTGCGTGGCCGGAAGCGGGCGTCGACGCCCAGGGCGCTGATGCCGCGGGCCGCTGCCTCGCAGATCCGTTGGGCGATCAAAGGCATCTCGGCGGTGCCGAGAAAGCGCTTGTCCAGATACAGCTCCCAGCCGATCTGCGTCGGGTCGAAATAGATCGCGCCGCCGCCCGTGATGCGGCGCTGGATGTCGATGCCCTGTTCCCGGCAATAGTCCGAGCGCAGTTCCTGCTCGACGCTTTGATGAAATCCGACCAGGGCGCAGGGGGTGAAGCGCAGGAACCGCAGGGTGTGCGGCGAGGCTCCTTCCTGGTGGGCTTCCAGAAGTGCGCGGTTGAGCGCCAGGTTCTCCGCGGCACGGCGCAGGCCGGTGTCGATGACGCGCAGGGTTTTCGGATCACGCATGGTTCATGACTCCACGAGATTGGGGGCTGAAGAGTTCGCCGCGGGCGCGGCGACGACCGGTATGCCGAGGCCCAGGCCCTGGGCAGATGCCCTGCGCCGGACTTCCTCCTGGACGATGGTCTCCACATCCAGTTCCAGGCCACTGGGCGCGTCGCCCAGTGCCATCACTTCATCGCCGACGACGATCGAGCAGCAGGCAGGGGTCACGCGGACGCGCCGCCCGAGACGGGCGGCCAGTTCCACTGCGCCGTCGGCGGGATGGGCGATGCCGTCCAGGCCCGCCATCACGGCATAGGTGTCGATCTGCATCCGGGCCTCGCCCGGCGGGCGCGCACAGCCGAGGAGCAGGGGCGTGGACGGCAGGGCGGCGCGGGCAGCGCGGAAGAAATGTCCGACCTCCGCCGTATCCGGGGTGGCGAAGGGCTTCTTCTCGCTGGCGTAGAAGGGCATCACCACCACCAGGACCACGGCATCCGGAAGGTGGCGCTGGATGATCTCCAGCGCCTTCCATTCGCCCAGCATCCGGCCGTAGTGGAGGCCGATCACGATGTGCGGCACGACCTTCATTCGGGTCCGTACCAGGCTCTCCAGGGTGGCCTCGAAATCGGCCACCGACCGGCGCAGGTGATAGACTCGGGTGATGGTCTCCTGGGCGCCGATGACGTCCATCATGGCCACGTCGATACCCGCCTGCTCCATGCTCAACGCCGCGTCGTCATCGACGAGCGCCGCGTGTGCCGCAATGCGGAACTGCGGGAACTCGTCCTTGATCCGCCGAATGGTGTCGAAATGGGGGGCGTATTCCACCTCGTTGCGGTGGTTCGAGCCGCCGGTGAGCAACATGCCCTGGGCTCCGTCCTCGATGATTTCGTTCACCACCCGCCACAGTTCCTCCGGAGTGCGGGCCGGAATCATCGGCTCGAGGATGCTGGCCTTGCAGTGGTCGCACTGCAGCTTGCAGTCCCCGCCGGTGATGGACACCGCCGGCCAGGCGTTCTTGCCGCAGGTCTTGAGCTCGGAGGTCTGATAGGACTTGAAGGTCGGCGTATAGAAATGCACCGGGGGAATCGGCCTGTCCACAGGGCCGTGCCAGTCCCGCTCGAGCGTCGAAACCAGATCGTGATGCAGGCGCAGGTCCTGCAAGGGTTCGACTGCCTGGATCAGTTCACGCCAGTCCGTCATGTCGGCTCCTTCTGCAAATGCGGATGCGATCGACTGCGGCGCATTCCCCGGATTCGATTCGCGATGGCATGATCCTCGCACCGCTCGATGCACGCCTAGATGATCCAAATCAACCCAGCACAGGATTCGGGAATTTAGAGTGGGTGACAGAACACACGCCGGATCTGCAGCGGCAGTCAGCCGACCGCAGGGCCGAGGAGCCGAACATGACAGCAGCCGCCCTGGAATCCCAGGAGCATCGACGCCCACTGGCCTGCCGCATCTGCGATGGGGGTTTGCGCTCCGCCCGCGACAATGCCGCACAGGATGCCCTGTTGCCGTCACTGGTACCGGCGCTTCGTTTTTCCCGATACCCGGTCAGTGCCGTACTTGGCGCCCATGAGCGCGCGGCGATCGCCGTCCGTGGCGAATACTGCCTTGAGCAGGGCATCGAGGTCGTGCGCCGTGCGACCGGCGGCGGCGCGCTGTATCTGGAGCCCTCCCAGCTGTGGTGGTCTCTGGCGTTACCTGCGGACCATACAGGCGGCGTCGGCCTCGCCCGGATCCTGGAAACGCACGGGAGCGCGATGGTGGCGGCGTTGCGGAAACTGGGCGTCGCCGCGCAGTTCGTGTTTCCCAACGACATCGAAGTTCAGGGGCGAAAGCTCGGCAGCGGCTTCGCCGGGCGCCTGGACGACTGCATCCTGGTTCAGGGAAGCCTTCTGGTCACCCCTCCCGACGCGGAGTCCATGCTGAAGATCCTGCGGGTGCCGACCGAAAAGCTGTCTCGGGAGGGGGTGCTGAGCGCGCGGCAGCGTCTCGTCAGCCTCGAGGAGGTGACGGGATCCGCCACGGACCGTGCACGGATCCGCGATTCCCTGTCGCAGGCATTCGCCGAAGCCTTCGAGCTGAGCCTCGTTCCTGAGGTCCCACGCGAGGAGCCGCCGAGCGAGCGTCCCGTTGTTGCGTTGGATGAGAAGCTGTCGGCCGATGCCATGAAGGCCTTCGTGAAAACCGAAGGCGGCGCGATCTACCTGGCCATCGAAGCCGATCCGCAGGGGCGGGTGGTGCAGGCCAACTTCAGCGGCGCAGTGCAGTTCGCTCCTTCGGATCTGTTCCTGCGTCTTGGCACGGGCCTGCGCGGACGCCGGCTTCAGGACTGCGGGAAGGCCCTGGTGCGGGCGGTTGGGAACACCCCCGGCGCCGATCTACTGGGCTTCGATGTTGACGATCTCCAGCGCCTGGTCGCGCTTGCCACGGCCCGGCGTGAGCAGGGGGCCCGTTTCGGGCTGGACCGCGAACAAAGCAACACCCTGATCGTGCACAACCCGCACGGTGAAGTAGCGACGGAGATCCTGGAGCGGGCCACGGTGATGCTGGTGCCCTACTGCGCCAAGCTCGCCGACTGCAAGTTCCGCTTCCGCGATGGCTGTTCGGAATGCGGCAAGTGCGAGGTCGGCGACGCCTACGCGATGGCCCGGGAGCGGGGCCTGCGCGTGGTCTCCATCACCAATTTCGAGCACCTGCAGGAGACCCTGGAGGGCATGCGCGCGGACGAGGTGCCGGCTTACGTCGGCATGTGCTGCGAGAGCTTCTACCTGAAGCGTCACTATGCCTTTGAGGCCGCCGGCATACCGGCCGTCCTCACCGACATCACCGGGGCAACCTGCTATGAGCTGCGGGAGGAGGATCTGGCCTACGCGGGGCGCTTCCGGGCCGAGGCCCACCTGAAGCTGGACGTGGTCGAGAAAGTCATGCGCTTCGTGCCGCGCCTGCCAGGGGCGGGTAAAGACGTTCCCCGGGGGTCCGAGCCTTCTTCAAACGCGCGTGCCCCCTCCGGGTCGGTCCGGCGGAAGCGAAAAGACGCAGGGAAGTGACGGACTCAGGATGCTCCGGTCGCGGGCGCCTCCGATACCGCTATCCTGCCCTCCAGGGAAATGTGCTGGCCGGTGATTCGCCCGGCGGCCGATCCCAGCAGGTAGAGGTAGGGAGCGACCACCTGGTCCGGCGTGGGGAGCAGGGAAGCATTTTCGCCGGGATAGTGCAGGGCCCGGAACCGGGTGCGAACGGGGCCGGTATCGATGCCGTTGACGCGGACGAAGCCCTTCTCACCGGAGTGTTCGAGGGACAGGATGTCGATCAGCGCATCTTGACCCGCCTTGGCTACGCCGAAGGCGCCCCAGAATGCCTTGCGCGCGTTCTGGGTGGAAACCACGATGGAACCCTCGCCGCTGACCTCAAGCATGGGTAATACCGCCTGGATCAGCAGCACCGGGCCGTTCAGGTTGGCGTTCATCACCTGTGCCCAGAGTTCCGGATCGTAATATTTCATTGGGGTCAGGCTTCCCGCCCAGCCCGCGTTCAGGACGAGTCCGTCGAGGCGGCCGAGAGACTCCAGGACGTTGTCGGCAAGATCCGCGTAGTCCTTGATGGTGGCCCCCTCGAAGTTCAGCGGATAGATGGCGGGCTGGGGGTGGCCCTCGGACTCGATGGCATCGTACGCCTGTTCCAGGCGCTTGATGTCGCGGTCGAGCAGGATCACCGTTGCACCCGCAGCGGCGGCCGCCAGGCTGACCGCTTTGCCGATGCCCTCGGCGGCGCCGGTGACCAGGATGACGCGCCCGGCAAGACTGTCCGGCTCCGCGCGATAGTCGAGTAGGATCTGAGGGTCCAGTTCGGGCAATGGAAGATCTCCGGGGAATCGCCCTCCCATTCTAGCCAGTTTGCCCGCCTGCTTCGAGGTCTGTTGCCCGCCCCGCACTTGTTTCCGGGTCGCATTCTGTCTAACTTCAAAGGAAGCCAGTCCTCGAGCGGGTTTGGCCCCCATCGCCCGCCGTCAAAGGGTCCCAACGACCTTTCGGCATTTCCCGAGGCTCGCGCCTGGCGTATTTCCCGGCCGCTCAGTGGCCCCCTACCGGAACCGACACGACTGTGGCCCAGAATATTACCGAATCCGTCGAGTCCCAGGCTGCGGCCGGGGCTGGGCCTGAGGGCGGTGCTTGTGGCCAGCCCGGTGTCGCGAGCCTCAAGGATCTCTTCACCCAGCTTTGCGAATGGTCTCCCATTGGTTATGCGGTCTTCGACATCCACGGCCAATTGATCGAAATCAACGAGGCGGGTGTGCAATTGCTCGGTGGAGGATTGCTTTCCGACTGGGTAGGGCAGTCTCTGTGGCCGCTGCTGGATTCCACCGAAAGCGAGCGCGTTCGACGGCATCTCCAAGAGGCCTGTGAGGGGGCCGGGGAGTCAGGGAAACAACAACCCTGCGTCGTTCAGGTCTTTTTGCCGGGTGAACAGGGTGGCTCGCGACAGCTGCGGTTCTTTTCCAGGCCACACCCTGTCGGTAGGGGTCGCCTCTGCCTGACGGCCTTCCAGGACATCAGCGCGGAGGTTCAGCGGCGGGAGAGCGAGCACCAGCGGCAGGCCGTGCTCGACGCACTGTCTGCGCACATCGCGGTACTGGACGCCACGGGTCGGATCACCGCCGTCAACGAGGCCTGGCGACGTTTTGCACGCGGCAATGGTGCCCCACAGGAGGTCGAAAGCGGGATTGGCCTGAATTACATCGACGCCTGTTGCGACGTCTCAGCCGAAGATCCCGATCGACTCGCCCAGCGATCCGCCGAAGGCATCCAGGCCGTGATCAACGGTGATACGCGGCACTTCACGCTGGAATATCCCTGTCACTCGGCCCAAAACCAGCGCTGGTTCCTGATGAGTGTGACTCCCCTCGGGCTGGAATCTGGCGGGGTGGTGGTGGTGCACATGGATATCAGCGAGCGGGTGCATGCCGAGCAGGCGATGCGCCGGCGACGCGAGGAGGTGGCGCATGCCTCACGACTCAGTTCGGTTACGGTTCTGGCGGCGTCGTTGGTGCACGAACTCTCGCAACCATTGGCCGCCGCGCAACTCTATTCCGAGGCCGCCGCTACGCTTGGGCGGCAGGAGCCGTTGGACGCAGCGCATCTGCTCTCTGTCGTGGGTGATATGCGCGGCCAGGTCGATCGCGCAACGCGGATCGTTGACCAGCTGCGGCGGTTCATGCGCCGAGGAGAAATCAAGAAGGAGCCAAGCCGTCTGGAGGAGCGGGTGCACGAGGCCGTGGCGCTCGTCGCCCCGCTCGCCCGCCGCAAGCGTGTCCGGTTGAAGCTGGATCTGCTCAATGAGCCCGTGATCGTGCATGCGAATCCGTTGCAGGTCGAGCAGGTCCTCGTGAATCTGCTGTGCAACGCGATCGAGGCGATCGAACTCGCGGGCTCTCCCGTCCGCCAAATCCGCATCGAACTCGAGCGCCTGGCGGAAAAGGTCCAGGTCACGGTGGCGGATACCGGGCCGGGGCTGGACCCGGAGTGGGTGCCGCGTATTTTTGAGGTATGGGAAACCAGGAAGGAGACTGGCATGGGGATGGGACTCGCAATCAGCCGGACGATCATCGAGGCGCATGGGGGCAAGATCTGGGTTGAACCGGGCTCCGACGGAGCCGTCCTGCGTTTTACATTGCCCCTGGATCACGAGGGTGACGCAGCGTGAACGAATCGCCGGTCGTGGTGCTCCTCGATGACGATCCGGGGGTGCGGCGTTCGCTGTCACTGGCGCTGAGCCTGGCAGGTTACCAGGTCGAGGCCTACGCGACGGCGGAGGACTTGCTGACGGGCCTCGATCCATCGCAACCAGGTTGCCTGGTTCTCGATCTGCGCATGCCCGGCATGGACGGTCTCGAGGTGCAGCAGGCACTCAGCGACCGGGGCTGTTCGCTGCCCGTCATCTTCATGTCCGCTTTCGGTGACATTCCCACCACCGTGCGTGCGCTGAAGGCCGGCGCCGTCGATTTCCTCGAGAAGCCCTTTACCACGGACAGCCTGATCGCCCGGATCGAGGAGGCTGTCGAAACCGATCGACGGCAACGCGCGCAGGAGGTTCTACGCCAGACGATCCGGGAAAGAGCTGGCCACCTGACCGGACGGGAGAGTGAGGTCATGCAACTGGTCACTGCCGGGCTGAGCAACAAGGACATCGCACGCGAGCTCGATATCAGCCCACGCACGGTGGAGAAATACCGGGCCCGGGTCATGGAGAAGATGCATGCGGACAGCATCGCGGATCTCTGCCAGATGGTTGCGGTGAGTTCCGGGCTCGGAAGCTAGTATGCCCTGACCGGCACTCGACCATCTTCGGACGGCTAATGCGCGAGGCCCGGGTCCGCATCATGGAGAGCGGCCGTCGCCGCCTGCAGACCGCTCTGGACAGCGGCCTCCAGCGTCGACGGGAGCCCGCGCGCGCAGTGATCACCCGCGAGGTAGAGTCCCCGGATCCCGGTACGGACGTCCGGGCGCAGCTCTTCGATGCCGGCACGGGCATCGAAGGTGGCGGAATGCTCGCAAACGACCCGGCCCGAATCCGGATTTCCCAGCCCGGGGAAGGTCGCCGCGAGCTCACGGGCCACCTGTTGCCAACGGCTCCGGGCGTCGAGTGCTGGAAACATCTCCGCGGCCGAGATCACCACCGCGGCCCAGTGCGGTTCCCCGTTCAGATAGCGGGGAAGCAACCACTGGCCGTGCTGACCGAGCAGCCCTGTGAGCGGAGGCAGTTCCACCAGGGGCTTCGGATAGCGCAGGTAGACCGTGCAGATGCTTCTCCCGCCGAGCGCAGAGAGCGCTCGCCGGGCTGGCGCAACGGCGTCCGATGCAGGCAACAGACGTTCCGCTGCGCGCGGCGCGGTGGCCAGGATCACCTGGCCTGCACGGAGCCGGTCTCCGCCGCGCAGCTCCAGTTCGAATCCACCCTGCGCACGGGCCGCAATCCCGGTCACCCGCGTCGACATGCGCACCTCGGCTCCCGAGGCACGCAACCGGGCGAGGGCCGGATCCGGAAACAATGCTCCCAGGGGCAAGCGGGGGATCAGCAGGCGGGCGTCCCGTTCGGTTCCCCGCAGGGTCTGCCGAAGCACATTCTGAAAGATCTTTGCGGAGGCCTCGGCCACGGGCGTGTTCATGACGGCCAGGCAGAGGGGCTCCCAGAGGCGTGCGATCAGCGTCGGCGGCTGGTGCCCGCGCCGAAGCCACTCTGCCACCGGCAGATCGCCGTCCGGTGGTCGCGCGAGCATCCGCGCCACTCCAAGCATGGCTGCCAGGCGCCGGGACGGTTTCTCACCGCTCAGGGCGCGATACAGGACCGCGGCCAGATGCCAGGGACGCGTCGAGCGCGGCGACAGTGAAAACGCACGGGTCCCGCCGTCGGGCAGCAGTTCCTGTAGCGAGAGACCAAAGGGAAGGACGTGCAGTGCGGTCTCCGGATCGACCCCCACCGCGCGCATCTGCGCCAGAGCTTGCTTGCAGGCCCCGACCAGAATGTGCTGTCCGTTGTCCAGATGGGCGCCGTCAAGAACCAGGCTGCGGCCCCTGCCGCCAGGGTTGGCGGCCGCCTCGACGAGCACCACCGGCCGGCCGGCGCGCACCAGCTCCAGGGCCGCGACCAGCCCGGCCCAGCCGGCGCCGACGACTGCCACGGGGTCTCCGTCGGAGACGGGCTGGCGCACGGAGCCCTCCGCCACCGAAACCTGGCTCACCGCGGCTTTTTGGTACTTCGCGCGGTGCGCCAGGCGATCCATAGCTTGCGCAGCGGTGTCAGGTGCACGCGGTGCTCAAGAACGCGGAAGCCATCCCGCTCGATCTCCTCCAGCAGTGCCCGGTAGATCGCCGCCATGATCAACCCCGGTCGCTGGGCGTAACGATCCTCTGCGGGCAAATGGGCGTCCGCCTTTACGTAGTAGTCCCGGGCGCGCGCCGCCTGGAACGAGAACAGCTCGCGATGCGCGTCCCGCGTGATGTTGACGCGGAAGTCCTCGGCCCTGACCCCGAAGCGCTCGAGTTCGTCCAGCGGAATGTAGACGCGTCCCCGCACGGCGTCTTCGTGGACATCGCGCAGGATATTCGTGAGCTGCAGGGCCATGCCCAGGTCGTGGGCGTATTTCAGTGTCCGCCGATCCGAGAAGCCGAAAATCCTGGCCGAGAGCAGGCCGACGACGCTCGCGGCCCGGTAGCAGTACAGGGACAGGGTGGCGAAGTCGGGGTAGGCGTCATAGTCGAGATCCATCTGCATGCCGTCGATGATCTCCTCGAAGTACTCCTTGGAGAGGTCGAAGGTCTCGACGTGGGGCGCAAGCGCCTGGGTGATCGGATGTCGGGGATGCCCTCCGAACAGCAGCCCGATCTCCTCGCGCCACCAGTCCAGCTTTGCATGGGCGACCGCAGGCTCGCGGCACTCGTCGACGACGTCATCGACCTCGCGGCAGAATGCATACAGGGCGATGATGGCGCGACGCCGTTGCGGGTCGAGGAAACGAAAGGCGTAGTAGAAGCTGGAACCGCTGCGGGCGGCCTTCTGCTGGCAATATTCGTCGGGTGACATAGGGGTTGGGTGGGGCTTGCGTCAGGAACCGAACCTTAGCACAGGCTATGCCGGCCGGGCGGGGTCTGATGCCATCGGGAGAGCTCAGGCGCGCTGGCTGCGGGCACGGCCGGGCACGAGGCTGCGCCCGAGCACCAGCAGCCAGTCGACCTTGCGCAGGCGCGGGCGAGCGAAGACGTCGGGCTGCTGTCGCAGCCGCCACAGGATGCGCGCACCACCCTGGATGATGGCGCGGATTTCCAGTCCCAGCCGTCCGCGCAGCGCGCGGCCCAGCGGCGCACCGGCGCGGAGCAGGCGGTCCGCGCGCTGATACTGGAACTGCATCAGGTTGCGCATGCGAAAGTCGCTGACCCGATCACGGAAGTGCGCCTCGGTGACCCCGTAGGCGGCAATCTCATCCGCAGGGATATAGATGCGCCCGTGTTCGGCATAGTCCTGGTACAGGTCCTGGTGAAAGTTGATCAGTTGCAGGGCCGAGCAGACGGCGTCGGAACAGGCAAGGTTCCCGGGACTCGCTTCGTCTGACAGGTGCAAAAGGAGACGGCCGACCGGGTTGGCCGAGCGTCTGCAGTAGGCCATGACTTCGCCGAAGTCGGCGTAGCGGGTCTTGTCCAGATCCTGGATGAAGGCGTCGGCAAGGTCGGTCAGGGGCTCGAGGGGGAGTCCAAAGTGACGGACGGTATCGGCAAGTGCCCGCCATTCGGGCTCCACCTCCCGGCCAGGGTCTCCCAGTGACCGCACCCGGGCCTGCAGGGCCTCCAGCGCCTGGCGCCGTTCGGCCACCGGACGTGGGTCCTCGTCCGCGAGATCATCCGCATCGCGGGCATAGCAGTAGATTGCCGCTACCGGTCCGCGCAGCCGGCGCGGCAGCAGGTGCGAAGCCACCGGGAAGTTCTCGTAATGCCCGGCGGCCCGGCGCAGGCAGTGCAAGTAGGCGGCTGCGGTCGCGGGGTCAGGAGACATCGCCGGCCGGTCCGCTGCCTGTCTCGGGCATCCCGGCAGCGGCACCGGGTTCGGCCGGCGTCGAGGGTTTGCGCAGGGGGACATCGACGGCCGGCGGGACCTCCGGCTGCTTGCGCGCCCGGATCCCCAATTCCTCGAAACGCCGTGCGCTGGGCATGACCTGGCGCTCCAGGTTGCCGACCGTGGCATTGAAGGCCTCGGCCCCCTGTTCCAGCGCCCGGCCCAGACGCGTCAGGTGCTCCGTGAAGCTGCCGAGGCGCGTGGTCAGTTCCGCACCGAGATCGCGGATCTCCAGCGCATGCGCCGTGAGCCGCGCCTGCTGCCAGCCGTATTCGACGGCCCGCAGCAAGGCGATCAGGGTGCTCGGCGTGGCGAGCAGGACCTGACGTTCCAGTGCCTGTTCGAGCAGGGAAGGGTCCTGCTCCAGCGCGCTGGCCAGAAACTGGTCCCCCGGGAGAAACAGCACGCTGAACTCCGGCGTGTGCTCGAGCCCCGCCCAGTAGCGCTTGCCGGAGAGTTCGATCACCCGCGCCCGCAGTTGCTGCGCGTGGCGTTTCAGAGCGGCATTGCGGGCCTCGGGCTCGGTTGCATCCACTGCGGTGAGATAGGCGTCGAGCGGCGTCTTGGCATCCACCACCAGAGCCCGCTGGCCGGGCATGTGCACGACCATGTCCGGGCGTTGCCGCCCCTGCTCACCGGTCAGCGCGGCCTGTTCCGTGAAGTCGCAGTGCGCACTCATGCCGGCGAGTTCCACCGCGCGGCGCAGCGTCAGTTCCCCCCAGCGCCCGCGGACGCCGGGTCGCGACAGCGCCTGCACCAGGCTGCGCGTCTCCTTCTGCAGTTCGCCGTGGTCGGCGCTGAGACGGCGCAACTGCTCGTTCAGCGCAGCGAAGGCGGTGTCGCGCGATTTCTCCATCGACTGCAGTTCGGCCTCGGTCTTGGCCAGGGTGTCGCGGATCGGTTTGACCAGGTCCTCGAAGCGGGTCTCGCTGCGGCTCAACTCGTGTTGCCCGCGCAGCAGCTGCTGGTTCAGCACCGACTGGGCGAGCCGCAGGAACTGCGTGTTGTTGGCCCGCAGGGCGTTGTTCGCGAGAGCGGAAAAGGCGTTGCCCAACTGCTCGCGCGCGCTGTCGAAACTGGCGTGCAGGTCTTCGCGGCGTAGTTCCGCATAGTCGCGTTCGGCTTCGAGGCGGGCGTTCTCTGCCATCAGCACCTGTACACGGGTGTTGAGCCGGCCGCTGGCCCAGGCATGCCCGATACCGATGCCCAGTACGAGGAGTGCGGCGCCAAAGGCCCAGACCAGCCCGGGGACGGCGCTCAGCTCGCCAGGCATCGGCGCATGCCGGCCAGCGAGTCCAGCCAGGGCCAGAAGTCAGCGGGCGCCTGGAGACGGGCATCGGCCTGCCAGGCGGCGGGATTCTCACTGGCGTCGATGTAGCCCCAGTCGGCGACCAGCGTATGCATTCCCGCGGCACGTCCCGCGGCGATGTCGCGTTCGGCATCGCCGATGTACACGAACCGGTCGGGCTCGGCTCCCGCCTGTTTCGCCGCCAGCCACATCGGCTCCGGCGCCGGCTTGCGCTGGGGCAGGGTGTCGCCGCTGACGATGGTCGCCAGACGCGGGGTCAGGCCCAGCGCGTCGAGCAGCGGGTCGGTCAGCCAGCCGGGCTTGTTGGTCACCACGCCAAGGCGGAGGCCGCGTGCCTCCATCTCAGCGAGCAGGTCGGGCAGGCCGGGAAACAGCGCCGTGGTGAGGCAGAGGTTGGCGGCGTAGATCTCCAGGTAGCGCCGTTTCAAGGTCTCCCGCAGGACCGGGTCGGCGTCCGGGAACCCGAGTCGGACCAGAGCATTGGATCCATGCGACACGTGACCCCGAACCGCGGCAAAGGGAAGCGTGTCTCGGCCATGCTCGAGCATCAGCCGGTCGAGTGCGCCATGCATGTCCGGTGCCGTGTCCAGGAGGGTCCCGTCGAGATCGAACAGGACGCCGTGCAGCGCCCCGCTCATGAATCCCCGCTCGTGTCCGGATCGCCCCGCTCGGCGTACAGGAGATAATTCACCGCCACGGACGGGGTCAGGCGGTACCTGCGGGTTAGCGGCGAATAGGTCAGTCCGCGCAGTTGCCGGACCTCCAGACCCTGCCCGCGCAGGCTGGCGCCCAACTCGGAAGGACGGATGAACCGGGCGTACTCATGGGTTCCGCGGGGCAGCAGCCGCAGCAGGTACTCGGCTCCGACGATGGCTTCGGCGAAGGCGCGCGGCGTGCGGTTGATCGTGGACAGGAATAGTTTTCCGCCCGGGGCCAGCAAACGCGAGAGGGCCGACACCACCGAACCCGGGTCCGGCACGTGTTCCAGCATCTCCATGCAGGTGACCACGTCGAATGCGCCGGCATGTCCTTCGGCGAAATCCTCGGCGGTGGTCCGCAGGTAGTCGACCTCGACACCGGATTCGACGGCATGGGCCCGGGCCATCTCCAGGTGCTCGGCGCCGGCATCGATGCCGGTCACGTTGGCGCCGCGCAATGCCATGGCCTCGGTCAGGATTCCCGCGCCACAGCCCACGTCCAGGACCTTCTTGCCGCGCAGCCGCGCGTGTTCGTCGATCCAGTTCAGGCGCAGCGGATTGATGGCGTGCAGCGTCGCGAACGGCCCTGTGGGATCCCACCATTCGTCGGCGCGGGAGGTGAACTTGGCCACCTCGGCAGCATCGACGTTGGGTTGGGCAGGTTCTTGTCCCGGCGTAGTCATGGGCATTCGCTTCCGTTCAATGGGCCGCCTGTACGCGTTCTTGCCAGGCTCCGGCCAGGTTCGTGAGTTCGTCCATATCGAGCGTAAGCAGTTCACGGCCGCGGAGCAACGGCCGTCCACCGACGAAAACGTCGCTGATCGCTTCGCGGGTGGCGGCGTAAACGATCTGCGCGTGCGGGTCATGTGCCGGCTGGAATTCGAGGCTGCCGAGGTCGATGGCGATCAGGTCGCCGAGCTTGCCGGGTTCCAGGGACCCGACCTCTTCTTCCAGGCCCAGGGCGCGGGCGCCGTTGAGGGTCGCCATCTCCAGCGCCTGGGCCGCGCCGACCGCTGCGGCGTTACCGCTCACACCCTTGGCCAGCAGGGCCGCCGTGCGCATCTCGCCGAGCATGTCCAGATCGTTGTTGGAGGCCACGCCATCGGTGCCTAAGGCGACGTTCACCCCGTTCTCCAGCAGACGCGCCACCGGGCAGAAGCCTGACGCCAGTTTCAGGTTGGATTCCGGGCAATGCACGACCGAGACCCGTGTCTGTGGTAACGACTCGTGCTCGGATTCGTCCAACTGCGTCATGTGCACTGCGGCAAACGGGCGCTCCAGGAGTCCGAGGCGAGCGAGGCGAGCCAGCGGGC
>Ga0207421_10002525_pt1 | contig 22632 bp, 17 predicted proteins | sample SodLakKL_010_SED_4_FD_187542 | JGI IMG/M metagenome (GOLD analysis project Ga0207421, IMG submission 187542) | Alkaline sediment microbial communities from Lake Tanatar, Kulunda Steppe, Russia - 8KL_010_SED (SPAdes) (version 2) | ecosystem: Environmental > Aquatic > Non-marine Saline and...
CCCACCGCGCCCCGCCGGCTGCTTCGCCGGGCGGGGCTGCCCCAACGCCGCGCGGGGCTACATTTTGTACGCCATCGAGCGGGTTTTTTCGTAGCCGAACTTTTCGTCGCGTTTGAGTTCGCCGGGTTCGAGCGTGACGCCGAAGAGGTCGGGGGCGTGTTTCTCTACCGCGGCGCGGAAGGCGTCCATGGAGGGTTTTTCGCCGGTGATGGTTTTTACCGAGGTCATGGGCTCCACCACCTTGTCTTTGATCTCGGGCGAGACCCAGATCACCTTGAAGAACTCGTCGAGGTTGTAGTCGTCGAGGAACACCACCGAGTTGATGATCGCGAGGTTTTCGATCTCCGAGACCGTGATGGTCGCGAGCTTCTTGCCCTCGTGGCGCAGGCTGCCGCGGTGCTTGTACCAGGCCTCGGTGATGCCGAACTCGCCGAGCACGCGCAGCAGGAGCTCGCCGACACGCTCAAAGGCCTGCTCGAGGTGCTCGAAGATCTCTTTCTCGACCACGAGCTGCACGCTTGCGGTGCCCTCGGGCTCAAAGAACACCAGGGTGCGCTCGCCGGTGTAAATCACGTGCTCGAGCTCGGGGCAGTCGGTGCGGATCTCGTTGATGAGCGCGGCGTTGCTGCTGAGCGTAACGAGTGCCTTGGCGCCGGAGTCGTTCAGGATGTGGGTGATCTCGCGGCCTTTGTACATGGTGTTGAACGGCACCGCGACCGCGCCGAGCTTCTGTATCCCGAACAGCGTAAACACGAACTCCGGGATGTTCGGCAGCATGATCGCGACGCGGTCGCCGGGCTTGATGCCGAGCCACTCGAGCCCGCTCGCGACCTTGTTGGCGCTCTCGTTGACTTCGGCGTAGGTGAACTTGCGCCCCTCAAACAGCAGCGCTTCTTTCTTCTTGAACTTCTTCGTGACCTCGTCTAACAGCGTAACGAGGGTCTCGCTCTTCATATCGTTGCCTTTCATCGCGTATTGGCTCCCTTTGCCTGCCGGTTATCCATCGCCCGTCAGCTCCCTTTCTCGATCAGGCGTTCGTCTTTGTAGCCCTCAACCAGTTCCTTCTTGAGGACCTTGCCGGTGGCGCTCTTCGGCACGCTCGAGCACAGTTCCACGATCTTCGGAACCTTGTAGGACGAAAGATTCTGGTTACAGTACTCGAGCACCTCGCGCTCGGTGAGCTCGGCGTCGTCTTCCGGTACCACAAAGGCCTTCACGGCCTCGCGCTCCCGCTTGTCGGTCACCCCGAGCACCGCCGCGTCCTTGATCTTGGGGTGCGCGTACAGCACTTCCTCAACCTCGCGCGGTGAGATATTGAACCCGCCGCGGACGATGAGGTCTTTCTTGCGGTCGGTGATGAAGAAGTACCCGTCTTCGTCCTGGTAGCCGAGGTCGCCGGTATGCAGCCAGCCGTCGCGCAGGAGCTCCTCGGTCTCCCCGGGCAGGTTCCAGTAGCCCGGGGTTACCACTCCGGCGCGGATCACGATCTCGCCGACCTCACCGGGTGCGAGCTCGTTGCCGTCGTCGTCGAATACCTTCATCTCCACCTTGCTTGCCGGGCGCCCGATTGAGCCGGGCTTATAGCCCTCGCCCGAGAGGTTCACGCAGACCGAGGAGGTGGTCTCGGTGAGCCCGTACCCTTCGCTGATCTGCGTGTCGAAGGTTTCCTCGAACTCCTGCATGGTGCTGCGCGGTAGCGGCGCACCGCCCGAGACCGAGTAGCGCAGCGTCTTTGGGATCAGCGACTTGCGCGTGCGCGCGAGCTGCACGAGGTGCATATACATCGTCGGGATCGCGATGAGGATGCTTGCCTTGACCTTGCTGATGTTCTCGAGCAGCGCGTGCGGGCTGTACTGCGGAATGAGCGAGAAGCCGCACCCAAAGTACACCGACGAGACCAGGCCGTTTGCGAGGCCGTAGACGTGAAACAGCGGCAACACGCCGATCATGACGTCTTTCTCGGTGAGCGAGAGGAGTTCCTGCACGTTGTCGCGGCACTGGTTGATGAAGTTGCGGTGCGTGAGAATCACGCCCTTGGGCTTTCCGGTGGTGCCGGAGGTGTACAGCAGTACCGCGGGCTCATCCGGGTCACGGTCTTGGGCTTTGTACTTGCGCGAGCCCTTCGCCATAAGCTGTGACAGCGTCATTGAGCCGAACGCCTGCGGTGAGCCGCGTCCGCCGCGCGCTGCTGTGGCCACGTCGATATTGTTCTTGGCGGCCGCCTCTTTGTCTATCTTGACGTCGGCGCCCGCGAGGATGCCGCGCCGCTTCACGCCTTGCACGACAAGTGAGTTAGGTAGCTGCTCACCCGAGAGCAGGTACTTACCCGAAATGCGCCCCTCGACCAGTGCCGAGGGGTACGCGAGAATATCGGCGGTATCGCCTTTGGGATTGTAGATGATTCTCCAGTTATCAGACATGTAACTCTCCGAACTAACTCTCGGAACGCAAGAACTCATCGACCTCGTCGAAGAACTGCGTTTGAATCTCTTCGCTTGGCTCCGGGGTCAGGAAACTTACCACGATGTAAACCACCATATTGAGCGCGAGCGTCGGCACAATTGGGTGCAGGTCGAACAGCAACACCCGCGAGCCGCCGGGGGTAATCAAGAGACCGAGCGCCAGGTAGATCACACCCGCCGATGTAGCGGCGATCGCGGCTTCGCGCGTTCCGCGCTTCCAGAGCAGCCCACCCACCAGCGCGGGGGCCCACTGCGCGAAGCCCGGAATAGAGACATCGGTAAGGTAGAGCGCCATCAGCCCGGTATCGAGGATCGAGACCGTGAGGCTCAGCACAACGATCACGATTACCGACCAGCGTGCCCAGGCGGTGATCTGGCGGTCCGAGGCGTCGGGCTTGAAGATGCCCTGAACCACGTCGCGCGCCACGATGATGCTCGAGGTCATCAACTGCACCGCAGCGGTTGAGACCGCCGCCGCGATAACGCCCATCAACACAAACACCCCGAACCAGGCCGGCAGGTTACGCGTGATCACGGTCTGCACCACGCGGTCGGCCTCTATCTCCAGCGTGCTTCCGGCCTGAGCGGCCTGCTCGGCGAGCTCGGCGGGCGGGATGATGGAAGGCGCTACGAGCGAGCCCCAGATAAAGGGAATGATGTAGAAAAAGAGTCCGCCGAACACAAACACCAAAAGCGGGAACCACTTAAAGAGGTGCTTGTCGCGCGCGGTCATCGCGCCGATCACGACGTGCGGCCAGCTGAACGCGAGCAGCCCCACCACAAAGGTGCCGGCCACCAGCACCGGGCTGAACTCGCCGTACGGTCCGGGTGCGCTGAGAAGCTCGGGGTCTATCTCCATGATGCGCTGCGCGGCGCCGGGGAGGCCGCCGGGAACCGCTGCCTGCACAATCCAGATAAGCGATCCGAGAAGCGCGGTGACGTATACCGCCCCAAGAAAGATGTTCACCCAGGCGACGATGCGCATACCGCCGAGCAGCACCAGCACCACCAGCAGGACCACGGTGTAGGCAGCGCCCCAGATTGTAGGGAGGCCGGTGAGCGCCTGAAAACCCGCGCCGACGCCGAGCGGCTGTATGCCGACGTAGGGCACGATGAACGCGAGGATGCTGATCGCGAGCACCATTCGCAGACCCTTAGACTCGTAGCGCTCGGCCAAGGCCTCAACCGGCGAGAGGAAGCGGTTTATTTTGGCGAGCGCCCAGAGGCGTGGGCCGAGAAACATGTATAACCCCGCGAAGCCCGCCACCGAGCCCCAGATGAAGAACACGTAGCCTGGGCCGTGCAGGTACAGGAGGCCGGGGAAGCCGTAGAACGTCCAGCTCGAGGAGATCGCGAACAGAACGAAGAAGAACATCACCACCACGCCGATGGTGCGCCCGGCGAGCATGTAGTCCTCGGCGGTCTTGGCCGAGACCTTGTAGCCGTAGGCGGCGAGGGCGATGATGATCAATCCAAAAGCGGATAAAGCGGTAATCTCAAAAGCCATGGAACCCTCCGATTACTGCCGTTAGCGGTACGGCCAGAAGAAGAAAAAGTAGATCAAGTACGCGATCAGCCAAACGATCACGAACGCGACGCCGACCGTGAGCGACATCGTCATCCAGCCGAACAGCAGAAACGGCTCCTCGCCTGCTGCGGTCTCGAGCCCTCCGCGGATGATGAACGCCATCATCCCCACGACCGAGAGTAGCAACACTGCTAAGTAGACTCTCCCGGGTGCGTGCCCTATGATTTCCCGCATCGGTATTCACTCCTTAACTCTTGGGTTTCTTGATCGAAAAAAATCGCTACAGGGCGCACGCAAATGTAGCATTTTGCAGCATTCCGTGCGATGAGTTTCATTTATATCACCCGCTATATAGGCAGTCAAGAACTCCGAGCGTGGTGTCCGAGCGTGGCCGCTGCGGGAGCGTGGGAGCGTGAGAGCGTGGGAGGAACAGGTTCAGGAGTGATTGGGCGTCACAACTGTGAGGCCGAGGAACCGGAAGCTTCGGAGCGTCTGCTTACAAGCTCGGTAAGCGCGGCCCGTGGGCGTGTGCACTGAATGCCCGCGCCAAACGGCGGCGGGTTGGGGCCGTGGCTCCAGACCACCGTACCGTTGACTTCGTACGTTTCGTGGGTGTAAGGGTCGTGGATCTGCACCCTCACATCTTGGCCCAACGGCAGCGGTTTCTCAAGCGTAAGGCGTGTGCCGTGTAGCGAAATGTCAAGAGTGGCTCCGGCTACCACCGTGCCGTTGTAGCCGGCGGTTGCCGGGCACAGCGCGTGGTAGCGAGGTGAGCGACGTTTATCCTGGTCGGGGCCTATGACCGTGTCCTTGCCGGCGAGCTTGGCGGAGTACACGCGGCGGTCGGCCTGCGCGAGGACATCAGTGGCTGAGGCGCCGTCGAGCGGGAACTCGCCGACGCCTGCCGAGGCGGTAACCGATATCCCGCCGGGAAAGACCTCGGCGCGGAAGGCTGCGAGAATGCGCTTCGCGACATGAACCGTGCCTGCGGCGCGGGTAGAGGGAAGTACCGCGACGAACTCCTCGCCACCGTAGCGCGCCGGTATGTCCTCGTCGCGTAGGTGTTTGCGGAGGATAGCCGCGAAGGTTGTAAGCACTTCGTCGCCAAGTTGATGGCCGTGGCGGTCGTTCACTGTTTTGAAGTTGTCTAGGTCGAAGAACAGCACGGCGTAGGTGCCGTGGTAGCGCCGGGCCCTGCTGGTTTCACGGTTCAGTACGTCAGAAAGATGGCGGCGATTATACACACCGGTGAGTGGGTCTACGGTGCTCCATACCGCGTACTGGCGAAACCGCTCAAGCTCGATAACGCGCGGGTTCTGCAGCCGGCGCTTGCTGTTTATGAAGTAGTCTAACGCCGCGACGCGGAAATCAATCTCGCGTCGGAGCGCCGCGCCGAGCTCGTTGCGGTGGTCTTCTAACTCGTGAAGCTCCCGATGAGCGAGTTCCGGCGGCAACAGCACGTCGCAGAACTGCTCGAGCAAGCGGGCCGCGGTTTCGCGGGCAACGGGGCCGTCGCCGGCCAGTGCCGTCTCGAGCGCGGACTGAAGATCTTTCTCCCCTGTGAAGAGAGACGCCGAGGCGCAATCGAACTGGGTTCCGGACTGGACGAGCGTCTCCTCGACACTCGAGCGATCACCGGTCTGTCGCCCGGTGTCTTGTGCGCTGCTCATTGGTAATAAGATCTTCAATATTTTTCTAAAAGGCAAGCTTTCACCATATGCAGTCGCGAGCGAGAGTGTATGGACAACCTTGAGGATTCACGCCGGATTCCCGTAGGGGCTCTCGGTTGCGGCCGACGCGACGCGCGGCGGCGTGCCGGCGGTGGGAGCTCGGTGGGGCAAGGGGGCGAACGAAAGACAGGTTGCACGCTTGTGTGATTCTGCTATCATGAGGTGCGACAGGGAGGAGTAGCGATGTTGTTGAGCGAACGCGCAACGCACGAGGGGTTGATCATTGTTGATTTGCAGAACGATTTCTGCCCGGGTGGAAGCCTCGCGGTGGAGGGTGGCGATGAGATTGTGGGTGTGATTAACTCGATCGCGCCGAGCTTTCCGGTGGTGGTTGCAACAAAGGACTGGCATCCCGCCGGGCATGTGTCGTTTGCCTCGAGCCACGCCGGCAAGCAGCCGTTTGACTCGGTATCGGTCTCGTACGGCGAGCAGGTCCTGTGGCCGGATCATTGCGTGCAGGGTAGCGCCGGGGCCGAGTTTCACCCCGAGCTCGACCTAAGGCCGATTAACCTTGTGCTTCATAAAGGAACGCGGCTCGATCTCGACTCGTACTCGGCGTTTTTCGAGAACGATCACGCCACCCCAACCGGTCTCGACGGCTACCTGCGCGGGCTCGGGATCCGGCACATAGTTGTGTGCGGGATTGCGACCGATGTGTGCGTGTTCTTCTCGGTGACCGATGCGCTACGCCTCGGGTACGAGGTGAGCGTTGTGCAGGATGCCGTGCGCGGTGTAGACCAGCCCGAGGGTTCGGTTTCGCGCGCGCTTGATACCATGCGGACGCACGGCGCGCGCGTAGTCGCGGCTTCGGAGCTGTAGCATGGCGGGCACTCCCCAAGAACGCGCGCGAGCGCACCGCTCGGCGCTTTTCACCGATCTCTACGAGCTTACGATGGCGCAGGGGTACTTCCTAAAGGGGATGGATCAGCAGGCGGTGTTCGACATGTTTTTTCGTCGTCCGCCGTTTCGCGGCAGCCTCTCGGTGTTTGCCGGGCTTAGCGACTTGCTCGACCAGCTTGAGAACCTCTGCTTCGAGAACGAAGACATCGCGTACCTCGAAAGTCTCGGGCTGTTTCAGCCCGCGTTTCTCGAGTATCTGCGCGAGTTCTCGTTCACCGGCGAGATCTACGCCATGGAGGAAGGTAGTGTGGTGTTTCCGCACGAACCGCTGTTGCGGGTGCACACTAACTTGATTGAGGCGCAGATCATTGAAGGGATGGTGCTGAACACCATCAATTTCCAAACCTTGATCGCGACCAAGGCCGCGCGTGTGAAGGCGGCCGCGGGCGATGCGCGCGTGGTGGAATTCGGTCTGCGGCGTGCGCAGGGCTGGGACGGCGCGCTCGCGGCGAGTAGAGCGGCCTTCATCGGAGGCGCGTCCGCAACTTCCAACACGCTGGCCGGACGTATGTTCGAGATACCGGTGAGCGGCACCATGGCGCACTCGTGGGTTATGGCGTTCGAGAACGAACGCGAAGCGTTTGAGGAGTACGCCGAGCTGTACCCCGAGCGTACCGTGCTGCTGATCGACACCTACGATACGCTCAACAGCGGCTTGCCGAACGCAATAGAGGTCGGCAAACGCCTGCAGGCTCAAGGGCATGGGTTCGGCATCCGCCTCGACAGCGGCGATATCGAGTATCTCAGTCGCCGGGTGCGTGAAGGGCTAGACGCTGCAGGGCTACCCGAGGCCAAGATCGCGGTCTCGAACGAGCTCACCGAAGAGATCATCGATCAACTGGTCTCGCGCAATGTGCCGGTGGATATGTGGGGGGTGGGCACCAACCTTGTGACCGGCGGGTGCGACTCGTCGCTCACCGGGGTGTACAAACTCGCCGCAAAGCAGTACAACGGCGAACTACGCCCTACCATGAAGCTCTCGGATCACCCGGCGAAGACCACCAACCCGGGCGTAAAACAAGTCTACCGCTTTTTCGACTCGGGCGGCGCACCTATCGCGGATCTCATCGCCTTTGAAAGTGAGCTCATACCCGAGAACGGCGAGCTCGTATTCTATCATCCACAGGTTGATTCCTGTCGTTTCACGATGCGACTGCCGAAGGCGTATAGAGCGCAACTGAACTGCCACATGAAAGCAGGCAAGCGGCTCGGTGCGGCCCCGTCGCTTCAAGAGGTTCAAGCCTACGCTGCCGAGGAGCTGGGGCGCTTCGACGATACCTATAAGCGTATCATTAATCCGCATCTATACAAGGTTTCGTTGACGGGGTTAATGAAGTCTACCAAGCAGGAGATGGTTAACGGGTTTCTTGAACGGTCTGAGCGACGGTATAAGGAATCGTGACCGCGCGGCCGAAGCGCAGCCGCACCGTAGTGCCGACACCGGGTGTGCTTGCAATCTCGATGTCACCGCCGTATTTCTTGATGGTTTCAATGGCGTAGACCATCCCGTAGCCGTTGCCGTTAGATTTGCTGGTGCGCCCCACGCGGAACTGCTCGATCGATGTGTCTTCCATCCCAACGCCGTTGTCGCTTACGACCGCAAAGGCTTCGCCGTCTTGCTGCTCGGTGCGCACCGTGACGCGGCCCAGTTCGCCGCGACGCGACAGCGTGTCCTCGTGGGCCTTGATCGCATCGTAGGAGTTCTTGATCAGGTTCTCGAACAGCTGGCTGAGCTCGGAAGGGACCGCGCGGATAGACATGTTCCCGGAGAAGTGATGCACCACCTTTACGCTGCGGCGAAAGTCGCGTTCCACTTGGAACCCCTCCACCACCGAGGCAAGCAGATGATCGAGGTCGACATGCTGCAGCTCTTTTATCTCGGAGCATTTGGTGGCGTACATGATGCGGTCTACCCGCCCGGAGAGACGTTCAAGCTTCGACTCTATCTCGTTGAGGTGTTCGGTATCGTCGCTGGTGAGTCGTGCTACCTGGAGGCTGGCGTAGATTAATCCGAGGTCGTTGCGGAGGTTATGTACGAGCCCGCCGGTATTTTGAGCGATCTTCACCGCTTGCTCGGATTTCTTGAGTTCATTACGAAGCTCGTCGTTGTAACTGCTCAGGCGTCGCAACTCCTCGTCGAACGCGATTCCGATCACAACAACAAACATGATCAAGAACGTTGCGGAGTTAAGCGATTGTAAGAAGGTCTCGGGGGTGAACTGCCCGGCGGTGAGCGCCGAACCGACAAGCGTGATACCGCAGAGCGCGGCGATCTTGAGGCGCACCGCCTGCTCGAGGAAGCCGTATTTGTAGGCGACGACGACCGAGAGCAACAGCACCCCGACGCCGTACACGCCCGGGCCGCTTATGGTGAGGTTGTTTGTGGCCCCAAACCCTACAAGCACGGCGACCTGTAAAACGCGCGTAGTGTGTCCGCATACGACGCCGGTTAGCAGCAAGATTCCCGATGCTGCAAGCAGCCGAACGATGCGTGGGTGAGTTATTACCGCGTGTAGCGTGTCGTCGGCCGGTACGTGAGCGACAAGCCCAGCGTTTATGACGACGAGAACACTACCGGAGGCGGCGAGAAAAAGCCCGATGCGTCGTTGTACCGTATCCGTGTTCACGTTGTTCCTAAACCCGGATTGGCTTGCCAGATTGCCAAATAACCGTTCTACGCACCCCGATTGGGCGCCCTTGTGCGATCCGTTTCCTAGTGTGCTACATTTCAACTATAAAAGGTATTGTGAGCGCACGCAAGGGGTTTTGTAAAAAAATCGATAAAAAATATACGATACATTTGAGGTAATCGACGCATCTGACGCTCTCGTTATAGCGCAGCGGTTTGCTCGGTGAGCCAGACGCGTGCCGGGGGTGAGAGGTGAGTATGAAGCTCGTCGTAAACGCGGCGATGGTAGCGGTTGAGCCAGTCGCGCTCCTCGGCGCTGAGCATCGCGGGGTCAATCAAGCGCCGGTCGAACGGGCATAGCGTCAAAGTCTCGAAGCACAAGAAGCTTCCAAAGACGTTCTCGCGATCGGCACGTACCGCAACCAGGTTCTCGAGCCTGATGCCGTAGGCGCCTGGGCGGTAGAGTCCCGGTTCGTTCGATACCACCATGCCCGGTTCCAATGCTACGCCGTTATAGCGTGGCGAGAGCCGCTGCGGACCTTCGTGCACGTTCAGGAAAAATCCGACCCCGTGGCCGGTTCCGTGACCGTAGTTTCGATGTCGTCGCCACAACACCGCCCGCGCAACCGCGTCGAGCTGCGTGCCGGTGGTGCCGTACGGGAAGCTGAGGCCGGCCAGCGCGATATGCGCCTGCAGCACCGTGGTGTACTCGGTGCGCATCCGCTCACTGGGCTCTCCGATCGCGACCGTTCGAGTGATATCGGTAGTGCCGTCGAGATATTGTCCGCCGGAGTCCACCAGGTAGAGCCCGTCGGGCTCGAGGGCGAGGTCGGACGCCTCGGAGGCACTGTAATGCACAATCGCCCCGTGCGGCCCAAAGGCCGAGATCGGAGCGAAGCTCTCGTCCACAAACTCAGGCTGCGCAGCGCGAAGCTCGCGCAGGTAGGCCGCGGCGCTGAGCTCGCTTACCTGCTCGCTCTCGTGTGCCGTGGTGACCCAGAATAGGAACGACGCCATAACCGCGCCGTCCTTCACCATGCAGGCACGCAGTTGCGTGAGCTCGCGCGGATTCTTGACCGCTTTCAAGCGCGCGACGGGAGATGGTTGCTCCAGCAGGTGCACCCCACCCGGCAGCGTTTGCACAAGCTGCATGGTGATCTGATCGGGCGAGGCTGCGACGACAACGCCGCCGGCGCCCCTGCCGCCCGCGGTCGACGCGGCGGAACCGCCGGCGCCGTCCGCGGCGTTATCGCCGGCGTCGAGTGCGGGGTGCGTGCCCGCCGGGCTCAGCTTGGAGAGTGCGGTCTCGAGTTCGTCGTAGCCCCGGCAGGAAACACCGTCGGCACGCAGCGCTTCGGCGATCTCGGCCGGCACCTTCTGCGGATCGATGAACAGCTGCGCGCCGCGGGGTTCCAGGATGAGGTAGGCGAGCGCCACCGGGTTGTACGGCACATCGGCGCCGCGCAGGTTCAAGAGCCACGCGATCTCATCGAGCGCGGTGAGCAGCAGGGCGTCGGCGCCGATCTGGGTGAGCTCATCGCGCAGGCGCGCGAGTTTATCGGCGCGGGTAAGCCCGGCGCGCTCGGCCGAGAACGCGTATACCGGTGCGCTCGGCGGCGCGGGACGCTCGTCTCGTATCGCCGCGACGAGATCGCCGCAGGGCTCCATCACGATGCCGCGCGGCTCGAGCTCCCCGCGCAGGCTGCGGTAGCGGTTCAGCGACAGGGTCGCGGCTGCGGAGCCCACGCGCGCACCGGCGCCGAGACGTTCACGGAGGTACGCCGGAATGCCGGGGGTCTGCGGCTCATCGGAGCGTTGCAGCCGAAACGGCGTGCCGGAGAGCGCTTCCTCGGCTTCGAGGTAGTAGCGCGAATCGGTCCAGAGTGCGGCCTCGGTCTGCGTGACGAGCGCGGTTCCGGCCGAGCCGTGGAAGCCGGTGAGCCAGTGGCGGTGTTGCCAATGCGCCGGCACGTACTCGCTTTGGTGCGGATCGGTGCCGTATACAATGTAGGCGTCGAGCCCGAGACGATGCATCTCCTGTCGCAGCGCCCGTAGGCGCTCCTCCGGCGTCATCATGGAGCCACTATAGCACGCGGATCACTCTGCGTCAGCCGTCCGGCCGCCGGGGCTTCCGGTGTGTCAAAAGGATTCAGTACAGGACCCCGCCGAGGCCGGTGAGCATTTTTGACTCATTTCCGCGCCTTTCGCAGCGGTGCAGTGGTTGGAAAGCTGCGATATAAGTCTCTATAATATAATGAGTTGTGAGCGGCGGCTTGCTTGGCACTGTTATTGCTACTCTATTTATGTAACAGCAACAATAACCAAGTAGCGAAGAGGAGGATATTATGAGATTAATGCGAATGCCGAACGGAGTGCCGGGCACAACCGGGTCGTACTTCGACTGGCTGCAGGATGAGATCAATCGCTTGTTCGACCCGGAAGCTGCCGAGCTCGGACCGGGCCTGTTGGATCGGCCCGCAGCTCCACGCGTGGATATCGTGGAGTACGAGGATCGATTTGAACTGCTCTGCGATCTGCCGGGCGTCGACGAGAACGATATTGAGCTTACGATCGCGGCCAATGTGTTGACCTTGAAGGGTGAGAAGAAAGCGCCGGTAAGCGAGGAGCGTCGCGACAAGGGTTGCAAGCTGTATCGTGACGAGATCTGGTACGGCAACTTCCAGCGCACGATCTCATTGCCACAAGGAGTCGACAGTGAGAACGTCGGCGCAACGAGCAAGAACGGCGTGCTGACGGTAAGCGTGCCGAAGCGCGATGAGGCGAAGCAGCGCCGCATCGAGATCAAGAGCAGCTAAGGAGGATAACTATGGCGACCCAAGAACTTGAAAAGACCGCTACCGTTAGGCCGGTAGGAACAATATGGGAAGAAGGCGGCGTGATCTATCTCAGGCTCGAGATGCCGGGCGTAGACAAGAGCGATCTCGACGTTCGCATCGAGGACGATCAGCTGGTGATCCACGGCAAGCGCAGCGATCTGCCGAAAGATGCGCACAACGTGGTGCGTGAACGCCGCCGCGGTGATTTTCGCCAGGTCTACACCGTCGACGATACGGTGGACCGCGAAAAGATCGAGGCGAACCTGGAAAGCGGTGTGTTGTTGGTGACGTTGCACTTGAAAGAAGCGGTGAAACCGCGTCGCATCGAGATCAAGGCCGGCTAACGCGGTCATGCCGACGGCCGGCGCGTACCGCCGGTCGATTACACAACGCGCAAGGTCGTATCGGCCTCGGCGATTACATAGAATAAAAAGACTCACGCGACCCGGGGGCCTCTAAAGCCCCCGGCTTTGCGGAGGAGGCGAGTATGGCGAAAGGAACGAAAACAATCGGAATCGATCTGGGAACAACAAACTCCTGCGTTGCGATCATGGAGCACGGTGACCCGGTGGTGATTCAGAACGCGGAAGGCGCCCGCACGACACCGTCGGTGGTGGCCTTCACAAATAAAGGCGAGCGGCTGCTCGGCCAGCCGGCGCGTAACCAGATGGTTACCAACCCGGAGAACACCATTACCTCGATCAAGCGCTTCATGGGGCGCCGCTACAACGAGGTGGAGAACGAGATCGCGAGCGTGCCGTATCACGTAGTGAAAAGCGAGAACGGTGAGGTACGCGTGAAAGCGGGCGACAAGCAGTTTTCGCCGCCCGAGATCTCGGCCGCTATTCTGCAGAAGATGAAACAGACCGCCGAAGACTATCTCGGCGAAGAGGTGCACGAGGCGGTTATCACGGTGCCGGCGTACTTCAACGACTCGCAGCGCCAGGCTACCAAGGACGCGGGACGCATTGCGGGGCTCGAGGTGAAACGCATCGTGAACGAGCCGACCGCCGCAGCACTCGCGTACGGCTTCGACAAAAAGGCCGGTGAGCAGACAATCGCGGTGTACGACTTCGGCGGCGGCACCTTTGATATCTCGATCCTCGAACTCGGCGACAACGTGTTCGAGGTGAAGTCTACCAACGGCGACACGCATCTCGGCGGCGACAACTTCGACCAGCGCATTATCGAGTGGCTGGTTCAGAGCTTCAAGGGCGACTACGCCGTTGATCTCGCCTCGGACCGCATGGCGCTGCAGCGACTCAAGGAAGCGGCCGAGAACGCCAAGAAGGAGCTTTCAAGCGCGCAGAGTACCGAGATCAATCTGCCGTTCATCACCGCAGATGCGCAGGGCCCCAAGCACCTGCATTACACGCTGACGCGCGCGAAGTTCGAGCAGTTGGTGGAGGACTTGGTACAGCGCACCGTTGAGCCGTGCAAGAACGCGCTCAGCGACGCCGGCGTGAAGGCGGAGGATATCGATGAGGTGATCCTCGTCGGTGGCTCAACGCGCATCCCGGCGGTACAGCGCGTGGTGAAGGAGTTGTTCAAGCGCGACCCGCACAAGGGCGTGAACCCCGACGAAGTGGTCGCGGTGGGAGCCGCGATACAGGCAGGCGTTTTGACCGGAGACGTCAACGACGTGCTGCTGCTCGACGTGACGCCGTTGTCGCTCGGTATCGAGACGCTCGGTGGTGTATTCACGAAGCTCATAGAGCGCAACACCACGATCCCGACGCGCAAGAGCCAGATCTTCTCGACCGCCGAGGACAACCAGAGCGCGGTTACGGTACACGTGCTGCAGGGTGAGCGCGAGATGGCGTCGCAGAACCGTACCTTGGGTCGGTTTGAGTTGACCGGAATTCCACCGGCGCCGCGAGGCGTGCCGCAGATCGAGGTGAGCTTCGATATCGATTCCAACGGTATCGTGCACGTCTCGGCAAAGGACCTCGGCACCGGCAAGGAGCAGCGCATTCGCATCGAGTCGTCTTCGGGGCTCAACGAACAAGAGATCGAACGCATGGTGCGAGAAGCGCAAGATCACGCCGCCGAGGATCAGGCGGCGCGCAAGCGCGTGGAGACGATGAACGAGGCCGACTCGCTGGTGTATAGCACCGAGAAGTCGCTAAGCGAGCACGGCGACAAGCTTTCGCCCGAGGAGCGCAGCGCGATCGAAAACGCGCTCGGCGAGTTGAAGTCGGCCGTTGAGCGCGACGACGTCGACGCGGTGGAGCGTGCCGGCGAGAAGCTCAAGCAGCAGTCGCATAAGCTCGCCGAGCACCTCTACCAGGGTGCGCACGGCGGTACCAGCGGCGCAGCCGCCGCCGGCGGTCAAGGCGCCGCCGGCTCGGGAGCCGGAGCGGCCGGCGCCCGGCAGGCAGACGCGTCCAACTCGGTCGACGACACCGTGGAGGATGCCGAGTACGAAGTTGTGAACGATGACTAAACCGGTGACTGCATGATAACGCCGGTCGGCGCCTCGCGCTTAGCGTGAGGCGCTGAACCGGTACACCGTCTCGTGCCGGTAGGTTTCGCTCGGCTCGAGAAACGGTTGGGGAAATGCCGGCTCGTTGACCGCGTTTGGAAAGTGCTGTGTTTCGAGGCACAACGCGGAGCGCGCCGGCAGTTTTTTTCGGTGTCGGTCTACCTTGCCCTTGAGCTTGTTGCCGCTGTACAGCTGCATGCCGGGCTTCGTCGTCAAGACCTCCATGCGCCGACCGCTCGCCGGGTCGTATACCTGGGCCACCGAGCTCAATTCGCGCACCGGCTCGTCCTGCGAGAACACGAAACAGTGATCGTACCCGCCTGCGACCGCCGCTATCTCGGCTCCAAGCGCCTTAGAGCGGCGAAAATCAAACGGGCCACCGGCAACCTCGCGAACCTCTCCGGTAGGGATCGAGGCTTCGGTTACCGGCAGGTAGTACGCAGCGTCTATCTCCACGCGGTGATCGAGAATGCTCTTTGATTTTGGGCCGCCGAGATTGAAGTAGGCGTGGTTCGTGAGATTGACCGGTGTGGTCTTGGTAGTCTCGGCGGTGTAGAGCAGCCGAAGCTCACCCTCGACGCTGAGTGTGACCTCGAGCTCTACCGAGAGCGCCCCGGGGTAGCGCTCTTCTTTATCCGGGCTCACGCGCGCGAGCCGCACCCCCGCGGTTTCGCTGTCGCCGATGACCTCGCCCGACCACATGCGCGAATCAAATCCCTGATGCCCGCCGTGCAGATGGTTCTCGCCCTCGTTGCAGTGCAGCCGGACGGTTTTCATCCCGAGGCGAAAGCTGCCGCCGGCGATGCGGTTGGCGTAGCGTCCTACCGTCGCGCCGTAGTACGGATTCGGCTCGAGGTACGGAGCAAGCTCTTTGAAACCCAGCGTGATTTCTTCACTCACCCCGTTACGATCGGGCGTCTGCAGCGATACGATCCGTGCGCCGAAGTTTGTGAGCGCGAGGCGGTAGCCGGACTCGGTGTCTATTACAAACAGCTCTACCGTGGATCCGTCCGCGGTAGAGCCGTAGTCGTGCTTTTCAACTGTCACGGTGTTTCTATATCAGCTTCGGTCGCTTGATGTACTCGTCGCTTCGCAGCAGCATACGTACGTACTGCGCGCGACGGTAGGTCCAGCGGTCGGGGGTGTTCTCGACGCTCAGCTTACCGCGGAAGTCCTCCAGCGAGGAATACCCCTTGCGCTGCATCCAGTCTTCAATCTCGTTCAGGATGGTCTTGATGTGATCCACCGAGTTTTGATAAAGGCTGCTGACGGTCTGGAACGCATCTGCTCCGGCGAGCAAGACATCGATCGCGTCCTTGCCGGAGTGAATACCGTTGGAGGCGCAAAGCGAGGCTTTGACGTTATCGGCGAGCAGCCCCACGAAGCGCAGCGCCAAGCGGTGGTCGCTTGAGTGCGAGAGGTTGAAGGGGAAGTTTGCGGTTTCTTTGTCGATGTCGAAGCTGGGGTGAAACAAGCGGTTGAACAGCACGAAGCCGTTTACACCGGTGGTGTCGAGCTTCTTCATGAACTCAAGCGGACTGGTGTAGTAGGGGCTCAGCTTAACCGCAACCGGAATGTTTACTTTTTCCAGTACCGCGCGCAACGTCTCTACCTGAGACTTTTCGATATCTTGCGCGGTCTGCTCAAAATGAACCGGCATCGCGTAGAAGTTGAGCTCCAGTCCGTCTGCGCCGGTTTCGGCGAGCTTCTGTGCCCATTCAACCCAGCTGTCTGGGTTCACGGCGTTGAGGCTTGCGATCACCGGGATACCGACCGACTCCTTCGCCTTGCGGACCCACATCAGGTGCTCGTCGGGCCCGGAGTGCTCTTTCTCGGGGAAGATGTTGGTCATCTCGGCGTGCCAGTCGTCGTACATCACGAGGTCTTCGTCGTGACGATAGCGCTCGAGCTGAATCTGTTCCTCAAACAGCGACTGAATAACGAGCGCGCCCGCGCCGTGTTCCTCGATCTTCTTTATCGCATCCATGTGAGCGGTAAGGCTGCACGCGCCTACCACCAGCGGGTTGGAGAGCGGTATTCCCATGTACTTTGTCTGCAGGTTAGCCATCCGGCGTTCTCCTTTGAAACGTTCGTGTATTGCGCCCCTGCGGAGGTGAGCGCAATCGGTTACTTTTTTATCATAAAAGTGCTCTGCGATTACGTCAACGCGAAATGGCGAGTTGAGCGCCAACCCGAGAGCGATATTGCGTTTTCGAGGCATTTTGAGTACGGTTGTCGGTAACCAGACGCGTCCTCGTGAGGGATACAAGCATGGATGAGCGCTTTGCCCGCATTCTCGCGCGCGTGCCGGCGTACGCCTCGGAGATGCGCCGGCTCGAGGATATCTTGCTCACGAACCTGGTGATGGTGGCCGAGATACCGTCGCCCACCTTCGGCGAGCGGCGCAGGGTGGAGTGGGTGCTCGACCGCCTCAGCCAGTACCGCCTCGAGCGCTGTTCCACCGACGAAGGCGGCAACGCGCTCGGCATCCTTCCGGGTAGAACCGGAGAGCGGAACATCCTGCTCGTCGCGCACCTCGACACTCCGGTAGACGACAACCTCGATCATACCGTTATGCTGCAACCCGGCTCGGTAAGCGGCGTGGGGCTCGCCGACAACAGCCTCGGCGTCGCGGCTCTCGTAACGCTGCCGCTTGCGCTCAACGCGCTCGGCGTTGAGCTCGAGAGCAACCTCATTCTCATGGGCAGCACCAGGGCTCTCGGCCGGGGAGACTTGGCCGGTACGCGCTTCTTTCTGAACAATACCGACCTGCAGATAGATAGCGGGCTTTGCCTCGAAGGGGTGCGGCTCGGGCGTTTGAGCTACGCATCGATCGGAATGCTGCGCGGTATTATTAGTTACCGACTCCCCGATGAGTACGACTGGACACGCTTCGGCGCCGGCGGCGCAATCGTGAGCATGAACGACATCATCACGCGTATCCTCGAGATCCCGCTACCCCGTCGGCCGCGTACCGCAATCGTGTTTAGCTCGATCGAGGGCGGCGGGCCCGGTAGCAAGGTTCCGACGCACGCCGAGCTGCAGATAGAGGTACGCAGCGACTCGGGCGATATCGTGGAGGACCTGCACCGCCGGATCTCGAACATCGCGCACGAGGTGGCGTCGCTCGCCGGCGCGGAGGCCGAGTTCGAGGTCATTGCTCGGCGCCGGCCGGGCGGGCTCGAGTTCTCGCACCCATTGCCGGAGCGCGCACGCGATATTCTCACTGCGCTCGAGCTTCCGCCGCGCATCTCGCCGAGCACCGCCGAGCTTTCGGCGTTTGTGGACCGCGGGATTCCGGCGATACGCCTTGGGCTCACCAGCTCCGAAGATCTGGACGAAGCGCACGAGCGACTCGATATCGAGCCGATCGCGGTCGGCATGGCGCAGGTTGTTGGGTTGCTCGAAGCAATCGATCAGGGGTGCTGCGACCATGAGTAAGACCAACGGCTGGCTCAACTCAAACACCTTCCACCACGCCGAGTTTCGCGACCTTCAGCGATTGGTGGACGAGAAAGAACGCCTCGGCCTCACGATCTCGCTTTGCATTCCTACCCTGAACGAAGAGGCCACGATCGGGAAGGAGGTGGTGGTGTTCCGCAGCGAGTTGCAGCAACGCTACCCGCTGCTCGATGAGATCGCGGTGATAGACTCGGGCTCCTCCGACCGCACGCTGGAGATTGCCGCCGCGTTCGGGGCCGATACCTACCTGGCCTCCGAAATTCTGCCGCATCTTGAGCCCAAGCGCGGAAAGGGCGAAAACCTCTGGAAGGCAATCTATCAGCTGCGCGGCGATATCATTGTGTATATAGACGCCGATATCAAGAACATTCACCCGCGCTTTGTGTACGGTCTTGTCGCGCCGCTGGTGTATCGGCCCGAGGTGAAGTACGTGAAGGCGTTCTACGACCGGCCGTTGGCGGCCGGCGGCGGGGTGCGGCCCACCGGCGGCGGGCGCGTCACCGAGATTCTGATTCGCCCGTTGTTCTCGTTGTTCTTTCCGGAGCTCTCGCTTATCATCCAGCCGCTCTCGGGCGAGTACGCGGTGCGTCGCGAGGTGCTCGAGGCAATCCCGTTTCCAATCGGGTACGGCGTTGAAACATCGCACCTCCTTGATGTATACACGCGGTGGGGTCTCGAGGCGTTCGCCCAGACAGACCTCGACCAGCGAGTGCATTTCAACCAGCCCACGCTGAGTTTGGGGCGTATGTCGTTCGCGATCATGCAGACATTCCTCTCGCGCGCCGAGTCGCTTGGGGTGGTCGGCGGCTTGCCGGAGCTCAATCGCGTGCTGCGGCAGTTTCAAGCGCGCGAGGACGAGTACGAGGCGGTGGAGTTTGCGTTCACCGAGGACGAGCGCCCCCCGATGATCGAGGTCGCCGAGTACCGCACTAAGAGGAGCACGAGTAATGGCTGAAGACAAGAGTACCGCGCCGGATGGGCGTAGCTCGGCAGACGAAGTTGCCGAGCCGCCGGTTGTTTTTCACGACGTAGATTTCTTCTATACCGCGCACGACCCCGAGCCCGGGGTGCAACCCGAGGTTGAGCTCGAGGCTGCCGAGGATGTGACACAGGTGTTCGCGGGGTTGAACCTATCGCTGCCCGCGGGTGTGGTTTCGCTCGTGGGTCAGAACGGTAGCGGCAAATCCACGCTTCTGTTGCTCGCCGGCGCACGCCTCTTCCCTGCGGCAGGCGAGGTGAAGCTGTTCGGCGAAGATACGCGCCGGTTCGCCCCCGCGCACGAGGATTACGCGATCGAGCAACGGCGCAACGAGGTTGTGTCGTTTGTGTATCAGAACATGGAGTTTGAGACGCAAGACTCTATCGGCGATTTGATGGAGTTTGTGTACGAGAACGGCTTCCATCGCGACAAGAAGCCCGGATTTCTAGGCGAGCTTCACGCTACCCTCGAGCTCGAGCCGGTGCTTTCCAAGCGCACGCAGCAGCTGAGCAAGGGTGAGCTGCAACGCGCGATTATCGCGTTCAGCCTGCTGTACGGCTCGCGCATCATTATGTTGGACGAACCGGTGTTTGCGCTCGAGGACTACCAGAAGCACCGCGTGTTCGAGATGCTCTCGGACTTCGCGGCACGCACCGGCACCAGCGTTTTCTACTCGGTGCACGAGCTCGAACTCACGCGGCGGTACTCGCAGTACACGGCGCTGTTCTTCGGCAGCGGCGCAAGCGCGGCGGCCGGCGACGCCGGAGCGGGCCGCGTTCGGGTCGGGCCCACCGATGAGCTCTGCTCCAAGGAGAACATCGAGGAAGCGTTTCAGGTTCCGCTCGACCTGCTCCACAAGAAAGAGGGGCTCTACCGCGAGTCGCTGCTCAAGCTAAGCCGACAGAAGCCATAGCGGCCCGCGTTCGGCGCCCCCGGCCCGCGCTCGCGCTCGCGCCCTTGGCTCGCGCTCTCGCCCGTGGCCCTATCGGCTCTCGCCCGTGGTTCGCGCCCCGCGCTCTCGCCTGCGGACCCGTCGCTGTGGCTCCACCGGGGTCCGGAGCCGGCTCAGCCGCCGCGGCGAAACAACCGCGCGAGGAAGCCGGTGCGCTTCTCGGTGCCGCAGTACAGTCTAATCAAGAGCGCCGCAACCATGACCTGAAGGCGCGCGAAGCCGGCAAGGCCTTCGTCGGCAAGTACGGCCTGTACCAGCCGGGCGCTATGCGAGCGTGCCTGGCGCTCATTCGCCGCCGCAAACTCGTTAAACAGCGCGCGTGCGCGCGCGACAAAACCATCCGCCTCCGGGGCCGCTTCCCGGCTTCCGCCCGCGTACGCCGTCTCCTGTGCTGTCGCCGGTTTCGGCGGCACCGCCGAGACGAACTCCTCGGGATTCTCGGGCGCAGGGGGCGCAGGGGGCGCAGGGGGCGCGGAGGGTGCCGGTGGCGCTGAGGGCGCGGAAGGCGAGGGGGGAGCGACGGTTTTGGCTGATTCCGCTGAGCCCGCGAGCGCCGCAGCCACGGGAGCGCCGGCGGCGGTCGCTTCGTTCGCCGGCGGAGGCGACCCCGCGAGCGCCGCGAGCATCGCATTAAGCGGGCGCACTCGTTTGCGGCAGTCTGAACGGCGGCGTTCTTCCTCGAGATAGCGCTCGAGCTCATCGACGCCCGCAGCCTTGTCTTCCAAGAACCGTGAGTAGATGGGGTAGAACCAGTCGAGGAGCCCGAGGATGCCGACCATCGCCAGGACCAGCTCGTCGCGAACGTACGGTGTGGAGGCTTCCTGGTGGACTCGGCGAAGTAACGCCGGAAGCGATCCGGTGTCGCCGAACTGCTTGAGCGCCATCGCGGCGTGGATCGTCATCATGGGATGGTCGCTGACTCGTAGCACCGTTTCGATGTCGGAGATCGCGCGGCGCTCGTTGATTTGTGCGAGCGCCACCATGCTGCGAGCAGCGAGCAGGTGGTCATTGGAGTACATGGTCTTTCGTAGCGTCGCTTTCGCACGCTCAACCTTCAGCGTACCGATGATACGCGCGGCGAGGAACGCGGTGGTGAACTCGTGGTTGGTGAGATGCTCTATCAGAGCATCCTCGGCCTCGCGATTGAGCGGTAGCTGCTCGAGCGCCGCGAGCGCTTCGGTCCGGACCTCGTAACTCGGCGAGGTAAGTTTCTCCACCACCTGCTCAAGCGATACATCTGAGTGTGACTCGCCGAGGCCCCGGATCAGCCGGCGCTCTTCGGTGATGGAGTGCGGCTGGTCGAGCTGATGCAACAGCGTCATCGCGCGTAGGTCGCGGATAGAGAACATCACGCCGAACGCATCGCGAAACGAGCGCGCGCCGCGGCGCTGAAGCCGGCTGTTAAACAGAAAGACCATCGCAAGGGCTATCGCCATAAGGGTGAAAAACACGCGGAAGGTCGGCGCCCCGGCCGGCACCCCAAGCGCCGGTAGCGCATCGAGCAGCCCTCCGCCGAGCAGCGCACCGACGCTTCCGCCCACACCGAGCGTCAAAAAGTACAGGATGCCTAAGTTCAGTTGATCGCGCGGGTCAACAAGGCCAAAGAAATACACCTGCGCGGAGTTCTCGCCACCGGTGAACCCCATCGTCGCGAAGAAGAACAGCACCGAGAGAAACACCACCAGCGCGGTGCCGGTGAACGGCGGCGCGACAATCGCCGGGATGAGGCTCAGCGCGTACAGGGCGATGAAGAACAGGTAGATAGGCTTGGCACCGAGACGGTCTATCAAGAGGCGCGCGAGGTAGCCCATGCAAACCGCCCCAAGACTCCCTACCACGGTAAAGAATATCGCCATGCTGTCGGACTGCGCGTACACCTGCTTGGCGTACACAATCAGGAAGCTGCGGCCCATACCGGTGAGCACACCGTAGAACGCAAAGCCGGCGATGAAGCGCGCAAAGTTTGGGTGCACCAGCGACTCGGCGATGGTCTCGAACAACGGCCGCCCGGCGCCGGCTCGCGTTGCAGCCGGTTCCGGCAGCTTGTACACCAGCGCCGCCGAAACAAAGCCCGCCGCAATTCCGGCCCCCACAAACAGCGCGTACCGCGTGAGCGGTGCCCGGGCGCCCAACAGCGCCGCGATCGCGAGCCCGGTCACGATAGAGACCGCCGCCACCGTGATCTGAAAGCGCGAGACATACTCGCCGCGATCGCGCCCGGCCGAGAGCGCCGCCATGGTGGGGCTTTCGCCGATCATGCCGACACCGCGCGCGGCGTGAAACCCAAGCGTACAAACCACGAGCAGCGCCAGCGCCGCGCCGGGGTTCACCAACGCCGCCACCGCCGGTATCGCCACCGCCGGGAGCATCAAGACGTAGCGCACGAGCCAGGCGTGGCCGAACAGCTTCACTACCCCGAAACGGCGCACAAGGCGCTTTCCGAGCACCATGAAGAAAAACGCCACGTAGGGAAACGACGCGAGCACCCCGATCAAGGCGCTGCTCGCGCCGAGGCGCAGCGCAAACAACGTGATCATGTTGCCCGAAAGCAGCAAGAATGAGAAAGAGTTTACAACCGCAAACGCGTTGAAGATCCGACGCCCGCGCCGTTTCTCGGCGCCGGACAGCCCGGCGTTGTGTTCCATACGCTCCCGTGTTCGTACCTTTT
>Ga0207421_10002526_pt1 | contig 22631 bp, 25 predicted proteins | sample SodLakKL_010_SED_4_FD_187542 | JGI IMG/M metagenome (GOLD analysis project Ga0207421, IMG submission 187542) | Alkaline sediment microbial communities from Lake Tanatar, Kulunda Steppe, Russia - 8KL_010_SED (SPAdes) (version 2) | ecosystem: Environmental > Aquatic > Non-marine Saline and...
GCGCTCAAGCTGCGAAGCGCTAGCGCACTAAAGGCTGCGCTCATGCGGCGACGCAATCGCATATGCCCGCCCGCGCCCCGCTCACAAGCGCAAATCACTCTCACCCACCGGCAGGCAATATTTCAAGTCATAAAGAACATGACCCTCTTCACGCCCCAAAGCGCGCAGCGCAGGCGCGCCGAGATGGCGGTAAGCCTCATGGGCCACCGCAAGAATGATCCCGTCATAGGCCCCTGGCTCCAGGACCCGCGTCAGCGCAATCCCATATTCCGCCAGAGCCGCTTCCGGATCTGCATGCGGGTCATGAACATCCACCACAACCCCGTAATCTTCGAGCTCCCGGATCACATCCACAACCCGCGTGTTGCGCAGATCCGGACAGTTTTCCTTGAAAGTGAGCCCCAAAAGCGCCACCCGCGATCCCACGACATGGATGCGCTTTTTCACCAGCGCCTTGACCATCTGGCCGGCCACATGCGCCCCCATCCCGTCATTGATGCGCCGCCCCGCGAGAATAACCTCCGGGTGATAGCCAATCGCTTCGGCCTTATGGGTCAGGTAATAGGGATCCACCCCGATGCAATGCCCGCCGACAAGCCCCGGCCGGAAAGGCAGGAAATTCCATTTCGTCCCCGCCGCCTGCAGCACTGCCTCAGTGTCGATCCCCATCCGGTTGAAGATGATCGCCAATTCATTGACCAGAGCGATATTGAGATCACGCTGCGTATTCTCGATCACCTTGGCCGCTTCCGCCACACGGATGCTCTCCGCCTTCCAGGTCCCGGCCGTAATAATCTCGCCATAGAGCTGATCCACCTCTTCGGCGACAGCCGCAGTCGATCCCGAAGTCACTTTCATGATCGTGGTCAGGCGATGGGTCTTGTCGCCGGGATTGATCCGCTCCGGACTGTAACCGCAGAAGAAATCCACATTGAATGTCAATCCCGACACGCGCTCAAGGATCGGCACACAGTCCTCTTCGGTCGCGCCCGGATAGACCGTGCTCTCATAGATCACGATATCGCCACGCTTGAGCGCGCGGCCCACAGTCTCGGAGGCGCGGCGCAACGGGGTCAGATCCGGGCGCCGGCTGCTGTCAATCGGCGTGGGCACAGTGACAATGAAGATCCTGGCCTCGGCCAGCGTCTCTTCCTGCGCACAAAACCGCAGATGCCGGGCCTCTGCCAGCTCGGCGGGCGCGACTTCGCAGGTGCGGTCTTCGCCGGCTTCCAACTCGGCAATCCGCTGGGCATCGATGTCAAAGCCGATCACCGCGCGCCGTTTGCCGAATTCCACCGCCAGGGGCAGGCCGACATAGCCCAGCCCGATCACGGCAATCGTCTTGGCCGTGCCTCCCATCAGCCCCTGCGCCCCACCATACTCATCTGGCATAATATTCCCGATACCAGCGCACAAATTGCTCAATCCCGGTGCGGATATCGGTCTTCGGGCGAAACCCGGTCAGCGCCTGCAACAAATCCGCATTGGCCCAGGTCGCCGGGACATCGCCCATTTGCATGGGCATGTAATTGCGGATCGCTTTTTTGCCGAGACTGTCTTCGATGGCCGCGATGAAATCGAGCAGACGGATTTTTTCAGAATTGCCTATATTGACTATTCGGAAAGGCGCCACCGGCGAAAGACTGTCGCCCGCATACAAGCGGCCCTGCGCGCCCGCAGGCGCCGGCACGGCACCAATCAGCAAGCTGATGCCGCGCACCAAATCACCCACGTAAGTAAAGTCACGATACATATCGCCGTGATTGTAGATATCGATCGGACTGTCCGTCAGGATCGCCTCGACGAATTTATAGAGCGCAAGATCCGGGCGCCCCCAGGGGCCATAAACAGTGAAGAAGCGAAACATCGTGATCGGGAGATCAAAAATATGCGCCCAGGAATGGGCCATCGCCTCATTGGCCTTTTTGCTCGCGGCATAGAAGGACAATTGCGTATCCGCCTTGTCGAGCTCGCAATAGGGCATATCGGTATTGGCCCCATAGACCGATGAGGTAGAGGCCATGAGCAAATGGCCCGGTGGGTGCAACCGCGCGGCCTCCATCAGATTGAAGGTTCCGATCAGATTGGCCTCGAGATAGGCGCGCGGGTTCTCGATCGAATAGCGCACCCCAGCCTGTGCGGCCAGATGGACAATCACATCCGGTCGTGCCGCCTCGATCGCCTGCGCCAGCGTTTCATAATCCTCGAGCATGGCTTCATGGGCGCGAAAGTTCTGATGCTGGCGCAGCATCGCATGGCGTTTGTGCTTCAGCGCGACATCGTAATAATCGGTCATCCCATCATAGCCGGTGACCTGCCAGCCATCCTGCAACAGCAGCTCAGCCAGATGAAAGCCGATAAACCCGGCTGTTCCTGTGATGAAAACGCGCTTCATTCGGCCACAGCCACCATCGGCATATCGCGCAGAAAACTGCCTGCACGCCCGACCCCGTCATAGGCCAGAAAGCCTGCCGCGCGTGCATCCTGGGGCGTATAGATATTGCGCAGATCCGCCATCACCGGACGGGCCATCGCGCCCGCGAGACGTTTAAGATCAAGCGCGCGGAACGCATTCCATTCGGTCAGGATCACCACACAATCGGCATCGCGCGCAGCATTATAGACATCCTCTTCCCAGGACACGCCGGGCAGAAGCGCCTCACCCTCCTTGCGGCCATGCGGATCAACCACCCTGACCTTTGCGCCCTGCCCCACCAGAGCTGGCACAATCGTCAAGGACGGCGCCTCGCGCATATCATCGGTTTCGGGCTTGAAAGTCACGCCAAGCACCGCAAGGGTCTTGCCATTGACCGAACCGCCACAGAGATCGCGCACCTTGTCGATCATCCGGCGTTTGGCGTGATCATTGGCCGTGATCACCGTCTCGACGATTTTCTGGGCCACGCCGTGCTCCTGCCCAATCCGGGCCAAGGCCGAGGTGTCTTTCGGAAAACACGATCCTCCATAGCCCGGGCCGGCATGAAGGAATTTATTGCCGATCCGCCCGTCCAGCCCCATGCCTTTGGCAACGGATTTGACATCGGCGCCCACGCGCTCGCACAAAGCTGCAACCTCGTTGATGAAGCTGATTTTCGTGGCAAGAAAGGCATTTGAGGCATATTTGATCATTTCCGCAGATTCGAGATCCGTATGCACAATCGGAAACTCGCGCAGATAAAGCGGTCTGTAGATCTCGTCCAAAACCTCCCGCGCCCGTGCTGATTCAACCCCCAGCACCACACGATCGGGTTTCATGAAATCCTCGATTGCGGCCCCTTCGCGCAAGAATTCAGGATTGGAGGCGATGTCAAACTCCACCTCGGGCAGATGCGCGCGCATGATTTCGGCCAAGGCCCGATTGGTCCCGACCGGCACAGTCGATTTGGTCACCACCACTGCATAACCCGTCAAGGATTGGGCAATCTCTTTGGCGGCAGCTCTCACATAGCCCAGATCTGCATGCCCATCGCCGCGCCGTGTTGGCGTGCCGACCGCGATGAACACAGCATCCGCCCCTGCGACCCCCTCAGCAATCTGTGTTGAGAACCGCAAGCGGCCAGCGGCGACATTGCGCGCCATCACCGCCTCGAGACCCGGCTCATAGATCGGCACGGCGCCCTGATTGAGCAGCGCGATTTTCGCGGGATCCTTGTCGATGCAGACAACATCATGGCCAAAATCGGAAAAGCACACCCCGGAGACGAGGCCCACATATCCTGTACCGACAATCGCGAGTTTCATCGAGAATTACCTGCCAATGCTATATCATTTGTTGCTGTGCGCATATTTGAACTTCATCTCGGGTTACTGCGCGCGCTGCGGCCTCAACTCCGACACGCGGCTCAAGGAGGTGCTCCGATCAGTTTCGTGCGCAGAGATGGAAGTCCCGACAGGGCTTTTGGCGCCTATTTGACGATCAGCGCGCGTGAGATGTGGCTAAAGCGCAGATCTAAATCTCATATCTTGCGCCCTTGGCCCTTCTTGAGTCAGCATCCCAGAATTCGACCGCGCCGGCCTGCTGCGGGAGTGCCGTGCTGACACCCGCCCGGATCCCGCCAAGTTCCGGGGCAGACAGATCAGAGATGACATCCTGAATCTCGGCTTGCAGTGCTTCAAATTCTGATAACCTTCGGATCAGAAAATTGCGTGCAAGAGTTTTCTTGAGCGCGGCACCCCGCGCCGTCACCTGATAAGCGCCCCTCCGGTTGATGACCGCATCGCAGGCAGCATGGCGCTGTATCAACCCGTCGCCTAAAAGAGCACAGAGTAACTTATGGGCGGAACCCACTCCGATTCCCAAAGCCCGGGCCAATTCACGTTGCGATATCCGAGGATCCCGATCCAGAGCATGCAGTATTCTAAATTGCGCGTCAGCTCTTAAAATACTTGCGCGGCTAGTCATGGCAGGCCTTATCCACGGCTACCGCACCAGAACTGGCGCAAGGCCGTTCTGGAAAAACTTCAAACAGGCAACTTAATTCACATAATACTTGGTATAAACCAAATACTTGCCTGTTCAGGAACTTACGTCGTATCCCCATTTATCTGTGGGAAGTAATAACCTCTGATATGGTAAGGTAAAGGGCAAAAAGGATGTAATTGCAAAATTTTTGAATTTCAGTTTGAATTTTCAGCAAAGACTCCGCGCCATATAGCATAATACCGGACTCAATAATCTCAAAATGTATGAGCCATTCTTATTAAGGCGGTAATAAACAACTTTAGTATTAAAATTTTGCTTTAGTTGAATCCTGAGCTCAGGCTTTGGTCGCCTTGAAAACTGCCGGATAAATGTCCTCACAACAACGCTGACACCCTCGCGGCGAAAGGTCGCGCCTGCTATATCCGTCAGAACAGGTCCGATCATATCCACATCACAATGACGTCTGACATCTTGCACAGGTGGAGCTGCGCCCGAGGAACGTACACAGACTCTCAAAACTGGGTCACGACCGTTCAGCACAACGAATGCTGCCGTCTTCCCCACCTACAGACACCTCCGCACCATGCCGACCATCACATGCATATCGTCACAAACCCTGCGGCGGTGCTGCGCGCGCGACAGTGGCGCGCGGCCAGCGGCAAAACCGGATCCGACAGCTGTTTGGGAAAGGTTTTCTGACCAGCACCGCTCGGTCGGCCAGGAATGATCGCTCGCAGAAACACTGCTGAGCGCCCATCGCGCCTCAAACCCAAGCTCGGTCAGTCGCGCGCCAGCGGAAACATGCAACCTGGCTGGATCAGCTCTTGTCCTATGCGATGCGCGCAGGCCGCCCGATGACGTCGCGCAATTCGTCAAGCTCAATGAAGTTGTCTGCTTGGCGGCGCAGCTCATCACTTGTCATGGGGACCTTGCTGCGAACAGTTGACACAACAGAGACGCGCACACCTTTGCGCTGCAACCCTGCAACCAAAGGGGAGAAATCTCCATCTCCTGAAAACAGCACGGCATGATCCATACGCTGCGCGAGCTCCATCGCATTTATCGCGAGCTCGATATCCATATTCCCTTTGATCTTCCGGCGCCCCTCACTGTCAGTATATTCTCTGACTGCTTTGGTCACCAAATGAAACCCGTTATAGCTCAGCCAATCCACCAAAGGTCGAATCGGAGAAAATTCTTCATTCTCAACCAGGACCGCATAGTACAAGGCACGTATGAGCTTGCCGCGGCGCCCAAACTCCTGGCGGAGAAGTTTGTAATCTATGTCAAAGTCAAGGCTGCGTGCTGCCGAGTAAAGGTTGGCGCCATCGATAAATAGAGCCAGTCGCTCATCTTTATAGAACATACATAAACTTTCGATTTGGAATCTTGGAGGCGCTATGAATGAGTCGGGCGTCGACCGAACATAGGATTCGACGCTGCACGCTAACGCCGGTGAAGCCAAATGATCAACTGATAATTCGTGATAAATTCAATCATTCTGTTCAAGAATTCATGCGAGTTATATTTGGCCCAACGCACCCACCCATGCTCAAACGCATTGGGTGTAATAAGCCACCCTTGCCTGTGCGTGGGCACAGGTCAGGCGTCGCATCTGACAGCATGGCATTGCGCCCTTACCTCGTTGATATGGTCCTGCGTGGTCCCGTAGGCTTAGCACCTATCGTTCGGGCGTTTCGCAGGCGAGACGGACATAGCACAGCGCGACAAAAACCGTATTATGCTCTGCCATAGAAATGCTCAATGTTCAGATATAGAAGAACACGGCCAAACTGCACGCGACCATGGGCCTAAGCTTGTCGAAAACGCGAAGCAAAACCATTGACGTTTTTGCGGGCATGAGGTGACCCCCAGAGCTTCTCGGATCGTCTAGCGCAGTTGGGATACATTGAATCGCGGGGGCAGAGGTCAAGCAAGAAGTCACTGACGGAACAGGGAGCGTTATTCAGCTGACGCTCGCAATCAGAACGTTCATCTGGGAAGGTTCAATGAAAACAAATGAGGAAATCGCTCGAATGCTGGAATCGACGATCACTGTCAAAGGCCAGACTTCCCTCCCGCGCGATGTCCGAGCCGCCTTGGGTCTGACAGGCGGCGACCGCGTGCGCTATATGATACCTGATGGGGAGGTCCGTATCCTGAAAACGCGTTCGGTCAAAGAGTTGCGCGGCGCACTGGCGCGTCCGGACCAGCGACCAGTATCCCTTGACAAGATGGATGAGGCGATTGGCGCGGTTGCGACCGAGAGCAGTATGCCCGAGAAATGATCGCGCTTGATACAAATGTGCTGGTGCGGTTCATGGTGCAGGATGACCTAGCGCAAACGCGCATGGCCTCTGCTCTGTTTGTTCAGCTCACTGATGAAAACCCGGGCTTTGTCAGCCGCGAAGTGCTAGTTGAGCTGGTCTTGGTGCTTGAGCGCGCTTATGGCTTCGCGCGGGCCGATATCGCCGCGGCATTGGCAGGTCTGCTATCTGCGGCCGAGCTGGTGATCGAGGCGGGTGGCGATGTAGGGCAGGTCGTCGAGCGCTACCGCCTCGAGGGTTTTGGCTTTGCCGATCTGATGATCGCAGCCGCCGTCAAGCGCGCTGGGGCGCGTGAAATCGTGACATTCGACAACAAAACCGGCACCTGCCTGATGTCAGGCTTCTGGCCTGACCCTTGCAGAGCAGGCATAGGTTCCTGTTCTGTATTTCCGGTGTGAGGTCGTCAATCGTAGCCCACGCGCGGTTGCGCAAGATTGGATCAACTTGTTTCGAATATTTCGAATAGTATTGGTGAAGTGCGAGGTTGATGCTACATTAATGGAATTGGTGGCCCGTCCCATGCAATGCAGCGCTACCGAGAGGGAGACACGGAACTATGACAATCAACGCCAATATGGCCGAGCCTTTTGGGCATGGCCTGCCCAGCGACCGCGACCGTGCCACGGCCGACCAGTTGAAACAGATCCTCGCCGTGTTGCGCGACGAGCGCGGCGCACGCTTGCCCTATCGTGATCCTGAGACCCGCAAAACCGCCGAGATCGCGTTGTCGCCGTTGATGGTCGATCTGCTGGCTGATCTGCTGCGCCACATCAGCCGTGGCGAGGCCGTGACCCTCGTCCCGGTGGGGCAGATGTTGACCACTCAGCAGGCAGCCGACATCCTGAATGTCTCGCGACCCTATCTCGTGAAGCTTCTGGAGCGTGGTGATATTGCCCATGAGAAGATCGGTCGGCACCGGCGGATCAAGGCGGATGACCTGTTTCGATACAAACATGACCGAGACGCGCAACGCAAGGATGCGCTCGACGAGTTGTTTGCCTCGGATTCAGACCTGATCTGAGCGGCCAGGATGTTTGCAAACCGCTTCACTGTGGTGACCGATGCCTGTGTGCTGGTCCCACCACTTGTGCGAAATATGCTCCTCTCGCTCGCCGAGGCGCATCTGTACCGCGTAAGGTGGTCATCGCGTATTCTGGATGAATTCGAGCGAGGCTTTGTGCGCGATGTATTGCGGCATAAAGTGTCCGCCCCAGACGCGGCTGCGCGACGGGCACGTGATGCCATGGAGACCGCATTCCCCGAGGCCTTGATCGAAGGCCACGATCATCTCGAAGCTGCGCTGGAGGGTATCCCCGATCCCGATGATCGCCACGTTGTGGCTGCGGCACTGCATGCAGGCGCCGCCCAAATCATCACCAACAATCTTCGCGATTTTCCGGTCGCGGTGATGGAACAGCTGCAGATCGATGTGCGCACAGCAGATGATTTCATAGCGGACACACTCGATTTGCCTATGGATAGTTCAACAGCATTGTCTGCCGTGCACCGGATGCGGCTTGGCCTGAAAAGGCCAGAACTGACCCCGGCAGAACTCCTGATCCGAATGGAGCGCAACGGTCTGGGTCAGACAGCAGCGCTTCTGGCCGGACAGATGGAGTTGTGGTGAGCCGGTCGAATATTGCCACTTCCACAGTTCAGACCTGCTGATTGCTGTCTGAAAATCACTGCATCACCGCCTGCACCGGCGTTGACCTGGGTCAATTCCATGCTCATCTCCCTGCCAACCGCGCTGATCGCGCCATGCGCGCATTCGCCCCTGCCGCGGCACTGCTACCGCTTGCGGGTGCGGGTCCGCGCGTTGCGCCACCTGCGCCAGGACCTGCGGGCTGTACTGGCCCGGGGCGTCCCATAAGTCCAGCCATGCGCGCGGCAGAGAGCGTGCCCAGGGCTGCCATCGGCCCGCTCATGGAGGAGGTCAGCTGAATATTGCCTGTGATCTGGCGCATGATCACGGGGATCAGGAAGATCGCGAAGAAGGCCATGATGATCATCGCGAAAAAAGGGATCGCCTGACCCAGTGTCGCCAGATCGCCCGAATTCACATTACTGGCCATCTGGTCGCTCATCGAGATTATGACCGAGAAGACGGCAGCGATCACGATGGGATAGAAGGCATAGCTGATGATCCCGGTGAGCCAGTTCTGGAAATAATCCTTGGTGGAGTTCAGAAGCGACATGGTGATCATGATCGGCGCGATGCTGACATAGAAAGTGATCATCAGCTTGGCGAAGACGATCATCAGACCGGCTGCGGCGCCCATAGCGGCGAGGATGATGAAGGCAATTGTCGTGAAGAACGCCCCGCCGACCCAGTTCATCGCGCTGCCGATGTTGTTGGCGGTACGCACTAATTCGGCGATGATCATATCAAATTGCTGCGCGAAGTGGCCCGCCGACCCATCTCCTACACCGCCCGCCGCGCCGACAATCACGCCGGCCAAGTGCTCTGACCCGCCGACAATCGCATTGGTCACAGAGTTGAACTCCGCCCAATTGCGCGCAAAAATGCCCACGAGTGCCAGCTTGACCCCCAGCATGACAGCTGTCCGCAGATCGATGGATTTGACCTGCAGCATTGCATTCAGGGCGACGAACACGACGGCCAGGGTAGCCATCGCCATGCCGATTGTGCCGACAGAGCCAAGCAAAGCCCCGAAGGCGGTCTCACCTGCAGTGGCGAGATAGCCTTCAACCGATCCGACGATCCAAGAGACGATTCCCATGCTCAGCGGCTTTGGTCACGGCAGATGGTGTCAGCTTGGGATACTATCTGGTGATATGCCGCACGGTACGACATCTGCGCGTCGAACATCTCCTGCCTGCCCATCCCGGCATAGCTCTCCTTGAACTCGGCAATGACCTCTGCCCAATCAGAATAGCGCAGCGCGCAGGTGCAATCCTCATGGGCGACGACCGCTTCGGACCAGCGCAGATTATAGATCGCATGCACCATCGCCCGTTCTGCTGTCGTCGTGGGGTTCATCTCGACCAGCCAGTCGGGTCGCCCGGGGACGATGCAGCCATTGACCTCGCGGTCGGGCTCGGCGGAGGTATAGAGCTCTGGCAGGGTCAAGTCGTGTGCCGCGCTGTCCGCAGGTGCGGGCGGCAACTTATTCGGATCGAGATCACCAAGCTCCGGCGTTGTCTGCGCGAGGGCAGGCACAGTAAAAGTCAGCGCAAGGCCAAGGAAGGCGTGTTTCATTTCCGGGGGTCCTGTTCATCGGGAAGAGCGGGGAAATAGAATTGGGTGATGCCGCGCGCGCCATCCTTGCGCCCGGCCTGCACGATCACATCGATCGAGCGGGCGATATAGGCGCACATATTGTCATAGGTGAGCGGCAGGTTGGATTTGAGCGCCGCGATGGCTAGGCGCGAGATGGCAAGCTGCGGGGTCTCGGCATGGAGCGTGGTGATCGAGCCGCCATGGCCTGTGTTGATGGCTTCCAGAAACGTCATGGCCTCGGCCCCGCGCACCTCGCCCACGATCAGCCGGTCCGGGCGCATGCGCAGCGAGGAGGTGAGCAGCGCATCGGTGGAACGAAGGGGGTTTGCGCGCTCGGAGAGGAGGGTGACAGTGTTGGGCTGGGTGGGCAAAAGCTCGGCGGCTTCCTCGATCGTGATGATCCGCTCATGCGCGGGCACAAAGGAAATCAGCTTGCGCGCGAGGACCGTCTTGCCCGTCGAGGTGCCGCCCGCGACAATAAGGTTGAGCTTTTGCGCAATGCAGAACCGCGCGGCCGCATCGAGATCGCCTGTCGCGACCAGCGCTTTCAGCTCCCGCCCCAAAGCCGCCCGCTGCGCGCCGAGCGAGATTTCTTTGCCATGAAGGAATTTCAGCGCAATCGCGTCGAGCGGAATGCTGGAGAAAAACCGCATCGAAATGGAATGCCCATGCTCGACCACCGGCGGGGCCACGACCTGATAGCGCACGGCGCGCCCTGCGAACATGACCGAGCCCGAGATCACTGGACGGCTGCGCCCAAGCGTGCTGTTGCCTGTGGAGGCGATGTTGCTTGCCAGATCCCCCATTTCGGTCTGCGACAGGGTCTGGTCGGTTGCGCGCATCATGGCATCGCCTTGCAGCTCGACCCAGACGCGGCCATCGGGATTGACGCAAAGCTCGACCAGACCTGGGTCCTTCACAATGGGCCCGAGCCGTTCCATTTCCTGCGCGAAATAACTTGCCTGCCCGCCGCTCGCGCGCGGCGCGATCAACCCGTCCATCAGAAGATCTCCAGATCGCGGTCGACCATCACGGTGACGCGCGCGCCCTGATCGATGGTGATGATGGGCGGCAGGCTCAGGGTGTCGCTCAGGACCGAACCCGTGGCGTCGCGCAGATCGCCCGAGATACGGGTGGCGCCATCGCGGGCCATGTCATTCTCGATCTCGCGAGACGCGAGTGCGGGACCAGAGGAGAGCAGCGAGATCAGCGCAGCCGATCCAAACCGCTCGCCAAAGCGCCGGTTCACACGGCCCGCAACGCCCGCGCGCCCGATGGCATCGCCGCCAAAGGCCGAGAGGGCCACGCTTTGATTGTCGGGCAGGATGATGCGCTCCCAGGCGACCATGGCGCGGTATTGCCCGATGCTGACATTTGCGGAATAGCGCCCGATCAAGCGGCTGCCGCGCGGGATCAGGATGCGCGTGCCGTCATAAGAATGCACATCCTGCGTGACGACGGCGCGCGCAGGCCCGGGCAGGCTGGAATCGATGGCAGTTTCCAGCGAGGCCTGAATGACAGTCCCTTGCGTGACTGTATTCGCCGGATTGACGATGACACTGGCGCGCTCGACCGGGGCAGGACGTCCGACACTGCGCACGAAGTCTTCATTGTCATCGAGACGCCGGGCTTCTTGTTCAGATTCCGCCCCGGCACTGCCACCGCGCCCACCAATGGCGAGCATGGGTGAGTTGAGACGGGCAAGCCGCGCTTCCTCGGCAGCGGCGCGACGGCGCTCGAGCTCTTCGCGTTCCAGATCCCGGGTATCGCCTGCGATCTGCACAGGCGGGGGCGCAAGCCGCGCCATCTGCAATTCGCTTTCAAGCCGGGTGATTTCGCGATTGCGCTCGGAAAGTTCGCGATCGAGCCTGCGCGCGGCCTCTTGCGCCTCGCGCTGCGCTTGATTGGCGGCAGATTGCATCTCCTCGATCTGGCGCTGCAGATCGGAGAGCTCACTCGCACGCCCGTCATCGGCGCGCGCGGGCAAATCACGCAGAGCGGCCAGTTCCGCCTGCATGGCCGAGAGTTGCTCCAGCAGGGCCGTCATCTCGCTGGGTGTCTCGGGCTCTGGCGCAGCGGCTGGTGGGGGCGCGGGCGGCGGATCACGACGCGCCATATCCATATCACCAAAGGCCGATCCTCCGATCTGGAAATCCCGCGCGCTTTGCGTGGCCATGCGTGGCGTGGTCTCAGGCCCGTTCAGGGCAAAATAGACGCCAGTGCCGATCACCGCCGCCGCTGCCAGAATGCCGAGGACCAGCAAAGGCGAATTGGGTTTTGCCGCTTTGGGCGCTGCAAAATCATCCTCGAGTGCCTTGAGGCGGGAGGAGAGGTCGGAGGGATCGCTCATTGCCGCGCTCCCAGATTGGCGATGGCGACATCAACGTTGCCCAGCCGCAAGACCCAATAGGGGCTGGTGCCGCTCACGCGGATCGTGCCGTCGCGCTGCACCTGACCGTTTGCGATGCGCTCCATTCCGTCGGAGATCGCGAAGATCGTGGGCAGCTCGCGCGCGCCTGAGAAGCGGAAATAGGTGAAGGTGCCGTCATCCCAGACCTCCTGGGGCGTGATTGCGGTCATGGCGCTGCCACCATAGCGGTTGTGGATGACGCGGTGCTCGGGCACGCGCGCACCGCGCTCGCGTGTCTGATCCGCAGGCACAGTGAAGCGCACCGAATAGAAGGCGGTGTTGCGCGAGGCCGAGGCCACGAAATAATAGGTCCGCCGGTTGGTGAAGACGGTGATATTGGTGCGCGCGCCCGAGCGTTTGGGCTTGATGACAAAGGCGCGTCCCCCGGGCACGGCGTCGAAATCAAAGCTCTGAGTGTCGCCTGCGACCACCGAGACGATCTCTTCGCCGCGCGGCAGTTCCACAGTCGTGACGCGCTCGAGCATCAGGACGAGATTGTAGACCTGCCCATCGACATAGATTGCATCGCGCACGCGGGCATCATGCGGGCCTGCACGTGGGGTGATCTCGGCCGTCAGTGGGCCCGAGAGGAGCAGAAGGCCGAGGGCTGTGCTGGCCGCAAGTCGCATCGGCGCAAGTGTCAAAGCGTCCAGTTTCAGGGGCGCAAATCTCATATCAGAATCCTCATTCGAACCGGTCGGAGGTGATGGCGTATTCGCGGACCTTGAAGCCGAAGGGATTGGCCCAGACATCGGCGATCTCGCGCAACTCCATCGGCTCGAAATCATAGGCGAGCGTGACCGTGAAATTCCCGATCTGATCGCCCTCATTCGAGCGCAGGCGTTTACGCAGCCGGATCTGTGCGCGGTTGCCAGAAAGCGGCGCGATCGAGATGATCTCGACATCCATGCGGGCAGAGCCATAGCGCGTGGGCGGATAATTCGGGTTCGCACTGCTCCAGAGGCTGCGCATGCTGGCGGCTGCATCGCCGCTGGACCGCTGCATGACCGAGCGCACGCGCAAATCATTGTCGAGCTGGTTGAAGGTCTCGCGGTCGCGCACATAGGAGAAAATCATCGATTCCGTCACAGCGCGCTCCTCATTGAGCGAGATCGCGCGCACTTCGGCCCAGGGCACAGCGGCACCTGTCGCGGTGTCAAAGGGCACAAGCTGCGGGGCGGGCATCTCGTGCTTGAAGGCAACGAGCACCATGCCAAGCCCCATGACAGCGCCAAAGCCTGCGCCGCTGAGGCCCATGATCTGCCAGAGCCGTTCGCGGCGCAGCGCCCCGAACACGAGCTCTTCAGTGACGGTTTCCCCGATATCGGGGATTGCCTTGGGTTTGCGCGCAAAACCTCTCATGGCTGCACCCGCAGGGGCGGCATGGTCAGGTCCGAAAACGCCTGTTCTTCGGCCTGCTGGGCGGCCATTGCCACACCGGCGACACCATCGGCCATGGTCTGGGCGGCTTGCAGGTCCAACATCTGCAAAAGGATGATGCCGATCTCGGCAGTCACAAGGGTGTTGTGATCGACCGAGGCTTTGACATCGGCGAGATTGCCAATCTCGCCCACCATGATCTCGATGCGCCGCACGCTGGTATTTGAGCGCTCATGCGCGCTTTGTGCCGCAGCACTGGAAACGGCCGCCGCCGAGGCCTGCTGGCCCAGCCGGCGCTCGCCTGTGACCTCGGATTGCGAGAGCTGCTGGACGATGGCGGGCGAAAGCCCTGTGCTGGTCAGCACATTCTCGACCGAGGCCGCCATATTGCCGCAGCCGCCCGAGACAGCACCCATCAGATTGCCTTGCGACAGGCTGCTGACAGCGCTCGTGAGGCTTTCGAAATCCTGCTGAAGCAAGCAATCGAGATCCCCGCCCAGCAGCAGCGACATCGGGTTATCGCTGGTCAAAATGCCGTAGATGTCCTGCAACTGGGTGAGTTGGTCGCCCAGCAGGTTGACCTGTTCCAGCAGTGCGTCGAGCTGATCGGTCTGAATGCCCATATCATCGAGCATGTGCTGGAGTTGCCGGATCTGATTGGTCAGGTTTTGCGCGTCAAATGTCGGCACGCCCTGCGCGAGGACAGGCATGGGCGAAAGTGCCGTGAGGGGCGCAAGCGCAAGACCCAGCGCCGCTGCCATTGCAAAACGGCTGGTTCGCATGCGCGGGCTCCGCCTCGGTCTCTGAAGGGCTGCGATCAGGGATGAAACATATGCAGGGCGCATCTCAGAACTCCTCAAGGGTCAAATCGGCAAAGCGCTTCTCATCTGCCATCTGGGCGATGACCATCAGCTGCTCTGCACTCAGGGGTTGGGCGCGCGCGGCCTGCAGGCGCATGGACAGAACCAGGAGCCGCCCGATCTCGGCGCGCGCATAGGTGTTGAGCGCCTGGGCCTCGGCCCAATCTGCGCCTTGTCCTACTTGGCGCACGATCGCGGCCAGACGCTCGGCGGCGTGGCGGATATTGGCATGGCCCAGTTCCGCATAGCCGATGGCGGCCATGCCGCGCAGGCCAAGTTCAGCATTGGCCATATGTGCGGCCGAGATCGTGCCAAGCGCGTCTTCACCGCCGATAATCTGGAGATACTCATTGTATTTGCGCGGGATCACCTGGACGTAATTCTGCGTCTCGGCAAAGGGCGGCACACCGCCATATTGCTGCACCCGGCCAAGGCCCGCGTTATAGGCCGCGAGCGCCAGAATGATATCGCCCCCAAGCTGGTCGAGACGGCGCGCCAGATAGCGCCCCCCGCCCTGCACTTGCAAAAGCGGGGCAGTGCGGAAGCCCGGGTTGATGCCAAGATCACTGGCCGTGCCGGGCATGAGCTGGGTGAGCCCATAGGCGCCAACAGGGCTTTCGGCGGCGGGGTTGAAGCGGCTTTCCTGCCAAATTAGCGCCTGCAACAGCGCGCGCCACTGCACAGGCGAGAGTCCGGCGCGGGCGACACCGGGATGGTGATAGGTATCGCGCGCACCCTGGATGATGATTTCCTCAACATTCTGGCGTGCATCACCAAAGAGCTGGCGCGCAGGCAGGCTGGTTTCACTGTCGGGATAGACAGCAGCGGCGGATGTCTCTGCCCCTGCTCCCGCCTCAAGGCTCTGGATCGTGGCAGACATGCTCGCAGGCGAAATCGTCCCGCTTTCAATAATTGCCTCGAGCTGCGTCAATTGCTGGCGTTTGATCTCCTCGATCCGGGCGCGCTGCTCGCCCTTGCCGATCTGCAGGGTCTGATCCTGCAGGCGCTCGGCTATCTGGCGCACATTCTCTGCCGCCAGCGCCGGATCGAAGATCGGTACGCCTTGGGGCAGCGCAGGCTCGGCGGCCCAGACGCCCAAACCCATGGCAAGCGCCACAGGCGCGACACCTGCGCCTCGTCTCAGTCCATCACGCATTGCGCGCAGCCTCCTGCGCCCAGAGTTCGGGTAGAGGAGTGAACTTGCAGCGCGGGGTGCCGTCTGCGCGGAAACAGTCGGAGCGCACGGGCGCAGAGGGTGTCGCGGCGCAGCCTGCGATGACAGATGTGAGGATCAGCAAAAATACGGCAGCTCTCATAGGGCCCGTCTCCAGAATTCAGGGATGTCACGGTAATCTGTGCCGACCACGGCCTCGCCGGATTTGAGCCCGCCCAGGACCGCGAGGGTGCTCCCAAGCGGGGCGAGATTGGCGTCGATGATATGGGCGCCCTGATCATCGCGGATGAGGCCCAGATGCGAGGCGGGCAGCGCGTTCAGCATCACATCGAGCTCCTTGTCGCTGAGCCCCAGCGGGCCGTAATCGCCCGCCTTGGCGCGTGAATTCGGCAGCAGGATCTGGGTGGGGAGCGCCTGGATGATCGTGCTGCCCACGCGCGACTTGTCGAGCTGCGAGGCAAACTGCGTCATCATCACGACGACGGTGTTTTGCTTGCGCGCGGTCACCAGCCAGTCTTCGAGCTTGTTCGCGAAATAACTGTTGTCGAACGCCTTCCAGGCCTCATCGATCAGAACGATGGTGGGGCGGCGATCCTCGATCTTGCGCTCGATGCGGCGGAAAATATAGCTCAGCACCGCCATGCGCGCGGTTTCATTCTCGGCGTCGAGAAGCCCGGTGAGGTCGAACCCCAGCACATCTCCTTCCAGCGAGAAGCGGTCCTCGACGGTGGTGCCAAAAACCCAACCGAAACGCCCCTGCGGCGTCCATTCCCGCACCCGCTCGGCCAGATCGCCGCCATCATCGACCGAGCGAAACTGGCCTGCGAATTCCGTCCAGTTGCGCAATGACGGATCGCCCGCTTCCGCATTGCGCCGCACGATGGCCTGCACCGCATGGGTTTGCTGGGGCGTGAGCTGCGCGCCGCGCGACTCCAACAAACTGATCAGCGCGTCCGTCAGCCATTCGCGCCCGGCTGCATCGGTTTCCACCCAGAGCGGGTTCAGGCCTGTGGCCTCGCCCGCGCGGATCGATTGATAGCTGCCACCCATGGCACGCAGCCCCATCTCGAGCCCGTAGCGATAATCGAAGGCAAAGATACGCGCGCCCACGCGCCGTGCCTGCGCCATGAGGAAAGTGGCCAGGACCGATTTGCCCGAGCCGGACCGGCCCAGAATGATCGTATGCCCGCTGGTGGGCTCGGCCTCCGGGCTGCCCTTCTCATGGAACGAGAAGCGATAGGCCGAGCGTTCGGGCGTCGGGAACATCGTGATCGGCGTGCCCCATGGCGTGCGGCCGCCCGGTTTGCCCAGTGGCGTGCGGTGCAGCGCCGCCATATCGGCGAAATTGAGATTGGTGATCGTGGCGCGGCGTGCGCGGTAGCTCGCATTGCCGGGTGCCTGCGCGAAATAGCTCGCGCGGCCGGAGTATTTCTCAATCATCAGCTTCACGCCGACGGAGGCCGCGATATTGCGGATCTCAGCCGCGATACTGTCGAGTTTCTGTTCAGACTCGGCGAAGGTGGCCACACTCATATGGTGATCGCCGAAGATCAGCCGCTCGGAGGCCAGATCATCGGCGGCCTGCACGAGATCGTTTTGCAGCGAGATGGCCGCATCGTCGCCCGCGCGCATCATGCGGATCTGGCGTTTGATCCGGTCGCCCATCACGCTTGAGTTCACTGGCGTGAAGCTGTGGGTCACGACCATATCAATGGGGAGCGCCAGATCATCGAACATGGAGCACCAGGTCTGGCTCGGGTAGTTCTTGACGGTGAATATCTGGCCGATACGATCCTCTCCCGAGCCGCCCGTGACCAGAAACCTGTCACCACGAAACGTCACCCGCATATTGGCGACATCATCGGCAATGGTGGAGGGAAAGCCGCGCGGGAAGGTCGGCAGCTCGATCCCTGTGTGCAGCGCTTCCAGAAACCCGAGCAATTCGCCCGAAGAGGCGGACAAAAGCCGCGCATCCATCTCGGTCAGGCTTTGGGTCAGAAACTCCACCACTTCCTTCAGCCGCGCGATCTGGCCGCGGCTTTGCTGGGCGCGCTGGCCATCGGGGCGTCTGCGCAAGAGAGGCAGGCGCTCGAGCATGGTCGGGCGCTTGACCACAGTGATGGTCAGTGTGCGGTCGCGCAGACCGGCGGCTCCGAGATGGTCCTGCCAGCGCGCGTCCAGCGCCTCGGCAAAGCCGCCCGCTTCCATGGGCTTGAGCTCCACTGGCACACGCGCCGAGACCTTATGCACGTAAAAGGAAAACCCCGCCCCGCTTTGTGCGATGACTGCTGCGATGATCGCGCGGGTCTTGTCGAGGCTGGCATCGGGTGCCGTGAAGCTGTTCGTGCCGCTCACCCGGATGCATTGCATATACTCGCCGCCGCGCGTCAGGATCGTGTGATCATCGACGAGTTTGACATAAGGCAGATGATGCGCGAGGCGCGCCTCATCGCCGGCCCAGTCGGGCAAGATGTGCGCGGCGGCGAGGCCCGCGCCAAGATCACGGGGCATAGGAATCTCCGTCCCAGATTTTGCGGTTTCTCGTGGGCCGTGTGTGCTCCGAGACCACGCGAATGACCTCGACAAATGCCGGGTCCCATTGGGCGGCGAGCCAGAGTGCCGGATAGGCCGCAGCCGATAGGGCAAAGGCCCAGAGCGATTGCGACCAGATCAGGGCCAGCACCGAGCCAAAAATCCACAGGACCGCATAGAGGATCGGCAGCCCCAGCATTTGCGGGGGCCGCACGAGGCCAAGAAACAAGGTCGAGCGCGCGCACATCATCTGCGCCCGTCAGGTCTGCCAAATGGAACTGACGATGGTTGCGGCGCTTGCGACGATGGCGATGGCGATCACCACGAACATCGCCTGACGGAAATCGATGATCCCGAAGAACCACGATAGCCCAATGCCCACCACAGCCAATGTGGCGATCGCGATGCCCAGAGGGCCGGTGATTGTGTCGATGATGCCCTGCAAGAGGCTGGTGACCGGGTTGAGGTCGATCGATTGCGCAAGCGCGGGGTTTGCTGCCAGCATCAGGGCGATGACGCCGAAGCTCATGGCGATGGCCCAAGGCCGGTTGGTCAGTATCCTGGTCATAATGTCTCTCCTTGGAGGCGGTCGAACACAGCCATGACCTTGCGGACATGACCAATGGTCTCGGGGTAAGGGGGGATGCCGTCATGGCGGATCACGGCGGCCGCACCGGCATTATAGGCGGCGAGTGCGAGCTCGGGACTGCCGAACTGCGCGAGCCGCATCAGCAGATAGCGTGCAGAGCCATCGAGGTTTTGGGCCATGTCATGGGGGTCGACACCAAGGCTGCGGGCCGTGTCGGGCATCAACTGCCCCAGCCCGATGGCCCCGGCATGTGACAGCGCATTCGGGTTATAGGCGCTCTCGATCTCGATATTGGATTGGAACAGGAGCGCCCAGTCGGACGCGCTGAGCCCGACCGAGCGCAGGGCCTCATGGCCCGCATAGCGCGCGGCTGTTTCGGCGATCAGGGCGAGGATTTCGGGACGCACAGGTGGCGCAGGGCGGGCGCACAGACCACTGGAGCGTGCCCCCTCACCCCTGTCGGGCACAAGGGCGGCCTCGCGCAGCGGCGCGATCAACTCGCCGCCCGCGTAATGCTTGGCAAAGCTGCGCGTGGTCTGGGAGGGACCAAAACTGCCATCGGCCCCGAAGCGCTGGATCAGCCCCTCGCCCGCCTGTGCCGGGCACCCGAGGATCAGGACCAAAGACAATGCTGCGGGCAGTGTCACGGGCATGGCCAAAGAAGCAACCATTGGCCAGGTCACAGTGGGGACCGCTGCCTTAGGACAAGCATTCACGCGCATCAAAACTCCCACTCCAGAACCTGCAAGTGGCCGGGACAAAACCGCGCGAGAACCTCATGCTGTTCAGGCCCTCGCGCCGCACCCGGCACAGCCGCGCTCCTGCTGCGCAACAGAGGTTGCGCGGCCTTGGACCGACATGTGATCTGAGCGCTGCGCACTCGGCATCACCCGTCTTCCAGCGACAGGTTTCCTGAACAGCCCCTCAAGGATCGCAGGGCTCATCGATTGAAATCAACACGCCTTAAGGTTGAGTGCCTCAGGGCGCAGTTCGAGCAGCATGCAGACAGGCAAAACCCGCGCTGTCACAGCAGCACTGCAATCTGATTATTGTTTTACTCCAATATCTTAAATCCTCATTTGCACTTGCAGAAAAATCGCTCCTCCGACATAGGCAGACGGGCATTCGATGCACTCTTTAGTCGATAGGATTATCTTTCTACTATTCTTTAAGTTGTGTTTGAGCGCTGTTTAGACACCCAATTCTTGAGGCACAACCCGGAAAACACAACCATGAGACGATTCCTTTTTACCCTTTATTCCGCCCTGTTTTGCGAGGGCAGCGCACCAATGCAGACGCAGCATTTCGGGGGTGGCGAGGGATCTCGGCGCTGTGCTCTGTCGGCGCTTCGCGGTCGGATTCTCCGGCGGACTCCCACCTACGAATCACTGCCGAATCAGACCACCCGTGACGATTCTGGGCGGGGACGATTCGCAGGGCGCGGGTGGGGCTGGTTGAATGCGTCCGTCATCCGGGCGGGTTTTGGGCTGGCGATGCTCTGCGCCGCTGCCGCCCCGCTGCAGGCTCAAGGCCATGTGGGGCCCTGCCTCCCGCTGATCCCGCCAGAACTGCCCAGAGACGCAAGGCTCATGCGCGAATTCGAGGACCTCCTGCGCGAGGAGTTCGAACTCTACATCTTGGAAGTCACCCTGTATTTCCGCTGCATCGATGCCGAGCGCGATCGTGCCTGGCGCGAGGCCGCAGAGGTCACCGCGCAATATGGCGCGTTTCTCGAGGCGCTGCGCAGGGCGCCGCCATGAGGACACCCCGCATCCTTGTCACATTCCCATCCTAGAACAGAAAGTCTGAACATGTTCACATTACGCGCGGCGGCCCTGCTGCTTGCCCTCACGGCCCCTGCACTCCCTGCGCCCAAGGCGCAGGCCTATCCGATAGATTGTGCCATCCTGCTCTGCCTTGCGGGCGGGTTTCCCCCAAGCGCTGAATGTATGGCCGCCAAAGCCACGATGATCCGGCGCATCACGCCCTGGCCGGTCACACCGCCTTTGCAGCTCTGGAACTGCCCCATGGGCCTGCCCGCTGGCTTTGCCCCCGCCCCGGGAAGCTCGGAAATCCGCCTTGGCCCGGACGGGCTGACCGATGAGGTGCGCGGCTACCGCGATGCGATCGAGATCTATCATATCCGCACATCTCCGCCGATGAGCAGTGACGACCCGCAGTGGTCCTGGCGCGATCACACGCAGCGCGGGGTCTATCTCGAGGACGGCAGTCATCGCTGGGTCAGTGCCAGCTTGCGCCATGGGCCCGAATGGCTGGCGGAGTCTGATCGCATCCGGCGCGTGCCGATCCAGGTCTGCGTCCGCGAGACAGACAATGGCTGTTGGCAGTGGCGCATCTCTCACTATGAGAACTGGCCCTCTGGCGGCATGTGGTTCGGACACAGGCCCGTGGTCGCCATCCGCTATAAAGACCATGAAGGCCGCAAGCACACTGAATTCGTGAATTACTGAGGCCAAGCGCTCCGCGGCGCATCACGTCCGCGAGCCAGACACCCCCCAACAGAAAAGGCCATCCCCTCACCGAAAAAACAAAACCCCCGCAGGAAACCTACGGGGGAGATATCGAGCTCACCAACGCCAAGGTGCCAGCCTTGGAAACGCCAACAAAAACCATGGGTTGAGTAGCGCGATATCTCCCCAATCGCAAGTGGAAAAACGCATCTTGTGCGAATGATCTCCTGCGGCCGGTTTCCTGCCTCTCAGCAGAAGCAAGACCCATGAACAAGAACCCAAAGCCGCTCAAACCCTCATCTGCCAGTTTCCGCACCTATCTCGAGGAGGTGGTGCGTCCGCTGCTCGCCTCCCATGTCAGCCGCGCACAGGTCTCAGTCCTGATCGATCTCCTGGGGTTTCTCGAGCAGCAGCGCTATGATTTCTCGGCCGCGCGCGCGTTTCAGACGCGGCCGTTGGCGAATGCGGCGATCGCGGAACGCTTCAGCGTCACCGTGCGTTCGGTCCGGCGCTGGCTGGCTGATCTCGAGACACTCGGCCTCATCACCCGCGAATACCGCAAGAGCCCGCACCATCGGTACAAGAATCTGCTGAACCGTGTGCGGTTTGCAGGGTTCTGCGATTGGTTCAAGCGCAAGCTGCAAGCCTCCCCGGACAGCCCCTGTCCGCCCAAGAAGAAAGATTTCCAAGATAAATCAATTACCCCTGAAAATCCTCAAGATCAGACGAGTGCCCCGGCATTTCCTGCCTCTGGGACGATCCGATATGACGAATACTGGGCCAGCTTGGCCCGCACCCATCTTCCCAGCGGGCGAACGCGGCCCTGCATGAACAGGATTGCCGAAAAATTCCGCGGCAATCTCACCCGCTATGCCGTGAGCTTTGACCATCCATCCGTCAAAACCCGGTGGGTGAATTTCTGCAAGGCCGCGAGGCCTGTGACGTGAGAGGTATGGGCAGGTATCGCGGAGCGCCTCAGTTCGCGGCCATGAACAGCGCGCGCTTACGCGAGCTGGCCAGGAGCCGCATGGCACTCGCACCCTAGCTATACGGGAATTTAGCCCGGATTATTCGTGAGGGGTTGGTGAGGGTAGCGTAAGCTTTTGAAATCGAGTATTTTTCGGTTGTGACGACCAAAAATCCCAGTTTCTTAAAGCAGGCCCCCTCACCATGAAGCATTTTACCCTTGCCGCACCGGCTTTGTCACCCTTGAATGGCAAA
>Ga0207421_10002527_pt1 | contig 22623 bp, 18 predicted proteins | sample SodLakKL_010_SED_4_FD_187542 | JGI IMG/M metagenome (GOLD analysis project Ga0207421, IMG submission 187542) | Alkaline sediment microbial communities from Lake Tanatar, Kulunda Steppe, Russia - 8KL_010_SED (SPAdes) (version 2) | ecosystem: Environmental > Aquatic > Non-marine Saline and...
AAGTTCGCCTTAGTTTGGTTAAACCCTTTTTTAACCCGGCTTTTTGACCTGTTCCTTGTATGTTTCGGGCCCAGCTATGCAATAAATTGCTCCCGAATCTTGACGGTTTTTAGATAAACCCTTATAATCTTAAAGGAACAGAAAAGTTGAATATGTCGGGATGGCGGAATTGGCAGACGCGCACGGTTGAGGGCCGTGTGGTTAATACCATGGGGGTTCAAGTCCCCCTCCCGACACCACTAGTTCGCACTAAGTCAGGGTAGAAGGTAACCCTGGCTTCTTGTTTTTCTGGGGTGAATATTGCTTTTACTTCTAAGGTTTCTGCTTGTTCATTTAATGGGTTTCAATTTTTTTAATATGATGATACTTGATTGGCAAAGCGCAGAGAAGCGAGGTAGCTGTCTGTGACTGCCCCTTCAGCCAGTCCGGGGGCAGGCATATGCGCGAGGGCTTCTTCCCAGTTTCCCTTCTCATATGATATTACCAGGGAACAGATGTCCTGCATAATACCGTTCCGTCCGAGCAGGGCTATCTTGATATCTCCGGGAATGGGCAGTTGATCTAAAAGTTCATCCAGGGGCTGGTCGAGGAAAGCGTCAATCAGGGAAAACATGCCCATCAGGAAAAAATCTGCTTCCCGGTGTTTTTGACCAATCAGGGGAGCAAGCAGCTCACAGAAGCGGGCTCTTTGCACGGCCAGGGTTAACAGTTCATCCGGCTTGTCTTCGCCGATATTCCTCAGGGAAACCAGCAGCGCCCATTTAACAATTTATTTTTGGCCGAGCAGCTTAAAAGAAAGGTGATCCCTGAATGATGTCAAATTATCCATATAAATGCATAATAAAATATACAGAAGCTGTGAAACTAATAATATAAACCTCATTTAAAATTGCAGGGTATGAGTATTAAATTGAAAAATAAGCTGGTTTAATTTTATGGAGTTACTGGACTGTTTATAGGAGGAATTGCTATTAAAGATGAAGCCCGAGGCAAAAAACTTGCCTTTATAAAAATCCTTCTTATCCTTTCGATACCATATATAGCGATGACGCTCAGCCACAACGGCTTTCTGGCTTTGCTTCCCTTTGTTCGGGAAGAGTTTTCTTTGACCAGAACTCAAGTCGGTTACTATTCTACTTTTTTTTTCCTTACTTCTGCAATGCTTGCTGTTTTTACCGGCAGTGTTGTAGACAAGATAGGGCCCAAAAAGGGAATTATATTTGGTGTCGTGTCCCTGGGTTCTATGAATATTTTATTTGGTTTTTCTCCTTCATATATGATTTTGCTTGTACTGGCCCTGTTTGCCGGGCTGGGACAAAGTATCATAACTCCTTCCTTGAATAAAGGGGTGATGATTGAAACGCCGCCTGAAAAGCGCGCTGTATCTATGGGCATAATGCAGTCGGGGATAGGCATTGGCGGGCTTGCCGGAGCGAGCTTGCTGCCGCTGCTGGGGGAAAATTTCGGGTGGAGAATGTCGGTTCAATTTGCCGGCATTTTTGTAGTATTGATCGGTATTTTTGTTTATAAGGTTTATTGGGAAAGCTCCAGGAACGAGTCTTTGGAAGGTGAGCAGGAAAGCCAGAAAGAAGAAGCTCCTTCTTTTAAAGATAACCTGTTTTTTCTTTTTACAAACAAACAGATTCTTTTAACGTGTCTTGTTGGGGCAGTATTTGCAGGCGCAAGTGTAGGGGCTGTCCTTTCCCATTTTGCGGTTTATCTTTCTGAAGACTTAAACATGGGGCGGACAGCTGCCGGTTTGGGACTTGGAATTTTTCAGATCGGTGGATTGGTCGGCCGACCAGCCTGGGGATGGATTTCAGACCGGTTTCTGCACGGTAACAGGGGAAAGACTATCTTCTTGATCGGCCTGGTTTCCGGAGTTATGTTTATGATTTTCGGGCTTTTCTTAAACAGGTTTCAAATAGATTTTATAGCCCTGATTGCCATTATCTTTATTTTGGGTTTTTCAGCTTTTGGTTGGGCCGGGGTTTTCTTTGTAGCAATTGGTGAATACGCTGGAATGGTTCGAACCGGAGCGGCAACCGGCCTGGCTCTACTTGCCACTCGAATCGGTATTCTTGTAGCTCCTCCTATTTTTGGCCTGATTGCTGATATCACAGGAAATTACGATTATAGCTGGCTGCTTTTTGGGATAATTATCATGATCGTTTCATTTATTTATTACTTGAGCTTTTCAAAAAGGTAAAGGAAAGTAACGTGGAACAATAATCTACATTATCCAAGCAATCTTCCGGTGCGAATTATAAACTGCGGGTGGCGATAACATCCGAGTCCGTACCGAGCAAATTTTTGATTATTACTGTGCCGATTTCAATGGAGCCTTCAACTTCTGCCCTGGTAATTTCATCGATGGCCGGGAAAACCAACTCTTTTGGGATTGGCTTGCTGGTCTTCACGGGCAGCCTCGGCAGGGGAGCCTTGTGGATCACTACGGTCGAGGTGACCGTGCGGGTCGGATTGGAATATTCGTCATAAGCATAATCAACCCCGAGCCTGCACTGCTGGCCGCGCACCGATAATTCGCCCGGCTGATCCGGTTTTTCCTTCACCCGCATTTTACAGCCCAGGGGACAGAGGATGCAGATCATTTCTTTAGTTTCCAATGTCAAATATCTCCACTCGCCAGTTCAACCGTAAGTTCGTCGAAGCTATCAGCCGGCAAGTCATCTTTCTTGATTTTTAAAACAACCATTTCCCCCGGCGTGAGGATTTTTTTGTCGGCCGATTTGATAACCTGGCCGTTAGCCCTGGCCTGCAGGGTTGTATTCTGGTGGTGACCGTCACACCTCATGTAAAGTTCGATACCGTCTTCCATCAGGGCGGTCCTGATCTTGTGAGGGACAATATAGTTGATCCCTGTGCCCGGCTTGGTTTTAAAACAGTACCCTTCGGCCGGTTCCTGGCCCTGCCTCTTGACGTAATCGGCAGCTCCCCGCCCGGCTTTATAACTCTCTTCTGTCACCCAGTCTACCAGGTCGTGGACGTGGACCACGTTGCCGCAGGCAAAAATGCCTTCAACTTCCGTTTCCATGGTCTCGTTAACAACCGGTCCGCCGGTGCCCGGGTGCAGGGAGATCCCGGCGCCCACTGACAATTCGTTTTCGGGGATCAGGCCGCGCGAGAAAAGGACGGTGTCGCAATCCAGTTCCTTTTCTGTGCCCTCGATGGGCTGCTTGTTTTGGTCGGTTTTGGCGATGGTAATGCCCTCAACCCGGTCTTTACCCTTGATACTGGTAATGGTGTGCTGCAGCAGCATGGGGATGCCGTAGTCTTCCACGCACTGGACGTAGTTTCTGATCAAGCCCTCCGAGTAAGGCTTGCGCTCTATAACAGCCACTACTTCACCGCCTTCCCAGACCACGCGGCGGGCCATAATCAGGCCGATGTCGCCGGAGCCAAAAACGACCACCTTCCGGCCGACCATGTAACCCTCGATATTGACGAAGCGCTGGGCCATGCCGGCGGGAAAGATGCCGGCCGGCCTGGTTCCCGGGACATTGATTGCTCCGCGGGTTCTTTCCCGGCAGCCCATGGCCAGGACCACCGCCCCGGCCTGGACGGAATTGAGGCCGTCATTGCTGTTGACAAAGGTGATCCGGCGGTCCTTGCCGACAGACAGCACCATGGTATTTAGTTTGCAGCTGATCCCTTTTCCCTTGAGCTGATCGATAAACCGCTCGGCGTATTCCGGGCCGGTCAGCTCTTCCCTGAACTGGTGCAGGCCGAAGCCGTTGTGGATGCACTGTTGGAGAATACCGCCCAGCTCATGGTCCCGTTCGATGACCAGGATATCATCGATGCCCTGCTCTCTAGCGGCTACTGCCGCCGCCATTCCGGCCGGCCCTCCGCCGATGATAATCAGGTCGTGGTAGTCTCTGCCTTCTTCGGGAGCTTTCAGTTCCACCGGTGCTGTTGAACAGGTGGTGCTTGCCCTCCCGGATGCCGTTGACTCTGACTTTTTGCCCTTGGTCGGACCGGTGAGGATATAGGATTTGGGGTTGTCTTTATTGATCTCCTCCGGTTCCAGGTTCAGTTCCCGGGCCAGGATCCGGATTACTTTAGGGCCGCAAAAGCCGCCCTGGCAGCGTCCGCCGCCGGCCCGGGTCCGTTTTTTAATTCCGTCTACGCTCCGCGCTCCGGCCGGTCCTTCAATGGCCCTGACGATTTCACCTTCGGTAATGTGTTCGCAGCGGCAGACAATCCTGCCGAACCGCGGATCTTCTTTGATCAGGGCATCTTTTTCCTCTTCATTAAGGTTCATAAAGGGGGTGTGGCTTCTGGCTGCCGGGCAGTAGGCGCTGTTTTTACCCGGCGGTCCAGTTTTTTCGATTACCATGCCGGCAACGTAATCGGCGATGGCCGGCGCTGAAACCAGGCCCGGTGAATCAATCCCGGCCACGTTGATAAAACCGCGGGTTTGATCAGTTTCCTCGATGATAAAATCGCCGGTGCTCGAGTTGGCCCTGAGGCCGCTGAAAGAGGTAATGACTTTGTGGAAGGGGAGGTTCTTTTTGATTTTTTCGGCGTTACGGCGGACAAAGGCCAGTCCCTGGGCGGTAGTTTCTGTGGCCTCCTTGGAATCGACCGTTTCGGCGTTCGGTCCGATGATCAAATTGCCGTGAGCGGTGGGGGAAACCAGCACTCCTTTGCCCAGCCTGGTGGGGCAGGGAAAGAGGACGTGCCGGGCATAATGGCCGGTTTTTTTATCCAGGAGAAAATATTCGCCCCGGGCCGGTTTGATTTGAAAGGAGGACGGGTTGACCATTTCATTGATCCGGTCGGCGTAAAGGCCGGCGGCATTGATCACGATCCTGGTTTCGATTGTTTCCCCGCCGCAGCTTATTTTAAACCTTTCGCCCAGCTTGATTATTTCCGTTACCGGGCTGTTGCGCCTGATTTCGACCCCGCTGGAAGCGGCGCTTTCAGCCAGGGCGATGGCGAGCAGGTAGGGATCGGTGATCCCGGCCGTGGGAGCATACAGCGCACCCATTGCTTCATCGCTCAGGCCGGGTTCCATTTTGTGCAGTTTTTCCCGGCCTACCAGCTCCAGGCGGGGGACCCCAAAGGAGCGGCCCCTCTCGTAGAGGCCGTTTAATGTGTCCATCTCTTCTTCGCTAAAGGCAATCACCAGGGAGCCGTTTTGATGAAAAGGCACATCGAGTTCCCGGCATAGACTTTCATAGAGGCGGTTGCCTTCTACGTTGAATTTTGCCTTCAGCGTGCCCGGCTCGGGGTCAAACCCGGCATGGATAATAGCGCTGTTGGCCTTGGTGGTACCATTGGCCACATCGCTGTCTTTTTCGATCAGGACCAGCTGAAGATCATACTGGGCCAGTTTTCTGGCTATGGCAGTGCCGATAATTCCGGCACCGATAATTGCTGCATCAAACATCCTTAACCTCCAGAGATCATTATATATTATTCCAATTCGTCTACAAAAGTTTCCATTCGTTCCAATCCTTCAACAATGTGTTCCATAGAAGTGGCAAAAGCCATGCGCACATAATTGGGAGCGCCAAAACCACTCCCGGGAACTATGGCTACTTTTTTGCTTTCCAGTAGTTGCCGGGCAAAGTCATCGCCGTTTTCAATATTTTGCCCCTGGAATGATTTCCCCAGGGCGCCGGACAAGTTGATGAATAGATAGAAGGTTCCTTTGGGAACAAGCGCCTCCAGGTTGGGAATATTATTGATCCGGTCACACATGTACTTGCGGCGCTTATCAAAAGCAAGCCTCATTTCCTCCACACATTCCTGGCTGCCCTGCAAGGCGGTTACAGCTGCCCTTTGGGCAATAGAATTGGGGCCTGATGTGATTTGACTTTGAATGGTGTTCATAACTTTGGCAATTTCAGTTGTAGAAGCAGTATAGCCGATCCGCCATCCGGTCATGGCATAAGTTTTGGATACGCCGTTGACGACGATGGTCAAATCTTTGATCTGTTTATTGAAAGAGGCGATGCTGTAGTGGGAGGTGTCATCGTAAATCAATTTTTCATAGATTTCATCGGCAATCACATAAATATTGTTTTTGATGCAGAAATCAGCGATAGCTTTCAGCTCGTCTTCGTTATAAACCTGGCCGCTCGGGTTACAGGGGCTGTTTAATATCAGGGCCTTGGTTTTGGCGGTGCGGTGTTTTTCCAGGTCTTCCACAGAAGCCTTGAGGCGGTTTTTTTCTGAGGTTTCGACCGCTACCGGGACCCCGTCGTTCAGTTTAACCAGTTCGGGGTTGCTGACCCAGTAGGGGACGGGAATCAAAACTTCGTCCCCGGGATTGAGCAGGGCGGCCAGGACATTAAAGAGGGAATGCTTGGCCCCGTTGCTGACCACTATTTGGCCCGGGTTGTAATCGAGCCCGTTATCTGATTTTAATTTATGGCAGATGGCTTCTTTAAGTTCGAGGGTTCCCGAAGCCGGGGTATAGCGGGTATGGCCTTCATTGATGGCCTTGATCGCCGCTTCCCTGATATGAGGCGGGGTATCGAAGTCGGGTTCGCCGGCTCCAAAGCCAATCACATCAATTCCCTGGCTTCTCATTGTTTTGGCCTTGTCCTCTATGGCCATGGTTGGCGAAGGGCTGACGCCCAGCGCTTTTTTTGATAACATCAATGCCTCACCCCTTTATTTGGATACAACTACATATTTTATCATAAAATAAGCTCATATTGTGATGATATGAGATGAAATGGCAGGTTAATTGTAAAAAAACGAAGGAGAAGCCGGGATTACGGCCCGGTGGAAAGCTTTTTTTCAACGTAGGCGGGAGGAATCCAGAGCAGGTCATTGTCCAGCAGCTGCTCGGGGTTGAGCGGGGTAGTGCCAAGGTTAACTTCCCAGTGCAGGTGTGGACCGGTGGCATAACCGGTCATGCCCACGGCCCCGATTTTTTGTTCCCGTTCTACTGTTTGCCCCTTTTCCACCGCTATGGAATCGAGATGCATGTAAGTGCTGGAAAGGCTGATCCCGTGATCGAGGATCACCGTTTTACCGCCGGATAGAAGTTCTTCGGCCAGCCTGACAATGCCCCGGTTGGTGGCAACAATGGGGGTGCCTGCTTCTTCGGCAATGTCTATTCCCGCATGACGCCGCGGGGGGTTGTTGTTGATAATCCTGATGGCCCCGTACTCGGAGGTGATCCGCCCTTCCAGGGGGAGGCTGAACCGATTCAGCCACAGCGGGTGAGGTTCGCTTTCGGACCGGGCTGCCCTGACTTTTTCCCGGTCTTCGGCCAGGCGTGCGGCAGTCCAGCCTTCTGTAACGCGGGCGGGCATGCTGAAGCGGGAAGTTTGAAATTCCTTCTCGGCCAGGTGGACCGTTGCATGGAGGGTTCTGTTTACCGTTTCCGGATTTTGGACCCTGATGGTGATATCAAAGCTGCCGGGATTCGATTCATAGCTAACCCCGATTACAGCATAAAGCAGGTTTCCGACCCGGTATAGATTGGATACCGCTCCCGGGAAGTCAAAATCGATATTAACCTCGGCCCCGGCCGGGACCGGGCCGGCCTCTATCACTAAAAAGTCACCCGGGCTGGGTTCCTCGGGGTGGATTATGACCTGTTCTTCTGAAGATGGCTGGGGAGGAGAGATATAGAAAGGTGGCGACTCAGATTCAGGGCCGGATGCCGGCACTATCCCGGCCGGCCCGATCTGGGGCACGATCAGGGCGCTTGTGACCATAAAACAAGCAATCAGTAGGAAGAAAGCGCTTTGTCCCTGCCTGAATTTCATGATATCCCCCGGAGTTGTGCAGCTTTTATTCCCGTACAAACTAATTTAGCATAAAAAGCAGGAGAGGGACACCCTCTGTAGAACAGTTATTTATTGTCAGTCCCTTTTTTTTGGCAAAACAGGCGCAGGATGGTATCAATACGCCAAAGCCGGGAACGAAACAATTAAACATGGCCTTATTTTTAACATGTCAGCTGTCTTTTCAGGAGGTGCGTGCGGTGGTCGAAAATCTATCAGCTTTTTTGGGCTTCATAGCGAACCAGGATAATATCTGGTGGCAGCTGATTATTGCCGCCCTTATATTTTTGTTTGCCCTGCTGGCCAGGGAACTTTCCACCCGTTTTTTGTTCGGCATTATTTTAAGGATGACCTATAAAACAAAAACGGAATTTGACCGCGCTATGCTGCTGGCTTTTGAAGGGCCGGTAAAACGCTTGATTATCGCGATCGGTATATACGCAGCCTTGAATTATTTGCCTCTTCCTCCGTCAATAATGGTTGTTGTATCCAACATGTTTCGTTCGGCCGTAATAATTCTAATAGCCTGGGGTGTTTATAACCTGGTAGGCAGCGAGGCTTACGACAAGGTCAGCGAAAGGATGAGCCTCGATCAAAGCCTCTCCATGTTTGCTGCCAAGGCCCTGCGCGGGATCACCGTGGCCCTTGCTTTAGTGATCATCGTCCAGGAATGGGATTATGACGTCAGCGGCCTGATGGCAGGCCTTGGCCTGGGCGGACTGGCCATTTCCCTGGCCGCCAAGGATGCGGTGGCCAACGTCTTCGGCGGGGTGTACATCATCCTGGATAAACCTTTTACCTGCGGGGACTGGATTTTGACCCCCAGCGTCGAAGGGACCGTTGAAGATATGAGCCTGCGCAGCACAAGGGTCCGCACCTTCGCCAATGCCCTGGTTGCTGTCCCCAACGCGGTTCTTGCCAATGAGCCGGTGACCAACTGGACCAGAATGCAGAAAAGGCGGATTTCCTTTCACCTGGGGGTTACCTATACCACGCCCCTGGCAAAACTGCAGACCTGTGTAAACCGGATCAGGGAGTTGCTGGAAAATCACCCCGAGGTACACCCGGATTTGATCATGGTCCGTTTTGAGCAGTTTGCCGGAAGCAGCCTTGATATTTTTATCTACTTCTTTACCAAGACAAAGGTCTGGCCCGAGTTCCTGGCCGTCAAGGAAGAGATTAATTTCAAGATCATGGAGATCCTGGAAGAAGAAGGGGTTTCCATTGCTTTTCCCAGTCGCAGCATCTACTTTGAAAATAAGCTGGAAACGGAAGTGGACCGGATAGATAACGGCCGGGAATAGAGGGCACGTTAAACGACCTACGTCAATTGGAATAAACGCTATAAAACACAGGGAGGCAAGCCCCAAAAGAATGCCGGATTACCACAACTTTTATGCTGCCAGCGATACTACCGGCAAATCCTTTCCAAAATTAAAATAGAAATGCCGCCCGGGATATTGCCTCAGGCGGCATTTTTCAATGTTACAGTCAAGTTTTATCGTCAAGCAGCTCTTTTATTTTGGAGCTGCTTCCTTGATTACTTCGAAACCGGCTGTTACTTGCCCTGCGTTTTCTTCCAGTCGCTGAGAAATTTTTCAATTCCGATGTCGGTCAGGGGATGCTTGAACATCTGCTCCAGGACCTTGAAGGGAAGCGTGGCAATGTGGGCTCCGGCTAACGCTACCGCCGGGACGTGTTCCGGGTGGCGAATGCTGGCGGCGATTAGCTCTGAATCTAAATCGTGCAGGTCGATCATGTCTACGATATCGCGGACCAGATCCACTCCGGTCTGGCCGATGTCGTCCAGCCGGCCCAGGAAGGGACTGATAAATGCGGCGCCGGCCCGGGCAGCAAGCAGGGCCTGGTTGACCGAGAAGACCAGGGTAACGTTGACCCGGATCCCTTCTGCAGAGAGGGTTTTAACCGCTCCTAAGCCTTCGGGCATGACCGGAATCTTGATCACCACGTTTTTGTGGACTCCCGCCAGCTCGCGGGCTTCCTTGACTATGCCTTCGTAGTCCATGGAAACAACTTCGGCGCTGATCGGGCCGTCAATAATGTTGCAGATGCTGGGGAGGATCTTGCAAAAATCTTCATTTTCCTTGGCCGCCAGGGAAGGGTTGGTGGTAACCCCACTGATTACTCCCCATCTGGCCGCTGTTTTTATTTCCTCGACATTAGCCGTATCCAGGTATAGTTTCATTTGCCTAACCTCCAGGTAGAATTTTTATTAACCGGGCCGGGAGAGCGTTTAAAGTTGAATCGATCTTCCGGCTACTATTTAAGTATTCTCCTTGCTTGTATAATTCCCTGCCGCCATCCCGCCCAAAATGACAGGCAGTCATTTCTTAGGAAGGCAGCAGGCCCGGCGGGAGCCTGTAATGTATCGCTCCGTCATTCGTCCGGTGCAGCTGTAAAGGAAGCCAACCACCGGGCGTACTTTAGCATATTTGTTATTGGAAGCAGCGTTTAGAACCCGCTATTTACACTGGGCCACCTTTTCCGATCAGTTGCCATAATTATTGGGGGCTGATAGAATGAGATGAAAGGAAGGTGAGCGGCGATAAAAGAACTCGATGCAGCCCGTAAGCAGTACCCGGAAAAGTTTGCCCATATGGATGAAATATTTGGCCGGGTCAGCCCGGGAGACCGGATTTTTATAGCCACCGCCTGCGGCGAACCGCAGTACCTGGTGCAGAAGTTTGTTGAACACGTGGAATCCAACCCCAAGGCTTTTTTTGACACGGAAATTCTTCATGTCTGGACCCTCGGCGTATCACCATACACCGATGAGAAATTAAAAAACACCTGTCGATCCAATTCCTTTTTTGTCAGCCACAACATCCGCCAGGCGGTTAATGAAGGTATGGCCGACTACACCCCCATTTTTCTATCCGATATTCCGGCCATGTTTCGCCGCCGCCAGGTTAAGGTAGACGCGGCCCTGGTCCAGGTTTCCCCACCGGACAAGCACGGTTACTGCAGCCTCGGGGTCAGCCTCGATATTACCCGGGCCGCCGTGGAAAATGCCGACCTGGTCATTGCCCAGGTTAATTCATATATGCCGCGGGTGCACGGCGACACCTTCATTCATCTTTCCCAATTTGATTATTTGGTTCCCCACGATGAGCCGATTCTCGAATACAGCCCGCCGCCTCCTGACAAAGAGATAGTCGAGGCCATCGGCCATTATACGGCCCAGATCGTGGAGGACGGAGACACGATCCAGGTCGGTTACGGGGCCCTGCCCGATGCAATCCTGTCCTGTTTTGGCGAAAAGCGCCACCTCGGTGTCCACACCGAGTTGTTAAAGGACGGGCTGATCGACCTGGTTAAAAAGGGCGTGGTCGATAATAGCATGAAGAGCAAGAACCGGGGCAAACTGGTAGCCTCATTCTGTATGGGGACAAAAGAAACCTATGAATTCATCCATGATAACCCGGCCGTCCAGTTCAAGGAGATCGATTACACCAACAACCCTATGGTGATCGGGGAACACGAACATATGACGGCCATTAACACGGGCCTGGAAATCGACCTGAGCGGACAGGCCTCGACCGAGTCGATCGGCAGCACCTTCTACAGCGGGATCGGCGGGCTGGCCAGCTTTATGCGCGGTTCCGTCCTGGCGCCGTACGGTAAAAACATCCTGGCCATGCAGTCCACCTCGCGCGATGGAAAATATTCAAGAATCGTGCCCGCCCTACACGAAGGGGCGGGGGTGACCCTGACCCGCGGCGATCTTTATTACGTGGTCACAGAGTACGGCATTGCTTTCCTGCACGGCAAAAATATCCGGGAAAGGGCCATGGCCCTGATCGGTATCGCCCACCCGAAATTCCGGCCCTGGCTGATCGAGGAAGCCAAGAAGAGAAACCTGATCTACAAAGACCAGGCCTACATGGCCGGTGAAAAAGGCGAGTACCCGGCCCACCTTGAAACTTACCGGACTACTAAACGCAATGTCCGTATTTTCTTGCGGCCGGTGAAAATAAGTGATGAAACCATAGTCAAGGATTTCTTTTACTCGTTGTCGGACAAGAGCATCTACCAGCGATTTCTTACGGTTAGAAGACAGCTTTCGCACGAAGAGCTGCAGAAACGGTTTGTGGTGATCGACTATACCCGTGAAATGGTTATCCTGGCCGTTAAAAGGTACCTGGGCCAGGAAGTGATCACCGGCATTGCTCAGTACTGCATCAGCGAGAACAACCTTTCGGCCGAGGTGTCGATCGTGGTCCGGGACGACTTCCAGGGCAAGGGTATCGGCTTCGAGCTCCTATCCTACCTGGTCACGGTAGCCAAAAACCAGGGCTTGTATACCTTTACAGCCGATATTCTGCCCGATAACACCGCCGTTTTTCACCTGATTGAAAAGCTGGGCCTCGAATTTGACCGTAAATGGGAAGGCGGCTTGATTCACATTGTTATTTACCTCAAATAATAACCGGGATAGCGGTGGTTTGTGGTCCGGGTTTAAGTTTTGATTTGCGATTCCGGTTAAAGTACGGCAGTTTCAAAAGCGGGGAAGATAACCATGGCAGTTGAGTTAAAGGAAGAAACGATCGAAACCCTATACCGGTATTACGCAGAAACGGGGCCTTCTTTGAACTGGCCCCATGTTTTTGCCCTGCCCACCTGGCTTCAAAGCTGGTGGGAGGCCTTCGGAAAGGGTTACACCCTCTGCCTGCGCTCGATCCGGGAAGAAGGGGAATTGATCGGCATCGCTCCTTTGATGGGCAAGGGCGGAAATGCTTACCTGATCGGCAGCAGCGATGTCTGCGATTACCTTGATTTTGTAACCCGTCCCGGCCGGGAAAAAGCTTTTTTCAAGGCCCTCCTGCCGGCCCTGCGGAGTGAAGGCTTCAGCAAGCTTGTTTTGGAAGCTCAGCGCCCGGACTCTGTTTTCTTCTGTGCCCTGGCTGATTTTAACGAAAGCCCCGGCTTTCCCGCTGCAGTTGAGTTTGCCCGGGAAGATGAAACTTTTGCACTGAACCTCCCCGGCTCCTGGGAAGATTACCTGGCCCTTTTAAGCAAAAAGCAGCGCCATGAGGTGAGGCGCAAACTGCGCCGCCTGGATAGGGACACTCAAGATTACCGCTACCATGTGATCAAAGAAAACGGGGCGGTGCAGGATTTTATTCCTTCATTTTTAGAACTCCTGCAAGATCATCCAGATAAAGCGAATTTCTTGACCCCCCAGATGGAGCATTACTTCCGGATCTTGATTGACAATATGGCCCGCGAAAGCCTGGCCCGGATTGGCCTGCTCGAAATTGACGGGGCCGATGCCGCAGCTGTCCTATATTTTGATTACCGGGGGCGAATTTATCTTTACAACAGCGGTTTCATTTTCGAATACCGGCCCTTAAGCGCCGGTCTGCTGTCCAAGGTGCTATTAATCAATGAAGCTATTGAGCAGGGCAGCCAGGTTTATGATTTTTTAAAAGGCCGTGAAGTTTACAAAAGCCGTCTGGGCGGAACTGCTATTCCCGTTTACCGGGTGGAGGTCATGCTGGCATGATACCGGGGTGACAGCAGCAGCCGCAAAATGTAGAACCGCCTTTATAACATCCACGGGACCGAATAATTATCCAGTTGCTGGAAATTATGAGTAATTATGATATGAATAAAAGGTAAGGCTGTTAACACTATCCAGGTAGACGAGAATATTTACCGGGGATTGAAGGTATAAAAGATGCGATTAGCGGTCTTAAGTATCCACAGTTCACCGCTGGGGCGGGCTGGCAGCAAGGACACCGGCGGGATGAGCACTTACCTGCGCGGCCTGTCGACTGCCCTGGGCCAGAGGGGCCACCGGGTTGACCTTTTTACCCGCGGTTCCGGTTCCGCTCGAAATGAAATAATCGGGGTAGCTCCGAATGTGCGCCTGGTCTGCCCCGGCGACGGGTTGGGCCGGCTCGATAAAACTGAGTTGTACCCTCACTGCCCGGCCGTGGCGGAAAGCATCGACCGGTTCAGCCGCCTTGATGGCGGTGGCGGGTACGACTGCATTTTCAGCCACTACTGGTTGTCCGGGGTGGTGGGGCGGATCCTGCAGGAACGCTGGAACATCCCCCACCTGCTGATGTTCCACACCCTGGGCCAGGCCAAAAATGAAGCCTGCCCCGGGGAAAATGAGCCCCGGCTGCGGCTTGAAACTGAGGCGGAGCTGGCCAGGGATTGCGATCTGCATGTCGCCGCAGCGGAGCGGGAAAGAGGGCGGATTGTCGAATATTATGACCTGGAACGGGAAAAAGTAATTCTTGTTCCCTCCGGTATTGACCGGTCTTTGTTTTATCCCTTCAATCAAGCAGGGTGCCTGGAAGCAAAACAGTGGGCCGGGGGCCGGCCGGAGGGCAAAACAATCCTGGCGGTGGGGCGGATCGAGCCGGTTAAAGGATTTGATCTGCTGCTGGAGGCGGCCTCGTTGCTGCCCGCTGAAGATGACTTCGAAATCATTATCGCAGGCGGCGATCACAAGAGCAGGGTCCTGACCGCAGCTTTGAAAGAAAAAGCCGGTGCCCTGGGCCTGGGCGGTAAAATTAACTTTGCCGGGGTCGTCGAATATGACCGGCTTCCAGTTTATTATAATGCGGCCGATGTTACCGTACTTCCTTCTTATTACGAAAGCTTCGGCCTGGTGGCCCTGGAATCGGCAGCCTGCGGTACCCCGGTAGTGGCTTCCCCGGTGGGAGTGCTGCCTGAGCTGGTTGCCCGGGATGGCGCCTGCGGCACCCTGGTAGGGGAACGCGATCCAGTTAAGTGGGCGGCGGCTATCCGCAGGGCATATACCAGTAAGGGGAGAAAATCAAGCCGGGATCTGGATGCTGTTCTTGCCCCTTACAGCTGGCCTGAAGCCGCTGTGAAGCTTGAATTGGCCCTGCGCTCGCTCTAAGACACAAAAAAATGATTATGTTATAATGAATAACTGATCATGAGGAACTGGGACCACCAAACTCTTCAGGTTAGGATGATTTATGATGGATACGCAAGTGATTTATGATGCCGTTATCAGGTACGGAACCCAGCTTCTCCTTGCTGTTGTTGTTTTATTAATCGGTTTGAATATTATCGGCAGAATTGTCAGGCCTTTCTCCAGGAGAATGACCAGATCGGAACTGGATCCCTCATTTCAGCCCTTTTTAACTTCCCTGGTAAGAGTGGGGCTGCAAATTCTTTTGGTAATCTCCATTGCTTCGATGATCGGCATCGAGATGACTTCCTTTATTGTCGTAATCGGGGCCATGGCTTTTGCCGTAGGGCTCGCCCTGCAGGGAAGTTTGGCCAATTTCGGGGGCGGGGTCCTGATCCTGCTTTTGAAGCCTTTTAAAGTCGGCGACTACATCCAGTCGGCCGGCCATGCTGGAACGGTTAAGGAAATCCAGATTTTCTACACCATGCTTGACACACCGGACAACACCAGGGTTATTGTGCCCAACGCCTTGCTTTCCAACAGCAGTGCCATTAACTATAGCAAGAACCCGATCCGGAGGCTTGACCTTACCTTCGATGTCGGCTACGAGTCAGATATTGATCGGGTCAGGGGCATATTGCTGGATCTGGCCAGCAGACATGAGCTTGTCTTTGATGATCCCCAACCCCAGGTTTTGTTAGGCGAGCACGGGGACAATGCCATTGTATTTTACCTCAGGATGTGGTGTAATGCCGGCGATTACTGGCCGCTTTACTTTGAGTTCCTGGAAACAGTCAAAAAAGCTTTTGATGAAGCGGGGATTAACATTCCTTACCCGCAAAGGGATGTCCACCTGATCAAAAATGAAGGTCAATAAAACTGCTTCATATAAAAGGCTGGACTAAGAAATATGCAGCAGCAAGCAAAAGAGGGAAGCAGTCATTGTTTCCCGGTTTGCAGCCCCCCTTCTGAACCTGTACAGCTGAGGATTATTTACAAAGAAGCATTATTTTAGGAGAAAACAAGCTAATCATTGAAGGCGGTTATGGATATGGAACCTAATAAAAACACAACAGCCATTAAAGCAGATGCAATGATAATCAGCCCTCATCCCGATGATTCTGAATTCGGGGCTGCCGGTTCAGTGGCCCGCTGGGTCAAAGAGGGCAAGGTAGTGGTGTATGTGATCTGCACCAACGGGGAAAAAGGGACCAGTGATCCTGAAGTAAAACCCGAGGAGCTGAAGAAAACCAGGCAGCAAGAACAAAAAAAAGCAGCCGCGCTGCTCGGGGTCAGGGAAGTAATTTTCCTCGGTTATGAAGATCAGGGTTTGGAAGATACGCCCGAATTTCGAAAAGACATTGTGCGCTGTATCCGGCGCTTCCGGCCGGACACCCTGGTGACCGCTGATCCCTATCGCCGCTATATCTGGCACCGGGACCACCGCATAGCCGGACAGGTGGTTCTTGACGCCGCCTTCCCTTATGCCCGCGATCACCTGGCCTATCCCGATCTGCTGGAAGAAGGCCTGCTTCCCCATAAGGTTAAAGATATCCTAACCTGGGCCAGCGAGGAGCCCAATTATTATTCCGATATCACCGAGACCTTTGAAACCAAACTGGCCGCCCTGAGCTGCCACGAGAGCCAGGTTGGCGGCCACAACTTCACCTCCATCGAACAGTGGCTGCGCAGGCGCGCCGAAGACGCCGCCCGGGAACAGGAGTTTACCCTGGGCGAAGCGTTTCACCGGGCCGAGTTCCGCTGGTAAACAGGATCAAAGAACTGCCGCCCCCTTTTATTTTAAATTGTCAGGTGCGAAGCCAGGTTACGTCGCCGCTCAATTCAAAGTCCTGCCGGCTGTTCTTGAAAGCATTGAACAGCTCCCGCTCAGTTTTTAAGTCTGTCTTTTCGCCGTGCCCGGGCAGGATGATCGTTTCATCAGGCAGGGGCATAATTTTTTCTTCGATCGAAGCTACTATTTGCTTGAAAGCGCTGGGCGAGGCGGTTTTACCCGGCCCCCCCGGGAATATGGTGTCCCCGGAAATTAAGTAACCGTCAAGTTTGAAACAAAGGCTGCCCGGCGTATGACCCGGGACATGGATGACCTCCAGTTCCAGTTTGCCGCAGTTGATTTTCTCATTTCCTGACAGGAACTGCTCGGCTTTAACCGGCAGCTGGCTGGTGTCATCTTTGTGGACGGCCAAGGTGGCTCCCAGGTCCCGGCGCAGTTCTTCCAGATCTGCAGTGTGGTCCATGTGTCCGTGGGTCATCAGGATATACCTGACAGTGGTATCTTTTAACCTTTCCTTGATCGCTTCCGCGCTGCCCGGGGCATCGATTAAAACGGATTCACCACTTTTTCGGCAGATAACCATGTAGGCATTGGTGCCAAATGGCTTGGTTTCCAGGCGCAAGATTTCCTTCATTTCATCCCTGGCTATTTCCTGGATTCTGCTGGTCATAATAACATCACTCCATTTCTTTTAACTGGCTCTGCTTTTTTGTTACGCAATGCTTACATCTATATTATAGCAGTCTACAAAAGTTTTTTTTAGCGGATCGGGACTGAAGGTTGCCGGTTGCCTGAAAAGGGGTTTCTCTTATCACATAAAGGTTGTTTCCTACCCCTGTTTTAGGATAAACTTAAACTACAGGATGTAGATAAGAACAAGAGCATGAAGATCTAAAGCTAGAGATTTATAATGCGGCGCAAGAAATAACAGCTCACAGTGGGTTCTAAAAGGTGGAGGAAACATAAGCGTTGATACAAACAGGATCAGTAAATAGAAATAGCCTTTTAAAATTGCTCATTATTTTATCAGTTCCTTATCTTGTTCTTAGCTTAAACCATCATGGTTTTCTGGCCTTGCTTCCTTTTGTCCGGGAAGAGTTCCTGCTTTCAAGGACTCAAGTCGGTTTGTATAATACCTTTTATTTTTTCAGCTCCGCCTTGCTTGCCATTTCCACCGGCAGTATAGTTGACAGGTTAGGGCCCAGGAAAGGTATTTTGCTGGGAATAGGCTTCATGGGAGCAGTAATATTTATGTACGGGTTTTCCCCTTCCTATGAGCTATTGCTCGGCTTAGCCTTTTTCGCAGGACTCGGCTGGAGTATTATAACCCCTTCTGTTAACAAAGCCGTGCTGATTAACGCTCCTGCTGATAAGCGGGCTGTTTCAATGGGTATTATGCAGTCGGGTGTTGGGATTGGCGGTTTAGCCGGGGCCAGTTTTCTGCCATTAATTAGCGAAAGCTTTGGCTGGCGTCCGGCGATTCAGTTTGCAGCCCTGCTTTCAATTATTGTGTTTTTTTTAGTTCTGTTTTTTTATCGGGAAAGCCGGGCAAGCCAGCCTCACGACTCCCGGGAGACCCAAACAGATGAACCTGCTTTTATAGAAAACGTAATTGGGCTTTTCAAGAACAAAAAACTGTTTAAGGTATGCGTGTTTGGCTTTATGCTTGGAATGTCTTACGGAGCTGTCTCTCCGCACTTTGTTGTTTATCTTTCCGAAGATATAGGTGTTAGCCTGGCCTTGGCCGGCGTGGGTCTGGGTTCATTCCAGATCGGGGGCATCATCGGGAGGCCTTTGTGGGGGCTGCTTTCCGACCGTTTTTTTAGAGGAAATCGGGATAAAGCCCTTTCAGTGATGGGGATAGTAATTGGAATCAAATTTATTTTTGCCGGTTCACTGGTTTTCATTTCCCCAATCAGTGCTTTAAGCGTGGTTTTATTTGCTTTTATCTTAGGTTTTTCTGCGTTTGGCTGGCTGGGGGTTCTTTTTGTTTCCATAGCAGAGGGTGCCGATGAAAACAAGGTGGGAATGGCAACAGGTTTATCGCTCCTTTTTTTAAGGGCCGGGATGTTGATTGCTGCGCCAATTTTTGGTTTTATAGCGGACCTGCAGGAAAGTTATTTATTAAGCTGGCTTGTGTTTGGGGGTTTAATTGTGCTGATTTCTGTTTTTAGCGTCATAAAAAAGCCTAAACAGGTAGCCGGCAGCAGGCAGCAGGGCGGTTAAGGAGACGATCTCTTCTGCCGGCTTTGATGATCCGGTTCTTTCTACAATACAAACCCAGGAGCTTATGGGTGTTGCGTGTTGTTTTCCTAAATTTGAATAATCGGTTATAATGATTTCTGGGAATAATTGATATCGTTCATCATAATAACAGGAAGAGGGATCCAGCAAATGTCCAAGATTAAAGTTGCCATTGTTGGCGCTGGCAATTGCGCCAGCGCGTTAATCCAGGGAACCCATTATTACCGTGATTCAAATGAAACTGACGCTGTCGGCCTCCTGCACTGGAATATCGGCGGCTACCAGCCGTTTGATATCGAAGTGAGCGCAGCCTTTGACATAGATGAGAGAAAGGTGGGCCGGGATATCAACCAGGCCATCTTTGCGCCTCCCAACTGCGCTTTCAACTTTTACCCCGATCTGCCTCCGGGCGGCACCACTGTGCAGATGGGCCGGGTGTTGGACGGTTTTTCAGACCATATGCTCGATTACGAAGAAGAGTATACCTTCGTTAAAAGCAGCGCCCCCGAACCGGATCAAGAAGAAGTGGTTAACATACTCCGTGAGTCGGGTACAGAAGTTATGCTTAACTACCTGCCGTCCGGATCCGAGAAAGCCTCCCGTTTTTATGCTGAATGCGCCTTGCAGGCAGGGGTTGCTTTTGTCAACAATATCCCCGTTTTTATTGCCAGTGACCGGGAGTGGGCCGGGCGTTTTGCTGAAAAAAATGTACCCATCATCGGCGACGATATTAAGTCGCAGATGGGGGCCACCATCCTGCACCGGGCCCTGGCCGACCTTTTCAAAAAGCGCGGGGTCAAACTGGAGCGATCCTACCAGCTTAATACAGGCGGCAATACCGATTTTCTTAACATGACCAACCAGGGCCGCCTGGCTACCAAGCGCGTCTCGAAAACCGAGGCGGTCCAGTCGGCTGCGGCTAAACGACTGCCCGATCGCGATATCCACATTGGTCCCAGCGATTATGTTTCCTGGCAAAAGGACAACAAGGTCTGCTTCCTGCGCATCGAAGGCCAGATTTTTGGCAATGTGCCGATTAACCTGGAAATGCGGCTCAGCGTCGAGGATTCACCCAATTCGGCCGGCATCGCCATCGATGCCATTCGCTGTTGTAAGCTGGCCCTGGATAGGAAGCAGGGGGGAGTGCTCGAAGGTCCTTCAGCCTATTTTTCTAAACACCCTCCCCGGCAGTATCCCGATTACGAGGCTTATCAGCTTACCGAGGAATTTATCAGAGAAGAATAGCTTCTTGGAAAGGAGTATTTGGTAAATGATGCATAAGCTACAGCAAAATGAATTTGAAAGCACAGGCATAAAGGTGACTGAATTTTGCCTTGGTTTGCTGCCGATGGGACCACTTCAATCAGGCCTGACAGAGAAACGGTGCCTGGAAATTATCGACAAGGCCATTGATTTGGGGGTTAATTTCTTTGATACAGCGGAAGGATACCGGACTCAGCCCTATATGGGCCAGTTTCTGGATCAGAATCGGGGCGACCTGGTCGTTGCCACCAAATCGCATGCTAAAACTTATGATGATATGGCAGTTTCAGTAGAAAAATCTTTGACTGAACTGCGGACCGACTATATTGATATTTATCACCTGCACAGTGCAAGGGATGGTCTGGAAGTATTTGAAGAACGAAAAGGGGCACTGCAAAAGCTGCATGAGTTAAAACAACAACAGGTAATCCGGGCAGTAGGGATTGCCACCCATAATGTAAAAATGGTCAGCGCTGCAGCAGAACGCGATGATGTTGATATTCTCTTTGTCCTGGTTAACAAGATCGGAATGGGAATTATAGGTGGAACCACTGATGAGATGGTTGCAGCTATCGAAAAAGCGGCAGCCGCGGGAAAAGGGCTGTACGTTATGAAAGCTCTCGCCGGAGGCAACCTTCTATCCGATTATCACTACGCTTTATCATGGGCCCGCCAGCTAAAAGGAATCAGCTCTGTTTCTGTGGGAGTGGTTTCGATCAAAGAACTTCTGCAGAATCTCAAACATTTCGGACTTCAAACACCCGAAACAGAAGAGGTGTCATCAGAAATTGCTATCAAAGAGAAAAAGCTGTTCATTTTAGAAAGGCTGTGCACCGGTTGCGGTAACTGCGTGGAAGCCTGTCCCAACGACGCCCTGTTTCTTGAAGGTGAAAAAGCTAAAGTAAACCACGAAAACTGCATTTTGTGCGGCTACTGTTCTCCTGAATGCCCTGGTTTTTTATTGCGGTTATTATGATAAAGGTTAAGAGGAAAAATTAATCCGGGGCATTTAGTTTTGGAACAATCATTTTAATCAACTGATAACTCCTTTATTGCCGCTATTGCCACCTTCTTACTTAAGTAGCTTGGTTGAATAACACTCTTTGGCTTTTAATAAGCCCCATTTGATCAAAATAAAGTATTTCAATTTTTTCAAAGTTTCTTGAATGCATTAGTAGCATCGACATAGATGATACGGATAATTATTTAGTTGCTATGTATGGGTGGGTGAGCACTGATGTTAATTACAAGAGCAGGGATTAAGGCAATGATGCAGAATTTATAAAAAGCATAAGTCAGAAGTTGAAAACATATCGTTTTGAACGGATAACTCGTTACAGACAAGCATGTTTACCATCGATTTCTTATTTTAACAAGCTTTATCAAATATATCGTAACCCGTAACCTTATCCAGAATCGTACATGTCAGTTCGATCCTCACATCAGATTCGCCGGGAGTTTTTTGATTTTTTCCGGGAAAAAGGGCATCTTTTTCCCCTGCAAAAATCAGTGTGGGAACCTTCCATTGGACTCCACCAGTGTGTTGAATATTGCTCGGCATATTGGGGTTCACCTTCACATGATGAAAACTGAGTCGAATCATTTCCAATGTATCCCCGTCCATGGGTTCTCCATCTGTCACCATTGGCATGAAAGCCTTTTCAAACCATTTTTCCTTTTTTGTTGCAAGATACATCATCATCGGGACTCCCATGCTGATGATCAGCTTGGCTTTGGAAGCATTGGCAATGCCTGCGGGCACAAGCAGGATCGCCTTTGAGACTTTCTCCGGGGCTCTGCACATCAGCTTTGCAAGAATTCCGCCTCCGAAAGATTCTCCCATGCAGATCATTTCCTCGAATCCCAGAGCCTCAATCAGATCCGATGCCCACTCCCCGTATTCAAGAGTGCTTGAGGACAATACCCGCTGATCGCTTTTCCCTGGATGTCCGATGGTATCCGCTGCAAAAACCCTGTAGTTTTTCAACAGATACAGGTTTTGCTTTAATGAATAGGGAGCAGTGCTGTTGCCTCCATGAAAGTAAAGAAGCGGCTGCCCTTCCGGATTTCCCACTTCCAATACATGGGTTTTTCCAAACCTGGTATCCACAAACTGTTCCCTGTACTCGACATTTAGACTCTCCAACTGTCGGTCATAAAGCTCCATTAACCGTTGTTGACCTTCCTCGGTTTTATAAATTCCGCTCATACTCATCCCTCTTATCAATGAATTTTTGATCTTCAGTTGCGTGCTTGAATCAGTAGGATCCCATGCAGAACATGAACAAAGGCTGACCATCCGGCGAAGACCATCACTTTCATTACAGTATTTGTTCATTTATCACTTCGGACCTTCCCTAACTATGACGAAAAAGAACTGAAAAAGGTTCGGACCCTTCGGCAGTTTATCAGCAGTATGCTTTTTCCAAAGTCTGTCCCTGCTTGACCTCCCCCTGTTCCAATAACGGCTGATACATCATGATTGCGTGGTTTTCCGTGACATACTCATCATCAACAAGGATGTCGTCCAGGCAAAACACTTTCCGGTGAATCAAATTGTGGCGAAGATATCCTCCCCAGTATTCATGAGTAATCCAGTGCTCTTTTTCATAGACCTCATAGGTATGATC